>ERZ808040.939-NODE-939-length-21836-cov-5.475987_pt1 | contig 21836 bp, 13 predicted proteins | sample MGYA00380191_ERZ808040 | MGnify/ENA primary metagenome ERZ808040 (study PRJEB31490, sample SAMN06133395) | mouse gut metagenome | isolation source: J6 | host: mice | place: China: Chengdu | collected 2015-05 ...
GCGTGATCTCCGCCGCCTCCGGGTTGGCGTTGAAGATTACGTAGAGCGCTTCCGCTGTCTCGCCGTTTACGCCGCCATTGATATGGAATGCGACAACATTTGTCGGCATTCCTTTTGATGGGACGACATTGCTGCGCACATCCGCGGCGTTTGTCAGGCGCAGTGCCCCATGTGCCTTGCGGAACGCGATCAGCCCCTTGTAATACTCGAATACCTGCTGATACTCATCCTTTGCGAGATCTTCCCATTTTAGCTGGTTAATTTTGTCGCCGGAAGAGTAACTGTTGTGGTCGAAGCTTCCGTCCGATTTTACCTTAGTGCGCAGCATTTCCTCGCCCGCCTGCATGAACGGGATTCCTTCGGAGGTCATGTAGATTGCCGCGGAGAGATTGTTCATCTTGATCTGGTCCGCGCGGCTTGCGTCTGGTGTGGAAACCGCGATGCGGTCAATCAGGGTCATGTTGTCATGGCAGGAAGCATAGTTGACGGTCTGTGCCGGGGTTGTGCACCAATCCGGGGAAAGACCCATAAAGCATTTCTCAAGCTTTGCTTCAAGCCCCTGTGCGCCGGAAACATAACCGGTCTCATGGTTGAACACGCTGCCCTTTAACAGGTCGCGGATCGTGTCGCTGAAATACGCGAAGCCCGGTGTCTGTGTGGAGTTCACCTGTGTCGCCATCGTGTAGCCCGGCTTCGTCACCTCGGTGTTCATCGTCCAGCCCTCTCCGTAAAATACGACGTTCGGGTGATCCTTGTGGACTTCTTCCACGATCGCATTGACCGTCTCCGTATCCAACAGTCCGACCAGGTCGAAGCGGAAGCCGTCGATATGATACTCATCCGCCCAGTATTTCACGGAATCCACAATATATTTTTTCACCATCGAGCGCTCGGAAGCGGTATCGTTGCCGCAGCCGGAACCGTTTGAATATGCGCCGTCCTCGGAAATGCGGGTGAAATACATTGGTACAATCTTGTTGAAGCAGAAATCCCCGGCGCTCTGCACATGGTTGTAAACCACATCCATGATCACGCTGATGCCGTTTGTGTGCAGTGCCTGTACCATCTGCTTCATTTCCTTTACGCGCACCTGCCCGTTCGCCGGGTCGGTGGAGTAGGAGCCTTCCGGCACATTGTAGTTGACCGGGTCGTAGCCCCAGTTGAATTGTTCGGCGTAGACATTGCCCTCGTCCACGGAACCGAAATCATAGACCGGGAGTAAGTGCACATGGGTCACGCCAAGCTCCTTGATGTGATCCAGACCGGTCGCGATACCAGACGGGGATTTCGTTCCGGTCTCGGTGAGGCCAAGGAATTTCCCCTTGTTCGTGATGCCCGAATCCGCGCTTGTGGAGAGGTCGCGCACATGAAGTTCATAGATGACTGCGTCGTTAAAATTCTTCCCGGCATTCGGGTCGGAATCTTTGTCCCAGCCCTCCGGGTCGGTCGCCGCCAGGTCAATGACCATCGCGCGGTTGCCGTTTAAGCCCGTCGTCCTCGCGTACGGGTCACAGGCCTCATTGACCTTGCCTCCGACTTCCACGCGGTAGGTGTAGTAAGTGCCGTTTAAGTCCCCGGATTTTTCCGCGGTCCAGGTGCCGTTGACATCCGGCTTCATCTCAATCTGTTCGATCAGGTCGGAAACGCCTGCCGTGCCGCCGGAATAAAGATTGAGTGTCACGGAATCTGCGGTCGGGGCCCAGACGCGGAAGGAAGTTTTTTCCTTGCTGTAGGTAGCGCCGAGGTCATTCCCGGTGTAGGTGTACTCCTCCTCAAACTTCGGGGTGGAGAAAAGGATTGGCATAACCACGTTGTAATCCATGCCGTCGCAGGTGATCTTGTAGCTTTTGGACGGGTTGATCTCCCCGCTAAGAACCACATGGTACTCGGTGTCGGAAACGGCTTCCACTTTCTCAATGGCAACCGTGCCGTCCGGACCTGTCACGGTGAAATAATTGTTTAAGTCCGTTTCCGGTTTGCCGGTGAAGGTCGCAACGATCGTTTTCTCGCCGTCAAAACGAGCCTTGGAAAGCCTTACACCGATCACGGCATCATCGCCGTATTCCTTCGTGTAGCCTTCCACACCGGATTCTACATAGATATGTACCGTACCGGAGGCAAGCTCCGCGATGTCGATGAACTGATCCGCGTCAACATCCTTTGCCCAGTCCTGCGTGCGGACAATAAAGCCTACGCTTGTTACGCCCGGAGCGAGCACCATTGTCGCGACCATTTCGCCGTTCTCTTCGGCGAATGCGTAGCCTGCCCCGTCCATACCGGATGCCCACATCCAGACATCCCAGCCGTCATAATTGTTATCCGGCCGGTGGTAATGGAGCTTTAAGACGGCATCCTCCGCCGCCTCAGCGACCGTAAGGCTGCCCACAGGGATGCAGGAAAGCAGCATGAGGAGCACCAAAAGAAATGCGGTCATACGTTTTTTCATGGATTTGTATCCCCCTTTATGTTCATGATGGCTTGATTATAACCGATATTAACAAGAATTTCAAGAGGATTTGGAGAAAATTTTCGATTTTTTTCGAAAATTTTGTGCAGGTATTACGAAAATGTTTTCGGAATAATAAGGCTTCTTATCTTTTTTCTCAACCTTCTTCCTGCTTCGCATCCCACGGCGCATAATAACAACGTAAGGCAGACAAATATTGACGAAACATAGGACACACCATGTAGCAGTACAACAAAATCACTGTGCTGTACTCCCGCCTTTTTCGATAAGGACGAGGACAGGGAGGCCGGCGGGAGCAACAGATTTTTTGACCGCTCGAGTCTTTTATCAAACCGATCCATTATGTTTTGGATTTCTATATATTTACATCGAATACCGCCTTTATTTGCCCGTTTTCTATGAAAAACTCAATTTCAAACCAAAAATCCAACGGTTCCCCAAAACTCGTTGGATGGTAACACACCATATCACTATTATAAGTTTGAAGCCTTGTATCGTCCGCATCGTCCATATCCTCCATACAGGATTTTTGGAAATGGTCTACTACAAACTTTTTATCTTCATATTCTTCCCACATAGCCAATTGCTCAACCAACCATTTCCCAAACCCCAAGCATGCATTTTCGGTTGTTGGCTCTGCGTCAATAAGAGTGGCCCATGAATATTTCGGTGGAATGCTGGATACAAGTTTTGCGTATTCTTTGTCTGCAATCGTATTTACCATTAACTTAATCAATTCCTGTGCTTTTGTCTTAAATTCCAATTGTATCATGTAATATCTCCTCCTTAAATCCCGATTTTCCGGTTCGTTTGCTGACCCAAGTATAGCACATCTCCTCCCTGAAAACAATCTTTGTCCTATATCCGTTCTGACGATCCGGACCGTCAAGGGATGAGCAGCATTTTTGCAAAAGACGTGAAAAAATCTCCACTGCTAAACCCTTGACCGTCTGGATTTTTGCCGTCGTCATTTCGCCGCAGAAACGGGGAACAATAGTTTACAACCCTGTCCCCGAAACGGCTATGCCATTTCCTAAAATGCAAATGTGGTGCAGGACGAATGATTTGCTATTTTGCGCTCCATCCTATAAAATGAAAGCAGGCTTACAAAATAAGGAGGTTATGGCAAATGAACGCGGTTGAAGAATATATCAGCAGGTTTGACGAACCGGTACAGGAAAGGCTTTATGCGATACGCAGGGCAGTCATGGAACTGGTTCCGGATGCGGAGGAGCGGATGTGCATGGGGATTCCCACCTATGATCGGAATGGGAAATGGCTGGTTCATTTCGCGGCATTCAAAAAGCATATCGGCTTTTATCCGGATCCGGATGGCATTCAGGCGTTTCAGGATAAACTGGCAGGGTACAAAACATCGAAGGGGACGGTACAGTTCCCGCTGGATCAGCCGCTCCCGGTCGGACTGATCCGCGAGATGATCGAATATAGGGCAAAAGCACAGAAGGGAAACTGATATATTTTCTTGTAATAAAAGGGGGGATACATTATAATAGACACCGTAAAGGCTTGTTGGTCATGGAGGGAAATTATGAATATGTTGGATATCATCGGCCCAGTCATGGTCGGGCCGTCGAGCTCGCACACGGCGGGGGCGGTGAAGATTGGTTATATATCCAGGAAACTGATGGGGGAGGAGATCAAAAAGGCTAAGATTTATTTGTACGGCTCGTTTCTGGCAACGGGGAAGGGACATGGCACGGATCGGGCACTGGTGGCGGGATTGCTGGGGCTGCATGTGGACGACATCCGGATTCCGCAAAGCTTTGAACTCGCGAAGGAGCGGGGGATGGAATTTGCCGTGGGGGCTGCCGAGCTGGTGGATGCCCACCCAAATTCCGTCAGGCTGGAGCTGACGGGGGAATCCGGCCGCGAGCTTGAGATCGTGGCGGCATCCATCGGCGGCGGGCAGGTGCGCATCTGCAAGATTGACGGGCTGACGGCAAATTTCGGCGGTGATTATCCGACCCTGATTGTCCACAACCAAGACCAGCCGGGGCATTTGACGGAGGTCACTTCCATGTTGGCGCATAAGTCGATCAATATCGCGACGATGCAGCTCTACCGGGACAGCCGGGGCGGCAATGCGGTGATGGTATTGGAATGTGACCAAGAAGTGCCGGAGGAATCCATACGGTGGCTCGCGCACCTGGAAGGGATCAACAAGGTGACATATCTGAGTTTGAAGTAAAAGGCAGACCATTTGGAGGCGCTATTACCCTGCGGGAGAGTATGGCTGTAAGGGGATGCGGTCAGTCGGTAATGGAGATTGCCTTGGTTACTGCGGAAGAAGCCGCGATGTTATTTTCGAAAGGATATTATGTTATGTATAAATCAATGGAACAAATTTTGCGTCAAGGGAAGGCGGCGGGCTGTCCGTTCTGGGAAGTCGTGTTGCTTGACGACTGCAAGGAGAGGAACGTCACGCGCGGGGAATCCTTCGCGACGCTCGCAGGGATGTACCGGGCGATGAAGGAGGCGGATGCGGCTTACGACGGAGGATTGTTTTCTGCGAGCGGTCTTTCCGGCGGGGATGGGCAAAAGCTGGAAAAGGCGGTGCGGGAAGGAAGAATGCTCTGCGGCGGCTTGATCGGGACAGTGATGGAAAAGGCAGTCAAGATGGGGGAATCCAACGCCTGCATGAAGCGGATCGTCGCCGCGCCGACGGCGGGGGCATGTGGTGTATTGCCCGCCGTTTTTTTAGCACTTGAGGCGGAGAGGAAATTCCCGGAAGAAAAGATGGTGGAAGCGCTGTATGTGTCGGTCGGTATCGGAGGTGTGATCGCGGGGCGCGCGTTTATTGCGGGCGCTTCGGGCGGCTGCCAGGCAGAGATTGGCTCTGCGTCGGCGATGGCTGCGGGCGGTGCGGCGTATCTGATGGGCGGGGGCGGAGAGGAGATCGTCCACGCTGCCGCTATGGCGATGAAAAACCTGCTTGGGCTGGCGTGCGACCCGGTCGCGGGGCTGGTCGAAGTGCCGTGCGTCAAGCGCAATGTGATTGGTGCCGTGAACGCACTGACTTCGGCGGACATGGCGATGGCGGGTATTAAAAGCAAGATCCCCCCGGATGAGGTCATTGACGCGATGCGCAGCATCGGAACCGCGATGCCGCCGTGTGTGCGTGAAACCGGGCAGGGCGGGCTTGCCGCCACGCCGACCGGGGTGCAGATCATGCAGGGGCTGTCGGAGAAGATGTAAACTTTTTATTGTGATACCGGAAATGGGATCCTGGAAATACGGTGATATCCTAAAATATGCGCGGGAGACGGCATAGGACTTTCCAACCAGCGGTTGAATCTCTTTCACTCAACTTGCGGTTTGTATAAAGAGCATGCGGTTCGGTGTATTGTTTACGGGAAAAGTATGCTAAGCGAAAGGGGATAATCAAGATGGATCAGACAGAGATTGGAAAATTTATTGCGAAATGCCGGAAGGAGAAACAGCTGACGCAGGCGCAGATGGCGGAAAAACTGGGGATTACGGACAGGGCGGTATCCAAATGGGAAACAGGGAAAAGTCTGCCCGACGCATCGGTCATGTTAGAGCTTTGCGGGATATTGGGAATCACGGTAAACGAACTGTTAAGCGGCAAAAAAGTTGAGACCGAAGATTATGAAAAAAAAGTAGATGAAAACCTGATTGCCCTGAAAAGAAAAGATGAGGACAGCAAGGCAAAGAATGCCGTTATTTCCATCCTTTACTCGGCAATCCTTTTTATCGGCATCATGGTGTGCCTGATCTGCGACCTCGCGATATCAAAAAGTCTGACATGGTCGCTCATTCCGGTCAGTTCCATCGTTTTTGCGTGGGTCGTATCTTTTCCGGTCATTATTTCCGGGAAGAGAGGATTGGCGGCGGGGCTGACAGCTTTGACAGTTTTTATCCTTCCCTATTTGCTTTTACTGAGCAGTCTCGTGAAAGTGAGAGAAGTATTTTCGGTCGGCGCGGGGATGGCGGTGGCAGGTATCATATTTTTGTGGATGGCAGCTGCGGTCTTTGGGCGCATGGGAAAAACAAGGGTACTGTCGGCTTTTGGGATTGTTTTTTTGCTGGCTATCCCGTTTTTGTTTGTCGTCAACATCCTGCTGTCAAAAATGATCGGGGAACCGGTTCTTGATGTTTGGGATGTGTTCACGATATTTATTTTATTGATCTTCGCGTTTGCCTTTTTGTTCTGTGACCATAACAGGAAAAAGACTGGATAAATAAAAGAAATTATTAAAAAGGCATTTTTTAAAGCGGCCAAGAGGATGGAGGTTACGAAAAATGGCGGTATTGGGGATTGACCTTGGGACAACAAACAGTTTAGCGGCAGTGTGGGAGGACGGAAAGGTGCGTTTTGTGGAGGACGGGCACGGGCAGGTGCTGTTTCCTAGCGTGGTAAGTTTTGTCGGGGAAGCAGGGCTTGTGGCAGGTCCGGAAGCGAAGGGGCGGATTTTGACACACCGCAGGGAAACGGCGAGTTCTTTCAAGCGCTTTATGGGGACAGATAAAACATACCAGCTCGGGGACAGAGCTTACACGCCGATAGAGCTCTCTGCAATGATATTGGAGCGCATCCGGAGAAATGCCGAATATTTTCTTGGTGAGGGGATCGAGGAGGCGGTGATCACTGTCCCTGCGTATTTTAACGACAAGCAGCGCAATGACACGAAGAAAGCGGCAAAGATCGCAGGGCTTAAAGTAGAGCGCCTGGTCAACGAGCCGTCCGCGGCCGCGCTCGCTTACCGCATGGAATGCGGCGGGGGGGACGCGACGCTTTTGGTATTTGACTTTGGCGGGGGGACTCTTGACCTGTCCTTTGTTGAATGCTTTGACAATGTTATCGAGATTGCGGCGGTTGCCGGGGATAATTATCTGGGCGGGGATGACATTGACCAGCTGGTCGCGGCGTATTTTTGCAGGGAAAACGGGCTGGTGGTCACGGATATGCCGGAGAGTGGCGCGAAAAGATGGGAGAGGGAAGCAGAAGGGGGACAGAAGACGGAAGATAGCCCGCAAACCTGTCTTACCGCCGCGGAATACGCGGCGTTGATCTCGTGCGCGGAGGCGGCAAAATGCCGGTTGGAGCAGGAAAGGGAAACAGAGATCGCGTTGGAGGTCGGCGGGATATGTTACCGTGCGAAACTGACCGACGATCTTCTTTTTGAAATCTGTATGCCTCTGTTCGCGAAGATCAAAAAATTATTTTTACATTTATTGAAAGATGCCGGAGCACATGTGTCTGACCTGACGGATCTGGTGATGGTCGGCGGCTCCTCAAGGCTTGGCGTGGTAAAGCGTTTCCTGACAGAATTGCTCGGCAAGGAGCCGGTCGTGCTCGGCGAGACGGACAAGGTGGTGGCGATGGGTGCGGGCGTTTACGCAGGCATCCGCACGCGCAAGGAAGATATCCGCGATATGCTCCTGACCGATGTCTGCCCGTTCACCCTTGGGGTGGAAGTCTGGCGGGGCACGGGTGATGCGCAGAATGCCCTGCTGCCGATGATCGAGCGCAATTCCACCCTGCCCATGTCCACATGCCAACATCTGGTGACGGTGCACGATTTCCAGAGCGAGATCCGGGTCGGGATTTATCAGGGCGAGGAATATTATGCGAAGGACAACTTGTTTCTCGGTGAGATCATAATCCCGGTCTGCCCAAAGCCCGCGGGGCAGGAAGGGGTGGATGTGTATTTTACATATGATATCAACGGGATTTTGTATGTGGAAGTGGTCAATTCCCAGAATGTGCACGAGCATATCCTGCTCGCCGGCCAGGAACTGAGCCGGGCGGAGCTTGCGCAGTACCAGAAGAAAATGAAGCAGCTGATGCTTCCCCCGATTATGCGCAAGGAGAACCAGGAGCTTCTCGCAGGGCTTAGGGAATATTATGAGAACAGCGTCGGGGTGCAGCGCGAGCAGATCGGCTGGTTTATCAACTGGTTTGTTACAGGGCTGCAGAGCAAAAGGCTCCGTGCCGTGACGCATGCGGTGGAAACGGCAAAGAACCAGCTTGCGATGTGGAAGGAGCAGGAGGAGAGAAGCGAGGAGGCGTTGTTTGACGGGGAATTGAAGCAGCAGTTGTTACAGGGATGGGAGGAGGACGAAGAATGGGAGGAAGAGGATACGCAGGGCGGATCCGACGCGGAAAATAAGGGGGAAGAGCCGGATGTTTGGAATAGGGAACACCGGCTGGAACCGGGGAACGCGGAGGATGAACCAACCGGGAAAAGGGAAGATGAGCCGGAACTAGGGAATGCAGAAAATGGTACGGAAACGGCGGAAAATGGACGCGAAACGCAGGAACTTACACGGGAGGATACCGCAGCCGGGGAAAATGCAGCACAAACGGCAGAACGTGATGGGAATATGACGGAGGGCAGGCCGGACGGCCGCCCTGCCGGGGACAGGGAGGGAGAGTAATGGACGGAATATGGGAAGTGCTCGGCATAACACCGACAGCCGATAAAAGGGAAATCCGCGCCGCATATGCGGTGCTGGCAAAGCAGTGCCACCCGGAGGAAGACCCGCAGGGATTTAAGGCGCTGCATGAGGCGTATCAGGCCGCAATGGCATATGCGGCGAAAAATCCGGGTCGGCAGGGGAACGCCGCGGATTCCCTGCGCCGGGAGGACGGGCAGGAAGAGGGCGGCGTGCAGCCTCCTTCCATCCTGCAAAAAGAAATGACCAAGGATGGGGAAAACGGGCATTCTCCCAAAATACACCGGGGAACAGCAGAAGATACCTGCCCGGAAAGCACTTTGACTTCCCGGACGGCAGGGGAGGAAACAGTTTGGGAAAAGGAATCCGGACAGAAAGAAGAAAAAGACGAAGAAAAAGCGCCTTCGCTCCTTGACCGTCTTGACAAAATCCGGGAGGAGGAGCTTTCAAAGAGCATGCAATCCGGTGCGCTCATGCAGTTTTCTGTCATCTTAAGCGACCCGAAAAAATTCCGCAGGGCGGATGCGTGGAAAGCATTTTTCCTGTCGGAGAATTTTTTGAAGGAACAGTATCAGGAGAGTTTTGCCGACGGGATGTTACGGATATTGGAGAATTTCCATACCGAGGATAATTATAATATTGCCCAGATGCCGAGTGGCTTTTTGATGGAGCTTGCTATCGCTTATGCCCTGAATATGGACAGGGCGGGGAAGTGGGCAGAGACATTTTATGCCCGTGAGGTGGCGGCTTCCATCTGGAAAATGCAGCAGACGGTGCCGGTCGGTCTTTTGTCAAGACCCGAGCATAAGGTGCGGATGCGTTCCTTTGCGGATTACATCCGCCTAAAGAACTATAACAGCCGGGGGCTTCTGACACCGCAGAATCAGGAGGATTGGAAAGGTCTGGTGCATGGCGGGACATGCCACTACCTGTATGAGCTGAAGGGCAAAGGGCGGCATGAGATTTATCCGGAAAGCAGGAGCGTCTGCCTGCTCGATCTGTTTGCGTTCTGGATCGGGGAGGGAACGGTGCCAAAATGTGTCATGGAATATATTTACAAGACCTATGGTCTGCGCGGTTCGGAGCACACGAGCACGCGCAAGCTGTACGAGCCGCTGAAAAAGGCGGTTCTTGTGCAGTACCCGGAAATTGAGGAAGCCCTGTTCGGGGAGGACGGCAAGGCAAAACTGGTCAGCGCCTGGTACCGTGACCTGATGCAGATCATTTCGGATGGCGAGCGTATATGCGGGGAGACACAGGAGATGAAGAACCGTGTGCAAGCCCTGTTTGCGAGGGAGGAATGGCCGAAGATCCGCTATCTGCCGGAACTGTTCCACAAAATGGAGCTGCAGCTGCTTGGCCGTTCCGTGATGCCTGCGACCGCCGCAAAATATCTGATGGAATTTTATTCGGATCCAACGGGTGTTCTCGAGAAGGCATGGGAGCGGGAGCAGGGCGAGGTGATGGTGGAGGAGATGATCCATTCGATCTATTTCGGGCGCATGGTTCTGGACATGCACGGCAATGTACCGAATGCAACACCGTATTTTATGGATGGGAAATTGCGGGAAGTGCATAAGGGGAAAGCGGGAGAAATCCATGCAGGTGCGGACGCAGGGCTGCGGGAAGAACAGGGGGATGAGCAAGGGGAACGGGAATCCCATGCAGGTGCGGACGCAGGGCTGACGAAAGCACAGGGAAATGAGCAAGACCATGCACGTACGGATGTAGAGGGGAATTCTTCCGCAAAGGAGCAGAAGATTTTCTGTACGGATTTCTTTTCGGGTTATCCTGAGGTTCTCAGGGAACAGGATTTCTGGCATTATTTCCTGATGCGGGGGTTTGGCTGCCGGAGTGCAAGGAGCACCGGGAGGGGCAAATACCGCCGGAAATACATCACGGGCGGGAATGTGTACCTTCCGGCTTATATCGAGTATTTATACCAGCCGTCCGGGCGCTGGCAGAAGCTTTTCACCGGGGCAGGGCAGGATGTGGGAAAACGTTTTGCCCGGCCAGACCGGGAGGGGGCTATCGCGGGCGGCAGCGAGGAAGGAGAGTGCCGTGCCGCAGAGGAAATCCCGATGCCGGCATTTTGCCGCCTGTTCACGGATGATGACGGAGCCGCCGTGCCGGGGGCTAAGTTCCGTCTTCCGGACGGGAAGTGCCTCCGGGCGGAATTTCATCTGCATTATGTCCGCTATTTTCTGGACGGGGAGGAATTGTACGGTTCGGCTTATCGTTTCCCGGAATATACGGAGCTTGTGAAGTCCATGAACCGCGTGGAAGAGCAGGTCATCCTGCTCGCGGTCACAAGGATTGACCGGGAGGACTGTGAGGCGGCAAAGGAAATGCTTGAGCGTCTGCTTTACCGCCTGCCGCTTGCCCCGGTGAGTATGCCGCTGATCGCACAGGTTTTGGCGGAAGGGAGGGAAGCCGAACCGGAGGGAAAGCGGGTATTGGGGAGATTTATCTATTCCCGCATCGAGTCGGGGATGCGGGCAAAATTACCGGGGAATGCGGACCGTTATTATGATGTGGATCATGATATGGGTTTTTATCAGGATGCGGAAGAAAATGGGGAAAACCGTTTTCTTGGCAGATATTATGTGGAAGAGGAGGAACTGTGCTTCCGGGCGGTGGTTCGGGAGAACGGGTTTTCCATATCCCGCCAGACGGATTTTGGCTGGGAGCAGGTCCATGAAGCCTTGTATCCTGCAGCGGACGGGGGCGGAATGCTTTCGCCGGAGGAGAAATGCCGCGCGGCGCGTGAGTTTTTGCAGGGGATGAAGCGTCCTGTTCCGGTTCTGCGGGCAGCGATTTCCCTTGAAGGGATGACGAACGAGGAAAAGGCAGGGCGGATTCTTGAGGCATTAAAACAGGATGCGCTGTACCGAGGGCATGGAAACGGACTTTTGCCGTATGCGCCGGGGTACCCGTGGGAGGATGCGGATACCGGACGGGACAGAAAGCCGGATGGAGGGAAAACGGACGGCGGGGAGGAAGCAGCCGGTGAGGCGGAAAGGCTTTCCGGCCAGAGTGAGGTTACGGAGGAGAAAAGAGCAGAAGAGCCGGAAAATGCGCTTGGCCGTTTTTATCGCGAACACGGCGGTTTTCTCCCGGAGGCCTACTGCGTGCTGCGCTTTGGGAAGGATGATACGCAGGATAAAAAAGAGCATGTATTTTACGCTTCCATGAAGCCGTTCCATTTTGCGCTGGGAATGCGCTGTCCGGATTGGCCGTCAAGCTACGCTCACCGTGAGGGGGAGCTGCACCGGAAGGTGAAGGAAAAACACTGGGTGATCGGGCACTTCGGCTGGGGCGACCTGGCCGGGCCGGACGGGGAATCGATCCCGAAGATCATCGCGGTCGGCGGGAGCGGGACATACTATTATTATGATGTGGTGCGCCTGCTGCGGCAGGAAAGCCTGGCGGGACTGCTTGCCCGGATGTTTGATTTTTCCAAGGTCATTGCGGTGGAAAGCTATGAAGGGGAATTGAGCATCTCGCGCTTTGGCGGCGAACTGGAATACTGCTACGGCAGGGAAGCGTTCCTGCAGTCGGCATATACGCAGGAAAAAACGGCGGCGGATCTGTTCACGGTCTTTACCAAGGCGGAGATGTTTGGAGAATTTGCCGTGTGGATGGACGGGCTGCTTGACGGAATCGTGGAGGAATATGAGAACCTGTATTTTGAATTTTCCGCCGTGGGGGATGGCGCGTATGCAATGCAAGTTTTCTTGCAGGATGCCATCCGGCAGGGGCTGACAGAGGAAGAAGCCGGCGCGGTGGCGGATGCCCCTGTCTGTGAAAATCCGGTGCAGGCAAGGAAGCCGCTTGTATGGAAAATCTGGCAGCAGGCCGGCAACGGCGCGGAAATGAGCAGGGATTTTAAGGATGCGCTGTACTGGTATATAGAATGCGGGAAGCACGGAAAAAAGCTTGCCGCCCGGAAAAAGATAACTGCCGGCTTTGATCTAGGAAATGCAGATGAATTGGTTGTAGGTTTTAAATGCACAGAAGAAGGATGGGATGACTTGGAATGGCACAGAAATAAGATGAAGGGGCAAGAGGAAACTTGGGAGCGGTATTTTGGGGAAGATGATGAGGAGGATTTCGAAGAAGAGGATTTTTCGGAGGAAGATGAAGAATACGAAGAAGAGGATTTTTGACTGGTATCGTGTTAGCAGCACGGGAAATCCAATCCTTCCATGCGGTTTCGCTTCTATGGATGAATACCTGAAATGAGTGCGATGCAAATGAGAAGCCGCCGCCGCATAAATGCGGCGGCGGCCTTTTTTGCTATGGAAGAAAGGTTTCCTGTCACGATTTGTCTACTTTTACAAAATGCATCAATCTGCTGGAAAAATCCCCCCAGGTTTCCGGAGCCTGCACACCCGCGTACATCAGAACATCACCGGTATAGCGGGCTTTTGTCTCCTCATTTTCATACACCGCATTCTCATCAAGCCCTTTTAAACGGATGCGGCGCGTCTTGAAATTCGGGCGGCGCAGCACTTCCACATAGGTGACGAGCGCCTCGGAGCCGTCCTTTGCCGCAACCTCGTAGCAGTCGTATTGATGATTTTCGGAGTAGCTTGCCAGACGGTAATAGTCCCCGGAGCGCACAAGATCGTTGTACTTATGGTACATCGCTACCTGTGACGGAATCTTGTCGCGGTCTTCCTGCGGGATGCGGGTCACGTCAAGCTCGTAGCCAAACGTTCCGGCAAGCGCCACCTCGCCGCGCGTTGTAAATGGCGTTGTGCGTCCGACTGTGTGGTTCGGGCAGTCGCTGACATGCGCGCCCATCGAGCAGAGCGGGTAGACGATCGCAGTGCCCTCCTGAATGGAGAGGCGCTCGATCGCGTCGGCATCGTCGGAGCACCAGATCTGCGGGCTGTAGTAGAGCATACCAGCGTCAAAGCGCCCGCCGCCGCCGGAGCAGTTCTCAAGCAGCAGGTGCGGGAAGTCGGTGATCAGGCGCTCCTGCATCTCATATACGCCCAGCATATAACGGTGGGAAAGTTCGCCCTGGCGCTCCGGCGGGTATGCCGTGCTTCCGAGGTCGGTGAGCGGGCGGTTCATATCCCATTTTACGTACTCGACATTTGCCGAGGAGAGCACGGCCTTGATGCTGTCATAAATATAGTCGCGCACCTCCCTGCGGGAAATATCCAGAACGAACTGGTTGCGGCAGCGGCAAGGGGTACGCCCCGGAATCTGGATCGCCCAGTCCGGATGTGCCCGGTAAAGGTCGGAGTCCGGTGAGATCATCTCCGGCTCGAACCAGATGCCGAATTTCATGCCAAGTGCATTCACGCCGTCCACCAATGCCTTTAAGCCGCCCGGAAGTTTTTCTTCGTTCACCTGCCAGTCGCCGAGGGAGGTGTTGTCGTCCCCGCGGTGGCCGAACCACCCGTCGTCCATCACAAGCATCTCGATGCCGAGCTTGCCCGCTTCCTTTGCGATCGAGAGGAGCTTGTCCGTATTGAAATCAAAATAGGTGGCCTCCCAGTTATTGATCAGGATCGGGCGCTTTTTGTCGCGGTATTCACCGCGGATCAGGTGGCGGCGGTAGAGGTCGTGGAAAGTGCGCGTCATTTTGCCGAGACCCGCGTCCGAGTAAACCATGACCACTTCCGGGCAGGTAAAGGTCTCGTCCTTTGTGAGCGTCCACGAGAAGTTTTCCGGGTTGATCCCCATGACCATGCGCGCCGTATCGAACTGGCAGCCCTCGGCCTGCGCGAGGAAATTGCCGGAATATACGAAGTTCATCGCATACACTTCCCCGGTTTCCTGCGTGGTTCCCGTGGTCATGACGGCGAGGAACGGGTGATCCTGGTGGCTTGACTCGCCGCGCAGGGACGATACGGAGTGCCTGCCGTGCGTGAGCGGGCGGCGGTCGATGTGGCGCTCACGCGCCCAGCTGCCGTGCAGGGTAATGTACTCATAGTCCGTGCCGTCAAGCTGTAAGCAGGCGGAGAGTGCCTTTTTCAGCACGATGTCCCCGTCCGCGCGGTTTGTGATGCGCGCACTGCGGGTGACCGCGTCCACATCCTCAAAAACAGAGTAGACAAGTACCACTTCAAGGTCTAAGACCGGGTCGAGGCAGACCAGCTCGAGCGTGCTGCACTCCGATTCGGTGCCAAAAGTTGCCGGAAGTCCAGGAAGTGCCGGCTTGCCGGGATAGATCCGGTGGGAGCGGTAGGCGAGCGAGCATGCCTCATGTCCGCCCTTTGTCTGCACCTTCAGGCAGCTTTCGCGGTAATCCCCCACGCCGTGGGTCGAATATTCAAACGGGAACGCGTCCGCGAACGCCCCGCGGTCACGGTTGTTTTTGCTTGGAATGAACGGACCCTCCTCAAGCCGCATCAGATGGCGCACGTGGTGGTCGGAGAGCCTTTTTCCGTAATAGGCATGTCCGACGAAAGGTTCCTCGTCCACGAGTGCGAGGATGTAACTTGTGTTTTTGGTGTCGAGCTTGAAGACTTTCTCGTCCTCAAAATATTGGATTCCCATAAATAATACCTCCTTGGATTTTTGGAAATATACGGCTTCTTTTATCATATGCCATGTGGGTTGATTTGTCAATTTGTAAAAGCGGATGGTGCATAAATAGTGCAGAACAATATGCGTTTCTGCTTAAAGTGACAAATATATCATATTCTAAAATATATCTAAAATAAAAATGAAAAAGGGCTTGAAAACAGAGGAGGGCTTTGCTAAAATAGAAGATGAGTTTCTTTATTTTATCTTTTGTCCGTTTGGAGCCGCAATATGTGCGCATCCGGACAGAAAATACATATTTTTTAGGAGGATAGTATGTTAGAGACAATGAAAAACAATGCCCAAAAGGCATCGAAGAAGCGGATCATCGTCTGGGCCATCGTGATTGTTGTGCTGATGTTCGCGCCGCTTCTGGCTCCGCTGCAGTATATCATCGGGCCGAAGGATCTGACGGGGAAGACCAACCTTGATTACGGAAAGTACGAAGGCAAATATGTGGAGTTTGAAGTGAAGTATGTACTCGACTATTACATGGAGCAGATTTCAAAGAATACTAAGACCGGTTCGAGGCGGACGACCGGTTACGGTTACGTTATTTATAATTATGATGATGATTCCTGCTATGCAGCTTATCTTCCGGTAAGTGAGAAATCCACGATGGACACCCTGATGAAGCAGGGTGCGAATGCCCTGTACGGCATTGAGGGAACTAAGTCCATCAAAGTGAAGGGGACGCTGAAAAAGCTTTCCGGCACGGAGCTCAAGTATTATAACGAGTCCATTGAGAACCTTGAGCAGTACATCCCGGGTATCACCGAGGCGGCGGTCGGTTTTTATGTGGACAGTGAGTCGGTCAACCGCATTCCGACGGTATTTATCTGGATAATCTATGCGGTATGTTTGTTTGGCGTGATCATGATCGTGATGTCGGCAGTGCGCCTGGCGACCGGCAGTGCGGAAAAGCAGGTAAACAGCTTTATCCAGTCCCATCCGGGTGTCACGCAGGAGCAGATTGATTCCGATATGCGGGGCGGTGCGAATATCGCGAACTGTGTTTGGGCAGGGGAGCGGTTTACGGTATGGCTCGAGGGCGTAAAGATACGTATCCTTGACAATAAGAAGCTTGTCTGGGCATATTATTACCGTGTGACGGGTAAGCAGAACATCAGCCAGGTGCTGACCTTCGATATTGATAAGAAGAAAGTGCCGATCAATATTTCAAAGGAAAATGGCGAGAAGCTGCTCGGCGTATATTTGCAGACGCAGCCGCAGATGGTTATCGGCTACAAGGCGGAGATCGAGAAGCAGTATAAGAAGGACTTTAACGGTTTCCTGAATATCGCGTACAATCCGTGGAAAAATGGGGATTACGCGCAGACGGCAGGCTACGGCGAGACGGATCTTGCCGGCGGCAGCACCGTTGTGGAGCTTTTGGATGCGGGTGACCGCACGGTCGAAGTGATCAAGATTGTGCGTGAAGTGACCGGACTTGGCCTTGTTGAGGCAAAGGACTTGGTGGAGACCGCTCCGTCCGTGATCAAGAACGGTGTGAGCGAGAGCGAGGCGGCGAATATCAAAGCAAGGCTTGAGGAAGCGGGCGCGAGTGTTTCGCTGAAATAAAACAGCGGCGGCGCAGATGATTGATATTTAGCGCGGTTTCAAAGATTTTGGTATGATTTCTATTTGGTTACGAAACGAGCCGGGGCATGCAATGCCCCGGCTCGTTTTTTGTCCGTCAGTCGCCGGCGGTAAATTCCACAACGGCGTAGATGCCGCCATCCCTGCTGTTTAAGCAGATATAATATCGGTTTTGTCCGGTATCCGGTATTCGTACCGGGCATATCGTATCACCCAGTACGGCGGCATGGCGGTATTCTGCGCGCATGCCGCGGACGCGGAAATCATCCGGCAGGCAGGACTGTGCAATGTGGACGTATTGTGCGTTGTTGACATGATTGTTTGTATCGAGGAACATTTTCGTGACCGGGACAGGCGGGCAGGCGAATGCGGGGGCAAAAGCAGTACCGCGTGCCTGGTTATCCGGCGGCAGGAAACCGTCCGTCCTGTCTGTGGGATGCTTTGGAAGCGTGATCCTGCGCGGCGCGTAGTCCATCGGATAGGCTGGCTCAAGCTTGTACGGCGCGGCATCCTCTTTGGTGACGCGCAGCGGCCTGCCGCTTTTTGTGTCGACCAAAAACCAGATGGAATTCGCGTAGGCGGCAACCTCGTGGTTTTTGGACTCATTGTATAGAATGAAATTGCGGTATCCGTACATGCCTTTGAAATCATAAGGCCAAGTGCCAACCGAGATCGGGTCAAACAGCCGGGGTGCGTCCACGAGTTCGACCTGCCAGGCGGACAACAGCCATGCGCGGGAACGCGCGGTCAGGTACTGTACGCCGACACCGAGGTCGGCGGACTGGAAATTGGAGCAGTCCTGAAAATAGTTTAATATCGCGTACAGATCCAAGGTTTGGTTTTTTGTGACCTCACTGTAGCGGACGCGGCTTTCTATTGTGTACATGGTCAATCTTTCCTTTCCTGATAGTTTGCGGCTGCCCAAGAGTGTTTTGGCATGCCCGGAATTGCTTTTGCGGGGAATCCCACCCTGTCTGCCGATGGGCGGTTTCTTTTGTTCTTTGCACCGTGCGTGCAGTGCTTACGGCGCGGAGGGCAGCAAAGTTTTTGCTTTTGCGAGCCTTGTGTCAAATTCCTTGTAAAATCCTGCCTCATCCGGGACACGGTATTCCGTCCGGTAAAAGGCATGCAGCAGGTAAAGTTGTACCCTGTGGGCAGTTTCGTTATCGGTATCCGTCAGCGCCGTGGCAAGATCCTCCAGAAAATAGTGCCACTCCCCGACAAATTTCTGGTTCTGCGGCAGCAGTCCGGTGTCAAGCCAGCGTGCGACCTTGATCTTGGTGCGTGCCTTTGGGCATTCTTTTGTCTGGAGAATATAGGAGAAAGAGCGGTCTGCATAATAGCGCCCGAGCGGGAACATCCGGCAAAAACCCGGTCTGGCGCTGTGAACCGTGCAGCGCCCGGCATCGTTTAGAAATGCACAGCGCTTTGTGTCCTCCTGCAATTTAAGGTTTGGCAGCACGATGCCGTCCACGACATTCAGTTCTGTCTTTCCGGAGGCAAGGAGCGCATCAAAGTTTGTATTCAGGTTTTTTGTCAGACGGAATATATCCAGTGGGTCAAGGATGATAGTATCCACCATCTCGTGGCAGCACTTGGAACAACCGACGCAATCCTGGCAGTCCGCCCGCACCATGTCGTTCACAGTGTAGAACCTGCCGTCCGTGATCTCGTTTAAATCTATGTTTCGTTTCATATATTGCCTTTCTATATCAGGGTGCGGCAAAAATGTTTTTGCCCAGAGTGGATTTGCCGAGAAACCGTAATTCCCTTCCGGGAAAGCGGAATTGTAACAGCTTATAATAATTATACCATGTCGTTCCGATATGTTTCTCTGCGGGGCGTGCACACGGTTCGCCAAAGAAGATGTCCTCCTTCGTCGGACGGCGAACCGGCGCTGGTATAATGTCTTGTGACATTATACCACAAAACAAAAAATATTTCAAAAAATTCCATTCGCACTTGCCGGATGTTTCAGGGAACGGTATAATAGGGGTATGCTGCGGATTTTTGCCGGACATGTTTTAGGGTTTGTCACGGTGGATATACCTGCAGGAAGACGGAATGGAGGATGGATATGAAAAAGATTTTCAGGGCTTTTACGGTATTATGTATGGCTGCGCTTTGTATACTTTCGTCGGCATGCGGCGGAGGAAGTACCGGGGGCAGTGCGCAGCCGACGCAAGTGACGGGGGATGGAGAGGACAACACGCAGCCGACGCAGGCAGCGGAGGATGACGGGAAAGATTTGCAGCCGACACCGACGGCGGGGGATGAGGAGGAAGTCGCGCAGCCGACACAGGCGGGGCAGGATAGCGAAAACGCGCAGGGGGACGGGAAGGATTCCGATCCGTCCGAAACGCAGACGGTCGTCCTTGATGAGACTACGGTAAAGCTACTTGGCAGAACCCAGAAGCTGCTTGATAAAAACCTGTTGTGCGCGCATTCCGGTTCCGGCGTGGAATTCGATTTCACGGGCAGGCATCTGGAGGTGGAGCTTGTCGGGGACAGTTCCGCGCGTGAGGACAATGAGGAGAACTGCGCGCGTGTGGCGGTCTATATTGATGATGTCCGTGTGCAGGATATGATGTTGACGAAAAGATTAAATAAGGTCACGCTTTTGGACGGGGAGGAGCCGGTGAGCGCACGCGTGCGCATCGTCAAGCTTTCGGAGACGGCGCAGTCCGTTTTTGCCATCCGCCCGATCAAACTTAAGGGGGATGAGAGCATAGTCCCGACACCGGATAAGGCACATACGATCGAGTTTGTCGGGGATTCCATCACCTGCGGCTACGGTGTGGACGATGAGGTGGCATCCCACCATTTTTCCACCAAGACCGAGGATGCAACGAAAGCGTATGCCTACAAGACGGCGCAGCTTCTTGGCGCGGATTACAGCCTTGTCTCCATCAGCGGTTACGGCATTATTTCGGGGTATACCGACAATGCGGATAAAAAGTCCGGGGAACAGGTGATGGGAAAATATTATGACAAGCTTGGGAATTCATATGCCGGTTTTAATAATTCCATATTCCCGCAGCAGATCGGGTGGGATTTTACTCGGTTTGTGCCGGAGGTCATCGTGATCAACTTAGGGACGAACGACGCAAGTTACTGTGGCAGGGATGAGGCAAAGCGGCAGGAGTATGTGGACGGATATATTGCTTTTTTGGAGCAGGTGCGCCAGAATAATCCGGATGCGATGATTGTGTGCACGCTGGGGTTGATGGGGCAGGATCTGTGTGAAGCGATGGACCGTGCGGTGGCAGCATATACGGAGAAAAGCGGGGATGCGAAGGTACATTCGTTCTGGCTTGAAGTGCAGGATACTTCTCTCGGTATTGCGGCCGACTGGCATCCGACCGAGGCCAACCACGAGAGGGCGGCGGCAAAGCTTGCCGAAAAGATACGGGAGCTTATGGGATGGGAGGAGGCCGGAGAATAGCGGGAAGGGCGGCACCATAAAAGCGGGCGGTGACAAAATATGAAACATGGAACCAAAAACCGGATTGACAAAAACCGTTTTCTATAATATGATAAAGTTACTGAAATAAAAGCAAAGAGCGCTGACGAAGACAGTAAGTGCCGGGGAAAGCATGCAGCGAGCCGGGAGGGTGTGAGCCGGCAGTAAGTAACCGTCGTTGAAAATCACTTCCGAGCTGTGCGGCTGAAATGGCAGTAGGCCGTACCGGTGTCCGCCGTTACACGGATAATGTATAAAAGCAGGGACAAGCCCTGCGGCGTACATGAAAAATAGGTGGTTGAAGCGAGCTGTGCCCTTATCCTGTTTGGATAAGGGTTTTTCTTTTGGGGCGGACGGCACTTGGAATCAGTACTTGAAATCAGAAAGGAGAAAACAGATGGAACTGTGGGATGTATATGACCATTGTTTTCAGAAAACGGGCAGGCTGCACGAGCGCGGGAATCCGCTGCCGTCCGGGGAATACCATCTGGTCGTGGCGGTTTATCCGGTGAATTCGCAGGGGCAGGTGCTCATCCAGAGAAGAAATCCTAATTTGAAATTGCTGCCGGGGATATGGGCGGCGACCGGCGGCTCTGCAGTTGCAGGGGAGGATGCGTGGGCAGCGTGCCAGAGGGAGCTTTACGAGGAACTCGGGCTTTGTGCGACAAAGGAAAATACTGAGATGGTGGCAGTGTTCAAGCGCATTGACAGTTTTAACACGCTGTGGATCGTACATACCGATGTAAAGGCGGAGGAGCTGGTACTCCAGAAGGAGGAGGTTTCCGACGCAAAGTGGGTCACGGTCGCGGAGTTAAAGGAGATGGCGCGGGAAGGGACATTCCATTACTATCGGTATTTGGACTGGCTGACGGACTATATTTCGAACATGCGTTGTTCGTAGATCCGCCGTGTCCGGTATTTGGCGAAGCCCGGGAAGCGGGGACGAAGGCAGAGTTAAAAAGCGGTGTGCCCTGGCTGGGTGAAAAGGCAGGGTGCAACGGCAGAATGTCTTTGATATTGCAGGAAAGAGGTGTAAAGCATGTACGAAAAAGTATCAACCGACATGAATTTTGTGGAGCGTGAAAAAGAAGTCCTGAAATTCTGGAACGAGAACAAGATTTTTCAAAAGAGCATGGAGGCGAGGAAGGAAGGGGAAACCTACACTTTCTACGACGGGCCGCCGACCGCGAACGGCAAGCCGCATATCGGCCATGTGCTCACGCGCGTCATCAAGGATATGATCCCGCGCTACCATACGATGAAAGGGGCTTATGTACCGCGCAAGGCGGGCTGGGACACACACGGGCTTCCGGTCGAGAT
>ERZ808040.940-NODE-940-length-21831-cov-9.771306_pt1 | contig 21831 bp, 20 predicted proteins | sample MGYA00380191_ERZ808040 | MGnify/ENA primary metagenome ERZ808040 (study PRJEB31490, sample SAMN06133395) | mouse gut metagenome | isolation source: J6 | host: mice | place: China: Chengdu | collected 2015-05 ...
GTCTTCAGCAGAGCCTGTCCAGCTCTTACGGTATGCCCTGTATGGATTTTGCTATCTTCGCTTGACCTCTGTTGTTTTGTGTGTTTTGTTTTACTATGGTTTCATTATACACCTTGCCGCAACAAATATCAACACTATTTTAAAACTTTTTCTTTATTTCTAAATATTTTTACACTCTATTGAAACTTTTGAAATAGTATGCTATACTTTTATCAATCTACAGAAAAGGCGGTGAACGTATGGCGAATATAAATATCAGAAATGAAATAAAGGCTGAAATTGCAAAATCAGGCTGGACCTTAACTGACATCGTGAAGGAAATGAACCTATTGCATCCAGAAGAAACTACTACGTCACAAAACATCTCTAATAAACTCACTCGCGGAACATTAAAATACTCCGAAGCAGTAGAAATAGCTTCCATAATCGGTAAGAGAATTTCTTGGGTTCCCGCCAATAATGAAGAATAGGGCAGTATTAAACCAATATTAGCAATACTGCCGTCTGTCCGCGGTCCGTTACCAATTGATAGCAGATGTTTGCAATCTGCTGCCAGCGTCGGCAAATAACCCGTCAGGAACCACATACAATAACCAGGAAAGGAAGTGCAACAATGAGTTATCAGGAAATCGCAAAGCGTATGATTGACCGTTTACCAGACGATAAAATGATTTTCGTTATCAACATGCTGGAAGGTCTGGGGGAAATGTCCGGGCTTGACCTATACCCGGATTTCAAACCAAACGAAACGACAATCGCAGCAATGGCAGAAACGGACGAAATGATAAGGACAGGAAGCGGGCAGCACTTTGAAGGGCCAACGGAAGAATTATTTTCTCAAATCCTGGAGGAATAGCCCGTGTTAAATCTTAACATAACATCACAATTCAAAAGCGACTTGAAGCTATGTAAAAAGCGTAATTATAATATCAGTCTGCTAAATGCCGTAGTAAACACATTACGAGTACCGGCGGCACTTCCCCCGAAAAATAGAGACCATGCCTTAAAAGGGAATTATGTCGGGCGGCGGGAATGTCATATTTCCCCGGACTGGTTGCTGATATACCGGGTAGACGGAAACGAAATATATCTTGACCGTACCGGCACCCATGCTGATCTGTTCGGGATATAGCATAAAACAAGGCCTTGCCGCTTCCGGCAGGGCTTTTTCTATACACTGATTGTGCCCCGACCTGAATGACAACATAATCTACAGAATAACTGATAAAGTATGGGAAGGCGGTAGTCTAAAACACAATATCTTTACCTGGCAAGAACATCGCTCTCTTTGACTTGATATCGTAAAGCCTCTATGGTTTTATATAGAGGAACTTGGCTCCTTAATATAGAAAAGGGCAGGATAAAATAATTTGTCCCGGATTTTGCCCGTGAAGTCCGGAATCGTTGTATTTACTGTGTTTATAGGGCTTAAAATTACGGGTTCAAGTCCCATCAACTGCACGATAAGGCAGCAGCCGCAAATCCAGGGTTTTTCAGTAAAATCAAGGGTTTGCGGCTGCTTTTTATCCAAATTTGTTAGTGATGATAGTTAATGTTCCCAGTTTCTAAAAGAGTCTATGGTCATGGAGCTTGTTATGCAATTTTGTATTCCATGGGAAAGATTGCAGTTTTAAGCCCTCTGGATGCTTCCCGCTGTGTCTGTTTTCATAAAACTGTATTTCCGGATTAGTTTTTTGCAGAGTAAGGAGCCGATCAGCCGTTTTACCGTGGAGAGCAACGGTTATGAACTTTATTTTTTCGTCATTAAAAAATACGAAAGTTCCATATATGGCAGAAATAATGCAATGTTGATACAAAGCTTTTGCAGAACTGCTAGTTGCGCAACTTATGGAGACTGCGGTCAGATTGCCAGAGAGATGGCATACGGCGTGAACGGTTGCGCCCGGAAAACGAGGGTAAAACACACGGGCAGTTTTGCACGGCAAATTTTACGCTTTTGAAGGGGATAAAGCGACCGGTGCCGGTAGTTGCTGACGTATCAGAGTTGATAATACAGGTGTATTTCCGCTCGGCGACATTGCATAATGGAGTATCCGTTGTACGGGGCATGTATCATAGAAAAAATATCAAGGACAGGAAAAATTCAAAGTTATGGGACTGAAGTGCAGAAGCATTATGCCCGGAATGTTTTGCGGGCAGCCGCCCGTTAACCTGCCGGACAGAAGCGCAGGAATACATGCCGGCTGGTCACTGATAAAACAGCCGGTGCTTTGCGTATGCGTTCCGGTATTCCCGCGGCGTCAGTCCGGTGGCCTTTCGGAAGGCGTTTGAAAAATTGTGCGGATCGCCATAGCCGATGCTGTAGCCGATCTGAGCGATGGAATGGTTGGTCTCGGAGAGTTCTGCCTTGGCGTGATCCATTTTTGTCTGTACGATAAATTGTTTGATAGAGCTGCCGGACCATTTCCGAAACAGTGTGGACAGATATTTTTCATTATAACCGAAATATTCGGCGATTTCCGAGACGCGGAGATTTTCGCAAACATGCCAGTTGATATAGTAGGCGATATCCTGAAAAAGCTGTTCGGCACCATTCCCTGCGTATTTGGCAGGGAGCAGGCTCTGCGCGCTGAGCTCGCAAAGTACGGCGGAGGTGAGGGAATCGTTGAGGCGGCTCATGCCATACCGGCGGTCGGAATCCTGCAGCTGTTTTGTAAGGACAATAATCCGCTCAATGCTTTTCAGCCCGCCCTGTTCCGGGAGAATCAGAGAATCCGCATGCTGCAGAGTATCCGGACGCGGCGCAGGCAAGGAATCGCAGTCGGACGTACTCCAGATTCCAGGTGCGGCGAAATGCAGCCAGCAGAAGGAACACCCGCCCGCGCGGCAGCCATGCTGATCCGGGGTGGGAGCCATCAGAAGATATTCGCCTGTCTGGACGGCGTATTCCGTCGAGCCGTCCGCTATGTGCAGGATACCGTCCGTGACAACCATCAGCTCAAAGTCAGTCAGGCGGCGGGTGAGATGCATCCATTCATCGTTGGGCGAGCGGAACTTTCCGGCCCAGTGATAGCGGAACGGCACGGACAGGTCAAAACAGAACAGTTTCATAACGGTATTTCATATCCTTTCCAGCATAATATATTGCAGAACGGCGGTGCTGCAGCAGGCCGGTTTCGTGTGGTGCGGATGATACGGATATCTGCTGCGGACAGTATAGCATATAACACCGAAAATTTCACTAGGACAGAGCGAAGATAATATGTTATAATAATTATCAACAAGCATTATGCCGGCGCTGATTCGCGGTATGACTAGAAACCGGTATCTCAAGTACAGGGGAGCATAATAGGAGTCTGCGGAATCACAAGCCGGAAAACCCGGAAACCCGGAAACAGCATATATAAGAGAGGGCATAAATATGATGAATGACGGAATGCGGAATGCAGGAAAAGGTACGCCGGGACTCCTGAGAATCGGAGCCCTGGAGGCAGGCGGAACCAAAATGGTATGTGCGGTAGGAAATGAGAATGGAGAGCTGGAAAAGCGGGCGGAATTCCCGACGGAGACGCCGGAGCGTACGCTGCCGCGGCTTATTGACTTTTTCCGGTACGAGGGACTGGATGCGCTTGGTGTCGGATGCTTCGGACCCGTCGATTTGAACCGAAACTCCCAGACCTACGGATATATTACAAATACGCCGAAGCCTGCCTGGGTGAACTGTGACTTTGCCGGAAGCCTGCGCAATGCGCTGGGTGTTCCGGTCGGCTTTGATACGGATGTCAACGGTGCAGTGCTTGGGGAGGTGTGCTTTGGTGCGGCGCGCGGCTGCGAGTCGGCGGTTTACATAACCGTTGGTACGGGAATCGGCGTGGGCATCTATGTGAACGGCGGCCTGCTTCACGGACTGATGCATCCTGAGGCAGGACATATGTTTGTGGCCAGGCTGCCGGAGGATCGATATCCCGGCAGATGCCCGTATCACAAAAGCTGCCTGGAAGGGCTTGCTTCCGGGCCGGCCATTACGGAGCGCTTCGGCAGACCGGCAGCCGAGCTGGCGGGCCGGAACGAGGTGTGGGAGCTGGAGAGCGGCTATATTGCGCAGGCGGTTGCCAACCTGATTCTGACGCTTTCGCCGCAGAAGGTGATTCTGGGCGGCGGCGTCATGCATCAGAAGCAGCTGTTCCCTCTCGTGCGGAAGAAAACTGCAGGGCTGCTGAACGGTTATCTGCGCTGCAGTGCCGTAGACAAAAATATGGACGAATACATTGTGCCGCCGGCACTTGGCGATGACGCAGGAATCAGAGGAGCGCTTATGCTCGGGAAAGCCGAGCTGGAACATTCACACGGGCATAAGGCAAAAGCGCTGGAGGAGGCTTCGGAACATTTTGCACAGTCGCTCAGAAATTATGACGGAGATCCGAGAAAAGCGCGGGATACGAAAAAGACATCGTGGTAATGCGAAAAAATAAGGCTGTCGCACAGAATAGAGTATGCGGCGGATATGGTATATGCCAGAGCCTGGAGCTACCATATCCGTATCGCTGTCCTTAAGTGCGGCAGCCTTATTTTTGTCTCTGCCGTTATCCGGTACGGCGGAAATTTTGTTAGATTTGCAGGAGATGTCCGTTGTATTTCCGCCGCGGAACCGGTCGGAACACTTTTAATGTACACCCGGTCGTGTTCTGTGCTTCCGGCGTCAGAATGCCTGCCGGGATGTATATGAAAACCATTTTATGTATCCGCCTCTTATCTTTCCCCGGCGGATGCGGCGGCCGGAAGAAGACGGATCAGCTGGCGGCGCACCGGATAGCAGATTGCGGCGGCAGCTGCTATTTTGATTGCGTCGCCGATGAGAAACGGGGTGACGCCGGCAGCAAGAGCGGCACCGGCGGACAGATGCATTGAAACGCCCAGCCAGATTGTCCCGACAGTATAACACAGAAGTGTGCCGGAAACCATTCCGATCACATGCATATAGATGTTCTTTTCAAAACGCCTTACCAGCAGACCGGTCGCGACGGCAATCAGAAAATAGCCGAGCATATAGCCGCCCGTCGGGCCAACGACAACCTGCAGGCCGGATTGTGCCTTTGAGAAGACCGGCAGTCCGACAATGCCCAGAAGCATGTAGATCAGAATCGCGGCGCAGGAATACCATGGCCCGATAATGCAGGCGCTGATATACACCGCAAAGGTTGCCAGCGTGATGGCCGGCATCGGCTCCGGCAGCGGGATGGAGATCGGCGCAAGGATGCAGAGCAGAGCTGCCATCAGGGCCGTAAAGGTGATTTTCGGAATGTTTGTTTTCATAATTGTCCTCCGTGGTTTTGAAATTTTACGGTTTTGCAATTTATATTAACGAGTATAGCAGAAAAAACCAAATTGTCAACCATAATTTAAAATTGGTTTACAATTATAATAATATATGACAAACGAAGCAGAAAAAACAGTCTGTTTTTATCAGGGCTTCTATGCTATACTTTGTTGCAGGCGGAGAAGGCGAAGCCCGATGAATGCGGCCTGGCAGGCGGGTGCTGCAGGCCGCGCAACTAATTTACAGGGAGGTATTCTGATATGGCAAAAGAGACAATCACAGCAGAGAAGGCGCCGGCAGCGGTGGGACCTTATGTACATGCCGTAAAGGCAGGAGGCTTTGTATTTACCTCGGGACAGCTCGGGCTGGATCCGGAGACGGGAACGCTGCCGGAGGGTGTTGCCGCACAGGCAGAGCAGGCAATCCGGAATATAGAGACGGTGCTTGCGGCGGCGGGACTCGCCCTGTCGGATGTTGTCAAGACAACCGTATTTCTTGCGGATATGAAGGATTTTGCAGTGATCAACGAGGTTTATGCAAGGTATTTTGCGGACGGCGCGCCGGCGCGCTCCTGCGTTCAGGCGGCAGCGCTGCCGAAGGGCGGGCTGTTTGAGATCGAGGTAGTTGCGGCACTCCGCTAGGTGCGGCATTTCGTGGAAAGCGCAGGTCCGCGGACGGAAAAGCAGGTAAAATCTCCGGCTGGCAGCAGCCTGCGAAAGCACTTAGCAGCAGATACCTGCGGAGCGGGGGCAATCCTACCAGACAATCAGTCCTCCCGTGAAAACGCCGAGCAGCAGATATCCGCGGAGCGGGGGAAGTCTTGCCAGACAATCAGTCCTCCTGTGAAAATGCCGAGCAGCAGATACCTGCGGAGCAGGGGAAGTCTTGCCAGACAATCAGTCCTCCCGCGAAAATGCCGAGCAGCAGATATCCGCGGAGCGGGAGACAATCCTGCCAGACGAAACAGACGACAGCATCCCGCGAAGTGCGGGACGCCGGCGCAGCCATGTCCCTGCGGAGGAGGCATACCTGCATCCCGTTTTACGGAGAGGGATACATAATATATGTATGGAGGTCTACGGAAATTATGAAGAACAGTAAATATATCGGATACAATAAATTTGACAGCGGATGGCTGGAGAATCCGGAGATTTTTGCAGTGAACCGCAGGGCAGCGCATTCGGATCACCGTTTTTACGCGAGCGTGCAGGAGGCGGAGCGGGGGGAATCTACCCTTGTAATGTCGCTGAACGGGCTCTGGAAGTTTGCTTTTGCGCGGAGGGAACAGGATCGGATCGCGGGCTTTGAAGCTGCGGACTTTGACTGTACCGGCTGGGCGGATATCTCCGTGCCGGGACATCCGGAGCTTGCCGGCTACGGGGTGCCGCAGTATGCCAATGTGCAGTATCCGTGGGACGGACATGAAAATGTGGCCTACGGCAGCGCGCCGAAGTTCGACAATCCGATCGGCAGCTATGTCCGTTATTTTACATTGCCGAAGGCTTTCGCCGGCAGGCGTGTTATGATATCGTTCCAGGGCGTGCAGACTTCGTTCGCCGTATGGCTGAACGGCGTTTTTATCGGCTACGGGGAGGATTCCTTCACCCCGTCGGAATTTGAGCTGACCGGCGCGCTGAAGGCCGGAGAGAACAAGCTGGCGGTGCTGGTCTACAAATATTCTTCGGCAGCCTGGCTGGAGGATCAGGATTACTGGCGGCTGTCCGGAATTTTCCGGGAAGTATTTGTCCATGCCTGCCCGGAGGCGCATCTGGCGGATATGAGCGTACGCACGCTGCTCTCGGACGATTTTGCGGAGGGAACACTGGAGCTTGCGCTCGAGGTGATGAGCGGCAGCACAGAGACGGAGAATGAAAAAGAGAGGACAGCAGCGGACAGCGGGCAGGTGGAAGCCGGCGGAAAATCCGCAATGCAGGCCGGGGGAAAATCCGGGAAAAAGACGGTGGAAGACGGAAAAGATGCGGCGGGCGGAAAGCGGACGCTGCCGGATTTTGAGCTGACCGGCGCGCTGTATGATGCCGGCGGGAAGCAGGTGCTTGCACTGGATACGGCCGGGCGGAAAGCCAAAAAGGAAAAGCGGGAGGACGGCGAGCCTTTCGCAGAGATAAGCCTTTCGGCAAAGCTGGCGGGGAAGGCACTGCAGCTCTGGAGTGCGGAAAAGCCGTATCTGTACCGTCTTGAGCTGCGGCTGTCCGTCGGCGGCAGAGTGTGCGAGGTGATCTCCGAGAAGGTCGGCTTCCGCCGGTTTGAGCTGAAGGACGGACTGATGCAGCTCAACGGGAAGCGCATTGTGTTTTATGGAACCGACCGCCATGAGTTCAGCCATGTTAACGGGCGTGCCGTTACCAGGGAAGAAATGCTGACCGACATCATTAATATGAAGAGGAACAATATCAATGCAGTGCGCACCTCGCATTATCCGAATCAGAGCGAATTCTACCGTCTGTGCGACGAGTACGGCCTCTACCTGATCGACGAGGCCAACCTCGAGACGCACGGCACCTGGACCAATCCGAAAACAGCGGTCCGGGATTGTCTGCCTGGCGACCGCAGGGAGTGGCTTGCCGCCGTGCTCGACCGCGCGAAGTCCATGCTGATGCGCGACCGCAACCATGCGAGCGTGCTGATCTGGTCCTGCGGGAATGAATCGTTCGGCGGAAAGGATATTTTTGAGATGGCCGAGTACTTCCGGGGGGCGGATCCGGATCGGCTCGTGCATTACGAGGGTATTGTTCATGACCGGCGCTATGAAGGAACGAGCGATATAGAAAGCTGGATGTACCCGTCCGCCCGGTACATTGAGGAGCATATTCTGCCGGAGCATCCGGACAAGCCGGTAATCTGCTGCGAGTATTCGCATGCCATGGGCAATTCGAGCGGCGCGATGGACAAATACATTGCGCTGACGGAGCGGCAGCCGAGGTTCCAGGGTGCGTTTATCTGGGACTATATCGACCAGGCGCTGCTGGCGAAGGACCGCTACGGAAAGGAATATTATGCCTACGGCGGCGATTTCGGCGACCGCCCATGCGATTATAATTTCTGCACGGACGGTATCGTTTACTGCGACCGCACGAATTCACCGAAAATGCAGACGGTAAAATACAATTATCAGAGCATTGTCGTCGCGGTGCGGGACGGAGAGGCGGAAATACGGAACAAGGCGCTTTTCACGGATGTATCGGAGTTTGAGGGGCGCGTGATTGTAAAGAAAAACGGAAGAATCGTAGAGGAACAGCCGTTTGACGCTTCCGTTGCGCCGCTTTCCTCTGCGGTTGTGCCGCTTCCGGTCCGGCGGCGCAGGGAGCCGGGCGAGTATGCTGTTGTTGTTTCGTTCCGGCTCAGGGAGGATACGCTCTGGGCGGCAAAGGGACACGAGGTTGCGTTCGGCGAATATGTGTACAAGGTGGAGGAAAAGCGCAGACCGGCAGCCGGCGTCCTGATGATTACGGAGGGCATGAACATCGGCGTGAGGGGAACGTATTTTGAGGCGCTGTTTTCGCGCGGCGGGCGCGGCCTTGTTTCCTACCGTTATCTCGGAAGGGAATTTATCGACAGTCAGGTGCGGCCGAATTTCTGGCGGGCCCCGGTGGACAACGACCGCGGAAACGGGATGCCGGCCCGCTCGGCGCAGTGGAAGCTTGCGAGCGAATATTCCCGGGTGAAGCATTTCGAGTACAGCTGCACCAGGAAGGAGGCAAAGCTGATCTACGTTTACGAGCTTCTGACCAGTCCGGCCTCGGAGGCGACGGTAACCTATACGGTGACGCCGGACGGCACAGTGCACACAGCGCTTGACTACCGGCATGCAAAGGGGCTTCCGGAGCTTCCGGAATTCGGCATGCTGATGAAGATTCCGGCGGATTACGACCGCCTGACCTGGTACGGTTTCGGTCCGGCGGAAACTTATGCGGACCGCACTAAGGGAGCAAAGCTGGGAATCTATTCCAACCGGGTTTCCGACAATATGGCCGGCTATGTGAAACCGCAGGAGTGCGGCAATCACACGGGCGTGCGCTGGGCCGCCGTAACGGATACCAACGGGATCGGGCTGAGGTTTGCGGCGCCGGAGCCGATGGAATTTTCCGCGCTGCCGTACACGCCGGCCGAGCTGGAAAATGCCGAGCATATTTACGAGCTTCCGCAGGTACACCACACGGTGATCCGGGCGATGGGGCGTCAGACGGGCGTAGGCGGGGACGATACCTGGGGCGCGTGGCCGCACGAGGAATACCGCATTAAAAACGAAGATATGCATTTTGAATTTTCGTTCTGCGGGACGGACGGAGGAGAAGACTGAATGTATCTTTCCTGGTTTCAGTTTCCGGACATCGAGGAGGAATATGATTTTATGATGGCGCAGAAGCGGAACTGCTACGATTCGTACTATCCGTTTCTGGTGCTGTCGAAGCACAGTCTGACAAGGCTCGATTTCGGTACGATCACCATACTTTACGGGGGCAACGGCTCCGGCAAATCGACCGCGCTGAACGTGATGGCGGAGAAGCTTAATCTGGAGCGCGATACCCTGTACAACCGCTCCGGTTTCTTTGAGGATTACACGGAACGGTGCAGCTTCGGTGCAGGAGGTGCATCCGCAGGGATATGCGAAGAGGATGCTCGGGACGGGGAAAACAGCCCGCATGCAGCAGGAACCTTCGGGGGAAAGACGGGCAGAAAAGCTGTCTCCCGGGCGCAGGGCACGAAGACTTTGAACATGCCGTCCGGCAGCCGGATCATCACGAGCGACGACGTCTTTGACTTTATGCTGAACCTGAGGAGTCTCAACAACGGCATTGACCGGAAGCGCGACGAACTGTTCGAGGATTATCTGGATTCAAAGTACGCCCATTTCCAGATGCGTTCCCTGGAGGATTACGACCAGCTGAAGAAGGTGAATATGGCGCGCAGCAATACACAGTCAAAATATGTGCGGAAAAATCTGATGGATAATGTGCGGGAGCATTCCAACGGGGAGAGCGCATTCCGGTATTTTACGGAAAAAATTACAGAAAACAGCCTGTATCTGCTTGACGAGCCGGAGAACAGCCTTTCCCCGGAACGGCAGCAGGAGCTGGCACAGTTTCTGGAGGATTCCGCACGGTTTTATCACTGCCAGTTTGTTATCGCGACCCATTCGCCGTTCCTGCTCTCTCTCTGGGGCGCGAAAATTTACGATATGGATGAAGAAAGAGTCAGTATAAAACGCTGGAGCGAGCTTGCGAACGTGCGTGCGTACTATGATTTTTTCAAGAAGCATGAAAAGGAATTTGAGGCGCGGCCGGAGGACTGAAAAGGCCGGCAGTCAGGGGGCTTTTCACTGCCGCATGCAGCAGCGCAAAGCGCCTTTGCATCCTCAGGCTATCATTATATTTCAGAAAGGAAATTGCCCATGGAGGCTTCAAGGGAGCAGCTGCTTTCCGTGACGGAAGCAGTGGCGAAAAAGACGATGACAATGGATCTCACCTGGGAGTGGCCCTGCGGCGTGGCTTATTATGGACTCTGCTGCGTATACGGTCTTACGGGAAACGGGGAGTATCTTGATTTTCTGGTGCGCTGGACCGAAAAGTATAAGCGGCTCGGGCTGCCGGAATGGAACGTGAATACCTGTGCGATGGGGCATGCCATGCTTTCGCTGTACGAGGCCACCGGCGACGAGCAGTATATGGAGATTGTCCGGAGCAAGGCGGAATATCTGGAGAAGCGTGCGCTGCGGTTCGGGGAGAGGGTGCTGCAGCACACCGTTTCCTCCGCCGATGATTTTCCGGAGCAGTGCTGGGCGGACACGCTGTTTATGGCGGCGTTTTTTCTGCTGCGCGCCGGTGTGCTGGAAAAGGACGAGGCGCTGATCCAGGATGCGCTGAATCAGTATTACTGGCATATTCAATATCTGCAGAACCGGGAAAGCGGGCTCTGGTACCACGGCTACAGTCATAAGGCAGACAGCCATTTGTCCAGCATTTACTGGGGAAGGGCGAACGCATGGGCGGCTTACACAATGGCTCAGGTGAAAAAGCAGCTTTCGGAATGGTATCTCTATCCTCAGTGCATGGAAGTAGAATGCTCGCTGCGCGACCAGCTTGCTGCGCTGAAATTTCTGCAGTCGGAAAAGGGCCTGTGGAGAACAATCCTGAATGATGAAACCTCATATGAGGAGATCTCTGCCACCTGCGGGATCGCGGCCGCCATGATCGACAACGGAAATCCGCTGCACCGGGAATATGTTGACCGGGCGCTGGCCGGTGTGTTGGAAAATATTGCGCCGGACGGAAGGGTGCTGGGCGTATCCGGCGGCACTGCAGTTATGAGGGACGCGGAGGGCTATAAAAAGGTGCCGCGGGGCTGGAGTCAGGGCTGGGGCCAGGGGCTGGCGCTCGCATTCCTGACCGCCTATATAAAAGAGAGATTCCGGGAAGAGACGTCCCGCTGAAATTTTGTTTCCATAATAAATCGCCTGACAGGCGCCTGATCGAAGCAGCCGGCAGCTGCATAGATCAGGCGCTTTTTCTGTTCTTGAAAAAAATTTCAAAAAAATTTTTAAATCGTGTGTAACTTTTCCGGTCTTGCTGCGAATAATAGGTGTAAAAACAAAACGGGACGGCAGCGCCGGAAAAAACAAGAGGAGAAAAAGGAGCCGGACTGCCTCAGAAAAAAAAGGAGAGTATATTATGAGAAAGAAATTTTTATGTATGATGCTTGCGGGCGCAATGGCGCTTTCCATTACTGCATGCGGCAACAAGAAGGAAGACGATAAGAATCCGACCCCGACCCCTTCGACAGAAGCGCAGCCTTCGGGTACGCCGGAAGAACCGGATGAGCCGACGCAGGCTCCGGCAGCGTTTGAAGATTTCAGCGTCAAGGAAATGATGAACGGGATCTTTGAAAAGCTCGGTGCGGAGATGCCGGCCATGGCGGAGGGCTCGGAGACGGAGCTGACCGAGGTTTACAAGATCGACGCCTCCAAAGTTGAGGAATTCGATATCCGTATTCCGATGATGAATGTGCAGGCAACGGAGCTGGCGGTATTCAAGGCTGCTTCCGAGGATGATGTTGCGGCGGTGGTCGAGGGCATCAATCAGAGAGTGGCAGCGCTGGATGAGCAGTGGAGCACCTATCTGCCGGAGCAGCATAAGTATGTGCAGAACAACAAGGTGCTGACTCAGGGAAGATATGTATTCCTTATAATCGGAAACGAAGAGGTTTCCGCCTATGCTGAGAATGTATTTCTGCGCAAGTTTGATCCGACCATCGAGGAGATGGCGATTGTGCGGAAATTCCACAATGTGACCGGAGCAGTGATTACCGCGCTTTCGGAGGAGGGCGTCACCGTAGATTATAAGGAGGACGATAAGACCTATACCTTCGAGTGCACGTTCGGCGAGTATTTCTACGCGGAGGGCGGTATGGAGAGTTTTGCCGTAGGAGATACGGTTGAGATCACCTTTGAGGAGCCGGTGAAGGAAGCCGAGAACCCGATGAAGGGCGTTGCAGGTTATCTTGCCGCAACGGCAGCACAGTAAGCCGCACGGCAGGGAGCGGGCGGCAGAGCGGCTGTCATGGCGGGTGCCGAACGAAATGAAACACACACGGAAATTTTGTCTGGAAATGCTTTCCTTTCTGTGCTATGATAGTGGATAACGATTTGAAAGTAATATAAGTCGGCAGAGAGGATGGAGTTCCGTATGGAGCAGGACAGGCTGGACTACGAACAGTTTTTAAGCGGGGACAAGGCGGGCTTTGAGCGCCTTGTCCTGCGCTATAAGGATGGATTGATTCAGTTTATCGCGAGGTTTGTCAGGGATTTGTATCAGGCGGAGGATCTGGCGCAGGACACCTTTGTTGAGGTTCTGCTCCATCCGGAACGCTATCGGAAGGAAACTTCGTTTAAAACATATATATATACAATCGGACATAATAAGGCAGTGGATTATATTCGCAGAAACGACAGGCTTACTCTGATTGGGGAATGGGAGGAGTCTGACGCAATGCGTGCAGATGCCCTGCTGCTGGAAGAAAAAGTGATTCGGGAAGAAGAAAAGCGGGAGCTGTATGCTGTCATGAAGCAGCTCAAGCCGGATTATGAACGTGTTTTATATCTGGTTGATCTGGAAGGGGTTTCCTACGCGGATGCCGCGCAGATGCTGGGGAAATCAGACAGTCAGATTAAGGTACTGATACATCGGGCCAGAAAAAGGCTGAAGCAGAAAATGGAAGAGAAGAAGGGAACATACACCGGAAACGGTGGAGGAAAGCCGTAGGAGGAGGCTTTTGGGATCGGGCGCATGGCGCACGGAGGGATGAAGTATGAAGAGCGATGATGAATTTATTGCCGGCATTTATGAAAAGGCGGAGGAAAGGCGCAGAGAAAACGAAAAGCCCGAAACGGATACCGGGGAGCGGAAGCAGCTGCTTTGGTTCCGGCCGCGCACCTGGCGCTGGCTGACGGCTGCCGCCTGCCTGTGTATTCTCGGCGGCGCGGTGCTGGCGGGTGCGGCTGCAGGCAAAAGCAGAACGGAGCATCAGCCGGCGCCGCAGGCAGAGCTCGCGCTGCTTCCGGCAAGCCTGGCGGCTGAGGACAATCCGAGAGTGCGCAGTACGGAGAAGCTCACAACCGTTCGAGGGACCGTTAAGGCCTGCGGGACGGAGGAGCCTGCCGCTGTTCTACAGATGACCAATGAGGAGACGGGGCGGGAGTTTTCAGCCGTTCTTCAGTGCGGAGTGAAGCCGGAGGCGGGTGACGAGATTATTTTGATTTTGAATGAGGAACCGGACGGATATTACCTGACAGACGCTTCCAGATATTACCGGAAGGAAAGCGACGGTCTGTATTACAATGCTCAGGGAGGCATATTTTCGGAAAATACAGGAGGAGAATAGAGTATGGTTTTCAGCAGCCTGATGTTTTTATTTCGATTCTTGCCAATTGTGCTGCTTTTATATTTTGCTGCTCCAAAAAGAGCAAGAAATGCGATACTCTTTCTGGCCAGTCTTGTATTTTATGCCTGGGGCGAGCCGGTCTATGTCGTACTGATGCTGTTTTCCACGGCAGTGGATTTCACGCACGGCTGGCTGGTGGACTCCAATCTTAAGAAGGGAAACCGGGCCAGGGCGAGGTACTTTGTTATCGAGTCCATGGTGATCAATCTCGCCCTGCTCGGTTTTTTTAAATATTCGGATTTTCTGATCGGAAATATCAACGCGCTGTTCGGCGCAGAGATCCCGCTTCTGAAGCTGGCTCTGCCAATCGGCATTTCCTTTTACACATTCCAGACAATGTCCTACACAGTGGATATCTACCGCGGGCAGGCGAAGCTGCAGAAGAACATTATTTCTTTCGGCGCTTATGTGGCGCTTTTCCCGCAGCTGATCGCCGGACCGATTGTACAATACAAAACCGTGGCGGAGGAACTGAATCACCGGACGGAGAGCAGCGACGAATTTGCGGCAGGCGCTCTGAAGTTTATGTGCGGACTGGGGAAAAAGGTGCTGCTGGCAAACAATATCGGCCTGCTCTGGGATACGGTCAGCCAGACGGCTCCGGCGCAGACGTCGGTGCTGGCGGCATGGCTCGGCATTACTGCCTGCTGTCTTCAGATTTATTTCGATTTTTCCGGGTATTCGGATATGGCTATCGGTCTCGGGCGAATGTTCGGCTTTCACTTTCTGGAGAATTTCAATTATCCGTTTACATCGAAAAGTATTACGGAATTCTGGAGAAGATGGCATATTTCGCTTGGCAGCTGGTTCCGGGAGTACGTTTATATCCCGCTGGGAGGCAACCGCGCAGGACTTGCAAAACAGGCCAGAAATATTGCGGTGGTCTGGCTGCTGACCGGCTTCTGGCACGGCGCGAGCTGGAATTTCGTACTGTGGGGCGTTTACTTCGGCATATTTCTGATGATCGAGAAATTTTTCCTCGGCGGGCTGCTGAAAAAGCTTCCGCCCGCTGTTACTCACATTTATACGCTGCTGATTGTCTCGGTCAGCTTCGTGCTGTTCAGTTTTGAAGATCTGGGCAGGGTGGGCACGTACCTTAAATCCATGTTTGTGCCGGGAGAAGCGGGCTTCGTGGATTCGCGGGCACTGTATCTTCTGAGCAATTACGGGGTGATGCTTGTCATTCTGATTTTTGCGGCAACCAGTGTGCCGAAGCGGCTGGCGGAACGTATTTTTGCGGCGCGGCGCGGCTCTTTTGTGCTGCCAGGGCCGGGCGCCGTCAGCGCGGGAGAATCCGGGACGGCTGCCGCAGCGGGTACGGCCCGGGGCACAGGGGCATTTGCACTGGCCGCACAGATGCTGTTCCTGGCAGGGGTATTCCTGCTCTCGGTGGCGTATCTTGTGGACGCAACCTACAATCCGTTTTTGTATTTCCGGTTTTAGGACGGGGATGAAATTATCCCGGCGCCGGGTATGGGCAGGAGGGAACAGAATTGAGAACAAAATTGACAGAGAGGGAGACAGGCGCATCGCCAAAACGGCCGGGCGGAGGCGTCTGGAACAGCCGTATTTTAACCGGAGTATTTCTGGTGCTGATCTTTGGCATTACCATCGCCGGCTTTTTCAGTCCGGTAAGAGAACACTCAGAAAGCGAAAACCGTGCGCTTGCGCAGAAGCCGAAGTTTACGCTGGCAAGTCTGTTTGCGAAAAATGAAAAGGAAAAATTTACCAGAAAGTATGAGGACTATCTGACCGATCAGTTTATCGGGCGGGATTCCTGGATTGGCCTGAAGACGAGGACGGAGCGTCTGATCGGAAAAAAGGATATCAACGGCGTCTATTTTGCCGACGACGGTTACCTGATTACGCGGACGGATGCGGATACCGTGGACGGAGAGCACGCGGAAAAAAATATCGGCCGTCTGGCGGCTTTTGTGCAGAAATATACGGAGCAGCTGGGGGAGAGGCGCGTTCATGCAATGCTCGTGCCGACGGCGGCGGATATTCTGAAGGATAAGCTGCCCGCATATACCTCGGAATACGACCAGGCGGCGCTGCTTGACCGCGTGTCCGGGCTGCTCGGGGACAGCTTTATTCCGGTGAGGGATATTTTGCTTGAGCACGGAGACGAATATTTATTTTACCGTACGGATCATCACTGGACTGCGCTGGGGGCTTACTATGCGTACCGCGCCTGGGCTCAGGCTCTGGGCATGAGCCCGCGCGGACAGGAGGATTATTCCGTCAGCACAGGCAGCGACGGATTTTACGGGACGCTGTATTCCAAGGTGAATCTGCCGATGCGGGCAGATACCGTAACGCTCTACGATGATCAGAAGGCTTACCGTGTGGAGTATGATATGGACGGGAAGCCGCGGAATTCGCTTTTTTCCATGGGCCGGCTGAAGGAAAAGGATAAATATATGGTTTATCTGGACGGAAACCATGCCATGGCGCATATCCGTCAGCAGGGCAGCGAGCGGAACGGAAAGAAGCTGCTTGTTATCAAGGATTCCTACGCGCATACCTTTGTACCGTTTCTTGCTCAGGATTATGACGAAGTGATTATGATTGATTTCCGTTACAGCAAGATGCCGGTTTCGCAGCTTGTAGAGAGTTATAATATTACGGATATTCTTCTTCTGTATAACGCGACGAATTTTGTGCAGGACGATAATCTGTATCAGCTGGAGCGGTAGCAGAAAAGGAGGGGCTGCTGCGGCAGCCTTAGGCACAGCGGCATCCGCATCCGCCGGACAGCCCTGTGAAAAACAGCATCGGGCATTCAAAGTGCATGCAGAACCTTCGAAGGAAGCGAAAAGCAGCGGAAAAAGCGCCCGGATGAAAAAGTGAAAAAGCAGAAAGCGGTAAAACAGAAAAAGCGGCAAAATAAAAGAAAAATACAGGAAAAGTAAAAAACGGAAAAATAAAGCGGCAGAGAAGCAGAGAAGCCGGGGTTATTGCTCAGCCCCGGCTTCTCTGTTTTCATATTCGTCAATGGCCGCCTGCACGCGATGCTGCACAAGCTCCGCGATCTCTGTGGATTTCATTCCCTTGTACTCCTCGTAATACAGGGGCTTGAGATAGAAGAGTTGTATGGTCAGCTTTTTGATGGAATTTGTGTCGAACGCCTTGTAGGAATCGACGAGTGCTGCCGGCACAATCGGACAGCGTGCGTTCATCGCGCTCTTAAAGCTGCCCCCCTTAAATTCTCCGACATGGTTGCCGTCCCTGCTTCTCGTACCCTCGGCAAAAATTATAAAATTTTCGCCGTTTTTTACGCGGTTCGTCATGTTTTTAATTACAGTCATGGACTGACGGATGTCCTCGCGGTCGATAATTTCTGCTTGGAGCAGTGTGATGACATTGCGGAGAAGGAAGATGTCCTTTACCTCCTTTTTCATTACGGTGACGAACGGACGCTCGTGTGTTTCAAGAAATGCCAGTGCGTCAAACAGGCCCTGATGATTTGGAAATATAATATATCCGGTTTCCGCCGGAATATTTTCAAGACCGTGGCATTCTACCCGGATGCGCCCGCGGCGGTTTACCTTGGGTGCGATTCCCCGGAGAAAACCGTATCTGGTAAAATTGTCATATTTCTCAATATTGCACAGCTGAAAAAGCCGGAACAGGTAATATGGCAGTACAAAAAAGCTGCGAAGAAACATCAGTGCAATACGTTTCATAAATGTCCTCCATCAATTTGCGTCATACCCCTTGAGCATTCTTGCGCGGCTTGGATGACGGAGCTTGCGCAGCGCCTTGGCTTCGATCTGACGGATGCGTTCCCGTGTCACGTTGAATTCTCTGCCGACCTCCTCGAGCGTCCGGCTTCTGCCGTCCTTCAGGCCGAACCGGAGAATCAGAACGCGCTGCTCGCGGTCCGTAAGCGTTTCCAGCAGCCTGGCGATCTGATCCTGGAGCATGGCGTATGACGCTGCCTCCTCCGGTCCGACAACGGTTTCGTCGCGGATAAAATCACCGAGATGACTGTCGTCCTCCTCGCCGATGGTCGTGTCGAGGGAGATCGGGTCTGCAGAAACCTTGAGGATTTCGCGGATCTTGTCGACGGGCAGATTCATGGCGTCCGCCAGCTCCTTCTCGGTCGGTTCCCTGCCGTACTCCTGAAGAAGTGTGCGGGAGATACGGTAGGTTTTGTTGATCACCTCCGACATGTGAACGGGGATTCGGATTGTACGTGACTGATCTGCAATAGAACGTGTGATTGCCTGCCGAATCCACCAGGTTGCGTAGGTACTGAATTTGTAGCCCTTGTTGTAATCAAATTTATCTACGGCCTTGATCAGCCCAAGGTTGCCCTCCTGAATCAGATCGAGGAAGGACAGCCCGCGGCCGGCGTAGCGCTTCGCGATGCTGACGACAAGGCGCAGATTGGATTCAGCAAGAATCCGCTTTGCGTTTTCGTCGCCCTGCTCGATCCGCCGGGCGAGTTCGATTTCTTCCTCCAGCGAAAGCAGGGAAAAGCCGCCGATTTCCTTGAGATACTGTCTCACCGGATCGTCCGCCATGGCGTTTGCAATGGCGGAGAGGTCTTCCTCCTCCATAATGAGATCGTCGTCATCCTCAAGCTCCAGCAGGGCGTCGTCGTCCGGCTCCTCCTCCGACAGATTCAATACGGCGATATTGTTTGCTTCAAGATATTCATATATCTGATCAATCTGCGAAACATTCAGATTCATTTCCTTAAAAAAGTCATTGATCCGGCTGCTGTCGATAACTCCCTTGTTCTCTGCAGCGGACGCGGCAAGCTCCTTCAGGCGTGTTTCAAAAACAGTATTTTGTTCTTCCATTGTCAGCCTCCCTGGTAAAAAAGACACTAAACAACATTATATCACACCCCGTCTTAGAAAGGAACAAAATTTTTAAGGGAATTATCTGGAGCATACCGCTGCCGGGGGAATTTTACGGCGCGGTCAGAAGCTCGCCGGCAGGCTGCCAGGTAGAGGCATCCGGGCGGAAGGAATCGTCGTTCGACTGATCGTAATTGCTCCAGTCCGCATTGGTGATGCGCAGCTGCAATGCAGCCGTATCGCCCGCCTCAAGTGTTCCGGCGCTCGCAGAAAACCGGATTTCCATACATCCCTCACCGGCCAGATAGGAGCCGGAGACAGTGTCCGTAATGGCGCGGTAAGAGCTTCCGTTGACCTCGGCGTAATCACACCAGAGTTTCTGTTCCACGTTCGATTCCGGCGTGTAGTAATATCGAAGCGTGACCATGCTGAGACTGACGGCTGCGGAGCCCGTATTTTTCAGCCGGAAGCGCGGTGAAATGGTGTTGGCGGAAGGTTCGCGGTTCTCGTTATAGTATTCCAGAACAAGCCCGCCTGCGGCGTCCTGTCCTGAACCGCCGCCGGAAGTTCCCGGAGCCTTGGTCGGAACGGCAGGATCCGAACCGCCGCCGGAAGTTCCAGGAGCTTTGGTTGGAACGGCAGGATCCGAACTGCCGCCGGAAGTTCCCGGAGCCTTGGTCGGAACGGCAGGATCCGAACTGCCGCCGGAAGTTCCCGGGGCTTTGGTCGGAACGGCAGGATCCGGATCACCGCCTGCAGTTTCCGAGCCGGCGCGCTCCAGCAGCTGTTTTTTGACAAGCTTTCCGGATTCCGTCAGCGCGGAGTCCGGCATTGTGCCGTCGGTCGGGGCGGACGTCTTCAGGAGAGCCGAGGACTCTGCCTTATTGCAGAGCGACCAGTTGCACCAGCTGATCTGATTTTGATCGAGATAGGAGAGCCATTCCAGTGTCGAAGCGGTATCCACCGCGCCGTTGCCGGAGGCGTCCGTTGTGCCCCACTCGGTAACAAAGAGCGGAAGTCCTTTGCCGAGTGCGGTATCCGCCTTGCCGCGCAGCCATTCCTTATGCGTGCCTGCATAGAAATGCAGGGAGTACATAACATTGTCAAAGTCCAGCGGGTCGGCTGCGGCTGCGTCGACGTCCTGACTCCAGGTCGGGGTGCCGACAAGGACTACCGCCTCCGGAGAATACTCCCGGATAACGGGAATGATCGCCTCGGCATAAGGCTTGATATTGCCGCTCCAGCTCACTCCGCCGTTCGGCTCGTTGCAGATTTCATACAGAAGGTTCGGAACCCCTGCGTATTTCGAAGCGATGTAGGTGAAGAATTCTGCGGCCTGCTTCTGATAGGTCTGCGGATTGCCGTCCGCAAGGATATGCCAGTCGACGATTACATACTGATCAAGCTCGATTGCGGCGTCGATCAGGCTGCAGACCTTTGTTTTGTTCCACTCCGGATTCCGGATGTAGCTGCGGTCGCCCTCGAAGGAATACATTGCAATCCGGAAAACGCTGGTCTTCCATTCGTTTCGGAGCGTCTGCATGGATTCCGGGGTGGCCAGCTCCGGGAACCAGGCGATCCCGGCGGTGCTGATGCCGCGCAGGACAATCGGCTCGCCGGAGGCGCTGCAGAGCTGCGTGCCGATCACCTGAAGCTGCCCGTTTGCAGATACGGTAGCGGCGCCGGTATAAGTGCCGTCTTCGGGAGCCGGTGTCGGCGCCGGAGTGGATTTCGGAACGGCGGTCGGCTTCGGTGCCGGGGACGGTTCAGAGGCAGCGGTCGGCTTTGGAATTTCTGTCGGCTGTCCCAACGGGGAAGAACTGCTGGAAGAATTTTCCTGTTCATTCCCGCCTGCCGAAGGCGTCGGACCGGAAGGGTTCTGCGCATTGTTTCCACTGCCGGATTGAGCCGGCTCGGAAGGGGTTGGTGTGTTGCTTCCACTGCCGGCAGGCTCGGAAGGGTTCTCTGCGTCGTTTCCGCTGTCGTTCTGAGCAGGTTCAGACGGGGCCGGTGTATCGTTTCCGTCGGCCGGAATGCCGGCCGCTGCCGGATCGGAGGAAGGAACCGCCTCGCCGGTCGGCTCCGGGCTTAAAATTCCAGTTGGGGACGGGCTGCCGGAAGCCCCTTCGGACGAATTTGACATCAGGGGCGGGGTGGCCTGCGGTTCTGCCCCTTCTCCTGAGCTGCCCGGCGCGGAAGGCTCGGGAGCACCGGAGAGCCGGGGAGTTTCTGAAATATCCGCAGCGCCCCCTGCGGGCCGGTTATCCGGCGCTTTTCCCGACAGGGCGCGCCCTGCCAGCAGCCCCCCGATAAAAAAGAGAAGGCAGGCGGCTGCAGCAAGAACAATGTACTTTGATTTCTTTTTCGCAGAAGATTCTGTGTTCATAATGGACCTCCGTACCTGCCGCAGACCGGTCTGCGGCACTGTTATTATTTTAGTATAGCGCACAGACAGAAAGAACTCAAGCTTTCAAATTTCTTTCGATGCCTCCGCGGAGGAAGTTTTTGCGGCGTCGTCCAGCCTGTACCTGCATTTTCTATAGATAATGCCTTCCCAAAGGCCGCAGCAGGTGATTCTTTTACCGGATCTGCAAAATGCTTTCTTTAGATAAAGTATCTTTTTTCATGAAGCCTCCAGGCCGCAGCAACCGGCCGCCGTTTCTGCACATCATTTCCATCTGCGTTTTATTTCAGGCAAAAAGCCGCCCTTAGAGTAAAATTATAGTTGGCAAAAAAAATAAGGGAAGAAGGAAAACTCCCTCTTCCCAATCATACAGAATTAGC
>ERZ808040.943-NODE-943-length-21783-cov-5.382014_pt1 | contig 21783 bp, 14 predicted proteins | sample MGYA00380191_ERZ808040 | MGnify/ENA primary metagenome ERZ808040 (study PRJEB31490, sample SAMN06133395) | mouse gut metagenome | isolation source: J6 | host: mice | place: China: Chengdu | collected 2015-05 ...
CTGCATGATTTCTATCAGCTGTGGCCGGAGAAATTCAACAACAAGACCAACGGCATCACGCAGCGGCGCTTCCTGCTGCACGGCAACCCGCTGCTTGCCCAGTGGGTGACGGATAAGATCGGTTCCGACTGGATCACGGATCTGCCGCATATCGACAAGCTCGCCGTGTACGCGGACGATGAGAAATGCCAGAGGGAATTTATGAACATCAAGTACCAGAACAAGGTGCGCCTTGCGGCATATATCAAAGAGCACAACGGTGTCGAGGTTGACCCGCGCTCGATCTTTGACGTTCAGGTAAAGCGTCTGCACGAGTACAAGCGCCAGCTTTTAAATATCCTGCATATTATGTATCTGTACAATGAACTCAAGATGAACCCGGATATGGAATTTTATCCGAGAACTTTCATTTTCGGCGCAAAGGCGAGCGCGGGATACCGCCGCGCGAAAGCGGTCATCAAGCTGATCAACAGTGTGGCGGATGTTGTCAATAACGATAAGTCCATCAACAATAAGATCAAGGTGGTATTTATTGAAAATTACCGTGTCTCGAACGCAGAGTGGATTTTCGCGGCGGCGGATGTGTCTGAGCAGATTTCCACGGCGAGCAAGGAGGCGAGCGGCACCGGAAACATGAAGTTTATGTTAAACGGCGCGCTCACACTCGGCACGATGGACGGCGCGAACGTGGAGATCGTGGAGGAGGTTGGGAAGGAGAACGCCTTTATTTTCGGGCTTTCCTCCGACGAGGTCATTGCATTTGAGAAGAATGGCGGATACAACCCGAAGGAAATCTACAACACGGATCTTGACATCCGCAATGTATTGACCCAGCTGATCAACGGTTACTATTCCCCGCAGGATCCGGAGCTGTTCCGCGAGCTTTACAATTCGCTGCTTGAGAGCAACGGATACGAGAGGGCAGACCAGTATTTCATCCTCAAGGATTTCCGGGCATATGCCGAAGCACAGAGGAAGGTCGAGGAGGCATACCGCAATGAGGCTGCCTGGGCACACTCCGCAATCCTTAACGTTGCAAAGAGCGGGAAGTTCACCTCTGACCGTACGATTGAGGAGTATGTGAAGGGTATTTGGCATTTGGATAAGGTGAAAGTGGATATGTAAATATCAGGGAAGCACAGAGCAAAGCCTTTCCTACACCGGAAGTTCCGGCAAAGTGTGGTTTGGGTTGTATTTTTCCCATCGACGCAGACCCGTGTCCGGGCAGAAGACGCACATTCGTGGCGATTCCTGCCCCGCGGGTCTGCGCCTTTTTTGTTTGGGCGGCAATCCGTACAGCGGAAACCGGATCATGTCAGCATGCTGCGGGCAATACCTTTATGGAGAAAGAAAGTTTCCAGAAATACCCCCTTGACATTTTAACTCTAACGAGTTAGACTAAATGTAGATTCTAACGCGTTAGAGCTAACGATCCGTACGACAATGGGGGGATTTGCAACATGGAAATGCCAAAGGTTTTTGAAAGTGAATACCGTTTCTGTTTGATCCTGTGGGAACATGAGCCGGTCAAAAGCAGCGAGCTTGTGAAATTGTGCAAGGAGGAACTCGACTGGAAGCCGACGACGACCTACACGGTCATCAAGCGCCTTTCTGAGCGTGGTGTACTGAAAAATGAAAATACGGTCGTGACCTCGCTTGTCTCGAAGGATGAGGTGCAGGCGGCGGAGATCGACGAACTGGTGGAAAAAAGGTTCGGAGGTTCACTCCCCGCTTTTATCGCGGCGTTCACAAGGCACCGCAAAATATCCTCGGAGGAAATTGGTGAAATGCAGAAAATGATTGACCGTTACCGGAGGGAGGGAGAAGATGGCTGATTTGTTTTTAAGTTTTGTGAACACGGGGATTTCCGCGGGATGGCTGATACTTGCCGTTATCCTCTTCCGGGGGCTGTTCCCTAAAATGCCAAAGTGGCTGCGGCCGGTCTTCTGGGGCCTTGTTGGACTGCGCCTGGTTTTGCTGATTTCGGTAAAGAGCGTGCTAAGCCTGATTCCGAGCGCACAGACGATTGCCCCGGAAATCATGCATGCACCAAAGCCCACGATCCACAGCGGTCTTCGTCACTTTAACGGTATGGTAAATCCGGTGATCACCAAAGTTTTTGCGCCACAGCCAGGGGACAGCGCCAATCCTTTGCAGATATGGATTCCGATCCTGGCGGTAATCTGGCTTTTCGGTATTGCCCTGATGGCAGTATGTGCGGGGATCAGCTGCCTGCGCCTGCGCCGCCGCCTGCGGACTGCCGTGCCTTTGCGGGAGAATATCTACCAGAGTGAGAATGTGTCCTCCCCGTTTGTTTTCGGCATCCTGCGTCCGCGTATTTACCTGCCGTTTGGCATGGATGAGAAGCTTGTGGAACATGTAGTCCTGCATGAGCGGACGCATATCAAAAGGCGCGACTATCTGGTGAAGGTTCTTGGCTATCTGCTGCTTAGCCTGTACTGGTTCCAGCCCCTGTGCTGGGTGGCGTATGTCCTGTTTTGCAGGGATATTGAGCTTGCCTGTGACGAGCGCGTGATCCGGGCATTCGGGCGGGCGGAGCGGGCGGATTACTCACAGGCGCTGCTTACTTTGAGTGTGCCGCGGTTCGGGGTGCATATGTGCCCGCTCGCGTTCGGGGAGACCGGGGTGAAGGTTCGTGTAAAAAATGTGCTGAATTACCGGAAGCCCGTATTCTGGGTGGTTGCCGTGGCGGTATTTGTATGCATTGTCATGGCGGTGTGTTTCCTGACGGATCCAAAACAGGGGGCAGGCATGGAAAGTGGGACGCAGGATGGAAACGGGGTAGTATGCTGGTATGAAGCTTATCGAGGTTCTTTGCCGGAGGGGTTTTGGGACCGGAGCTGGGAGACGCAGATTGACGAATTTCCGGGCGTGACGTTCCGGGCAACCAGCATGGATGTCGCGGCCGTGACAGAGTCGGGGACAACGCCTTTGATCTCCGGGATGCCGGTCTGGAATGTGTATCTGGCCGATATCAGCGGGGACGGGCTGCCGGAGCTATGCGCCACGGTAAGCTATGGTTCCGGAATCGTAGACGAGCATATTGTTGTGTATGATTATGCCAGGGGCGAGGCTTATACCCTGTGGGAGCGCGGTGAATATGACTATATCCTGGCAATGGTGGACGGGAAGCTGGCCGTCCGGTGCAGGAGGTATCTGGATTCGGAAAATCCGGAGGGCGATGTGGCAGGAAGCCTGCGGATCGTGGCCGGGGAGGACGGGGAGCGCCGGCTGGAGCTGGTTGGTTGGGAGGACGGAAAGTAGGCCGGGGAAGCTGCCCGGGAACGGCATTGCTGGGAAAACGTCCAAAGGAAGGCATATTGGGATGCAAAGAATGCAGCACGGGAATGGAAGGGGGAAGATCATGAAAAAGATACAATTTATAAAGCGGGTATTGTTTCCGGCAGCCGCAGCGGTTTTCGGGGCGGGTATTGTGACTGCCGTGTTCTTTCTTCACAGGGCGGGGAGCGCGCCGGAGCGGGCAATGCTGCGGATGGAGGACGGGGTGTATATAGACCCATACCAGCCGCTGTCAGAGCTTCCGTTTAATTACCGCCAGGCAGGTGTCCTGACCGAAGAACAGGCAAACGGGACAGGGCTGGCTGGTTGTACGTATTATGTCAATCGGTTTGATGAGGACGGGATTTATGTCTATCAACGGGTTGGTGCACACGGAGGTACTTGTACCGGAACGGGAATGGCAGATGCAGGGGAGAAAGCCGGCAGTGAGGGTGCACCGGATAAAGGAACCGGAACAAACGGCATAACAAATGTCATGGCAGACCGGGAGAACGATGGTTTGTGGGCATATAAGCGCTGGGTTCGGGTGGATGAGAAAAAGCTTACGCAGCACCGCCTGACATTGGAAGATGTGATCCGGCTTGCAAAAAAAGGCGATGCATTGGAAGAAAAAGATTTTGACGGTTATTCATACTTTGAGACAAGTGTGGATGGCATGCGGGTCTATGAGATTGATGGGACATTTTCCGTGTGGCTGACCGGGGCAAGAGGCTGGAGAAGTGAGCCTGGGGCGCTGCGTATTTACCTTCGGGGCCGGGATGCTTGGGAGTGGGAAGATTTGCTTGATATCCGGACGGGGGATGTGGAGGAATTTATCCGGGAACATCAGGAAACGGCAGAACGCGGGACGGTATATTTCCCGTATCCGGACGAGGGGATCGGGAATGATACCTGCATCGGTGATTACTGGTATCAGGGTTCGCATTTTTCTGTATATGATACGGGTATCGGAAGCTTTTCTCCTTCGCTGGCCAGCAGCCACCTTGGGATTGGCACGTATGAGGTAACAGGGGAGCGGATGTTTTTTCAGACGTATGACGGATGGTATACTTACTATTTTGATATCGAAGGGGATACCCTGATTTTGGACGGGGAAGCCTCCGTCTGGGGTAATCCTTCCAGGCTTGTGGATGGCGCTGTGTTGGAGTGAACATGGCGAGGGGGACTGTGTTATTTGTAAAAGGTTCTGCCTAAAATCGAATATTCACGAAGAAAATCCGGGGTGTGGATCTTTCCGCCACCCCGGATTTGGTTGTTTTCCGGAATATATACTTTACAGCCAGGATTATTCTTCCCCGCATTCATTATGATTGGGTCGAATAAAAACGGAAATGCTCACCGTCCCCGTTTTTACAGATATACATCGCGGAATCCGCTTTTTGGTAAATCTCGTCGAATACCGTACCCTTTTCCCCGTCACAGAGCACCGCGCCGAGACTGACGGAAACCTTGCGTTCCCCCATTTCCTCAATCCTTATGGCTTCCACCTGCTTAAGGAGGCGCAGGATGCATTCCCTGCCGGAGGCTTCGTCCTGGATGCCGGATGCGTAGACGGCATACTCGTCACCGCCAAGGCGCATGGCAATATCGTTTTCACGGAAAGTGTGTTTTAGGCAGTCGGCAAGCGCGACCAGCACTTTGTCGCCGACGGCGTGCCCAAAGGTGTCGTTGACGGATTTGAATTTATTGATGTCAAAGAGGCAGAACATCCCTTTTGTCCCGGCGGCAAGAAGTTTCTCGATCTTGTGTTCGCCGCTTCCGCGGTTGCGCAGCCCGGTCAGTGCGTCCATCTCGGAAAGGCGGAGGAGTTTGTTTTCCAGTCCCTTTTTGTCCGTGATGTCCGTGAGGGAGTTGAGCCATGTACGGCATCCGTTCGAGAGCCTGACAATTTTTACATGGGAGAGGACATAGCGGTATTCCCCGTCCGGCTGGCGGATCCCCCACTCAAACACATGGGGAGCATCGCCGATCTTTAGGTTTTTGATCGCGCGGATATACTCCTCCTTGTGTTCCGACTCGATTTTGTCTATCAGGCGGTGGACATCGCCGCCAAATTCCCCTGTATTTGCGTAACCAAAGAGCTTGAGCGCGGCGGAATTCATTGCCATCAGCTGAAAGTCGCTGATCCGGACCGCCATGATACCGTTGCCCTGCAGCTGCAGGATCTCCGTGTACATTTCATTCTGGTTTTCAAGCGCAATGCGCAGTGCATTCTGGTATTCCAGCTCACGCCGTTTTACCTCGTCAATGCGCTGTACTGCATAGATCACGGTTTCCGGTCTTCCTGTTTCATCGCAGCTGACGACGATGAAATTTGCGCGGCACCATACGGAATCAAAGCTTAAGAATTCCTGGCTGATGATGTTGGTATCGGCCAGGCGTTCCGGCAATGTTTTAAGATCCGTGAAGGCAAGAACCTGCGCGCGGTGCGAGGGGGAGGTCATCCCGCGCATCGCAGTGTAAAGCTGTGCGGAGGCAAGTTTTTCACCGCTTAGGAAGGAATTGATGCGGCTGTTGCTCGTAATCTCGCGGTAGGAATCCCCCGGCAGGTTGATAACATGCATGGAAATGTAGATACCGGCGAGCGCGCTGATGATCTTATGTTCAATGGTCTCCAATTTCTGGATGTCGTTTATGATAAACGCCGCAACGGACTGCAAAAGCAGCAGGGATTCCGTACAGCGGTGCGGATTGTCCACACCGAGGAAGCCCACCAGTTTGCTGTTGGAGATAAGGGGGGCGGCCATCAGGCTTTCAATTCCCTGGATGGTAAGCAGGCGGTATTCCTCGGAATCTTTGGAAACCACCTCGTCAAGGGAATTGATGTAAAATTCCCCCTGTTTTTTGAAATAATCCATCCAACGGCTGATCACATTGATCTCAAGGTTGGAGAGAAGTTCCATCTGTGGTTCGATGCCTTGTCTGCACCACTCGTATGTGTTGTGCATCATGATACCATCGTTGTCAAATTCAAAAATATAGGCGCGTTCCGCATCATGGAACTCCCCGATGATACTTAGAAGTTCCTGGATCGCGGCTTTTATATTTTCACTGGAATTAAGTGTATGGACACACTTTAGCAGGGTCTGTTCGATGGATATGCCGGCAGGCAGGTTATTTTTATCTTCCGGTATCATTTTGGTACCATCCTTTCACGGTTACATTCTGTTCTGGCTGATTTCCCGGTTACGGGGCACAGCATCTTTTCTATTATATACGAGAAAGCCGATATTTTCAATATGCAAGGAAACAGTTCGCACTTTTTTTGGTATGTATTGTGCGAAGAGCCGGAATTTTGTCCGGGAGTCGGATTTTCGGGTTTTATGTAAGCAGGGGGATTTCCGCGCCGGGGGTTTTTGGTGCAGGCGTGAACGGTTGTCTTGGTGCTTGTGGAATTTCTGGAGGATGGGCGAAGGGCTGCCGTCCGCTTTTGCAGTGTGCATTTGCGGGCGGGGAGCAGGACTGGCCGGGAGAGGCAGCGGCAGGGAGCAGAAAAATTTTTGCTTGCATTTTCTGCCACCTTGTGATATGATATCAACAACTTAAAAAGTTGAGCAAAAGCGCTGATAAGGAATAGTAGCCGGAAGCGGGAAATCAGAGAGCCATCGGTTGGTGCGAGGTGGCCGGAAGCGGACGGGGAACTCGCCTTGGAGCTGCTGGCTGAAGACCGTAACGGTTGTGTAAGTTTGGACGGATCTCCCGCCGTAGAAAGGGGAAGGGCATGTTTGTGCCTGTGAGGGCATGGGATTTTTCCCGTGAAGCAGAGTGGTACCGCGCGTCATGCGTCTCTGCGAAATGTTGTGGCATTTCGCAGGGGCGCTTTTTTATGCTTGGCCTGCGCATTTGCAAAGGGGTCTGCATTTGCAAAGAAAGATTGCAAAGAAAATCGGCAGCCCGGACAAAAAGGAAACGGAGGTATGGAAAGATGACAGGAGAGCAGATCAAAGGAAAGTATGAAAGATCCTACTATGTGCCGCAGGCGATGACCTGCGATTGGGTGAAAAAAGAGTATGTGGACAAAGCACCGCTCTGGTGCAGCGTTGACCTGCGCGACGGCAATCAGGCACTGGTAGAGCCGATGGGCATGGAGGAAAAAATCGAATTTTTCCGTATGCTTGTGGAGATTGGTTTTAAGGAGATCGAGGTTGGTTTTCCGGCGGCATCCGACACGGAATATAATTTTATGCGTGCCCTGATCGAGCGTGATATGATACCGCAGGATGTGACCATCCAGGTATTGACACAGGCCAGGGAACATATCATCCGCAGAACTTTTGAGGCTGTGAAGGGAGCGCCGCACGTGATCGTACATCTTTACAATTCGACCTCGAAGATCCAGCGCGAGCAGGTATTCAAAAAAGACCGGGACGAAATCAAAAAACTGGCGGTGGACGGCGCAAAGCTGCTGTGTGAGCTTGCGGCGCAGGACGGTGGGGATATCCGCTTTGAATACAGCCCGGAGAGCTTTTCACAGACGGAAGTGGAATATGCCTGCGAAGTCTGCAACGCGGTGTTGGATGTGTTCCGGCCGACCAGGGAGCGCAAAGCAATCATCAACCTGCCTTCCACGGTGCAGGTCGCAATGCCCCATGTTTTTGCGGGGCAGGTGGAATACATGCATAAGCATATGAAGTACCGCGACGCGGTCGTGCTTTCCGTTCATCCGCACAATGACCGCGGAACGGGGGTCAGCGATGCGGAGTTCGGGGTGCTGGCGGGCGCGGAGCGTGTGGAGGGCACGTTGTTTGGCAATGGCGAGCGCACGGGAAATGTCGATGTAGTGACACTTGCCATGAACCTGGTCTGCCACGGCGTGGATCCGGGGCTTGATTTTTCGGATATCCCCGCCGTCCGGGAAACATATGAGCGTTTGACCGGGATGAAGGTGCAGGAACGTACACCATATGCCGGTTCGCTTGTGTTCACCGCATTTTCCGGCTCCCATCAGGACGCGATTTCAAAAGGTATGGCATGGAGGGAAGGCCATCCGGGGAAATGGGCGGTTCCGTATCTTCCCCTTGACCCAAAGGATGTCGGGCGCGAATATGAGTCGGATGTGATCCGTATCAACAGCCAGAGCGGGAAGGGCGGTATCTCATTTATTTTAAAACAGAATTTTGGGATCTCCCTGCCGGATAAAATGCGGGATGAAGTGCGCGTCTGTGTGAAGGAAGTTTCGGATCAGGGGCACAGGGAGCTTTCACCGGAGGAGATCTACCGGATTTTCGAGGATACTTATGTGAAAGCGCGCCCGGTGTTTGACGTACCGGAATGCCATTTTAAACAGACGGGCGGCATCACGGCGGAAGTGACGGTCGCATGCGGCGGTAAACGGAAAGTGGTCACGGCATCCGGCAACGGGCGGCTTGACGCGGTGAGCAATGCATTAAAAGAGTATTTCGGGATGGAATACCGGCTGACCGAATACGAGGAGCATGCGGTTTCGTCGGGGTCTTCGTCGAAAGCGGCGGCGTATGTCGGGATTGTATCCGGCGGAAGAATGTTCTGGGGCGTGGGCATTGACGAGGATATCATTAAGAGTTCGGTCGCGGCGCTTGTAGCGGCAGTCAATAATGTGAGAAGGTAGAAGTGCCGTGGGATGCTTTTGGGGCTTACAGCCACAGAAGTGTTACGAAAATGCCGGAAGCGAAAAAACGATTCCCGGCCGGATGGCAGATATAAAAAGACTGCGATTCGGCCGGGAGCGGTTTGGCTAGACATCCGTTTAATTTTCTATCTCCATCTTTCCGCTTATCTGGATTTGCCGCCGGAACTGTCTTGGCCAAGAACTTTTTGATGTGTTCGTTCTGTTCATTCTCTTCAAGCTGTTATTGAGCACACTATTATTATACGACATTATTTTATGTTTGTCAATGATATAATTTTGTATATAGTATTGGAAGTGCAAAGTATTTCATCACATGGTATTGCTGGCTTTAATTTTCCGGAAGTGGGAGTGCAGGAAAATATATATTCTGCACAAACAAAAAAATATGTCATATACGAGATGTGACATATTTTTGTACCGCTATTCTTTGTTTCTTAAGACAATCACTGTATGACTATTTGGAAGTTAAAACGTATTTTTTTCTTTCGTATTTTAAATTTTTTTGCATTCGTCCCCACAACCTATTATGAAGCACATTTCCATTGTATGACAAAATTCGAGCTTTGTCAACATTGTTTTTTCGTGAATAACATTTGACACTTTGGCATTGCGGCTTCCGGGCGCGGGGATGTCTGCTTGGGCTCCATCGGGGGATAACAAAAAGCGCTTCCTGCCAAGACGCAGGAAGCGCTTTTTGTTATTCATGTGTATTTTGCATGTCTTTGTCCTCTCACCCTATTATGGAGCACATCTTCATTATACGACAAAATCTATGCGTTGTCAACAATATTTGTTGGTGAATAGTATAGGCGGTAAAAAGTAATGGGTCGTATGGCTGATTCCATATAATGAAAAATTAAATGAAAGGTCATTATAAAGCTGCCGTTGTCCCTTCGTTTTGCCGTCAAACCTTGCTGTATATTGTGTGAATTATTTTGCACTAGGAGTTTTAATGATCTTGGTAGAATCCAACTTAACAGCATTCCGATTGTTAGAGGAATCATTACGCATTCTGCTATATAACAAAGGAAATTAAGTCGCTTCAGAATCCAGTGCTCATATTGAAAAAGCCTCCAGGCAATTTTGTTGGAGCAGGTTAATATTTCCAGGATGAGGACAACGGCAATAAATATGACAGTAAATTGCTTTTTGTGATGCCGCTATAAACTTTCCCGGTAAAATACCAGGAAAAACAAGAAGCATAAAAAACAGGGCTTCCTCCATGCCAATTTAAAATGTAAGTGAAAAAGCTGCTACAGCATAAATACTCCTTTCGTTAATTATTAATCGCATTTGAATCTAGTGTACTGACCTGTTAAATATCAATGGGTCAGTACACTAGGTTCATGACAAGTATCACTACATCGGCATTTCATAAATTATGTTTTCCCCAATCTATCCATTTTGTATTATATGGTATCAAATAGAATGTATCAATAATATTATTTTACAAATAGTATTGACGAAGAAAAATAATAGGATTACAATTAATTCATTCCGAAATAAGAGCAACTGCGAATTTATACGTTTTCAGAGAAACAGGAGGGGGATAGGTGGATTGGAAAGAAGCTAGTAGATATTTGAAAAAAGTAAAATATAACTGCCCATATCCATTCCGAAAAAAGCTGATACCGGAACTTCAAGGGGCTCTTGAGGATTTTCTGGATGAGAACCCGGACGGCACGATGGTAGAGCTTGTGGCGCATTTTGGAGTCCCGGAAACCTTTGGGTACAATTACATATCGGCAATGGAAGATGCGGAAAGGCAAAGATGGATAAAGCAGTCACGGCAGGTCAAGGGAATTGTCCTGGCAGTGGTCGCTACCTGTGTGTTTACGGTAGCCGTGTGGGTGGGATGCAATATATGGTGGAATTCCGAACATGCGATCCGTTCTTATGAAGTGTGGGTAGAGTACGATGACACAGGGGAGCGGATACAGGCATTGGAATAAGAGGGATGTTTTCCGGCATTGGGAATCTGACATGATATATGGTGTTGACATTAAATAATATTGCTGATATGATAGTTGGGATTTACCCATAGAAGCAGACAGAAGTTGTATAGTTGCGGGAATTCTTAGTATTAAGGAGAGACAGTACATGGCTTTATCGGAAGGTATCAAACGCGGAACGGTGGAACTGTTGGTTCTGACGTTATTACGGGATGGCGATATGTATGGGTATCAAATTTCGCAGGAACTGGCAACACGCAGCAACGGTTTGTACACGCTTGCGGAAAGTTCCCTGTATCCGACACTCTACCGTTTGCTTGAAAAAAAAGTAATATCGGACAGGCAGGAAAAGGTGGGGAAGAGAAGAACCCGTGTGTATTACCACTTGGAGGAAGAAGGGCGGGAATATCTGGAGGCGCTTCGGGCGGAATACTGCCAGATCACCCGGGGGATTTTTTATCTCCTGGAGATTGCTGATGTGGATGCATTGGGGAAGGGAGGTGTGGATGGATCAGAAGATGGTTAAATCCTATCTGAAGGAAGTGAAGAAGAACTGTCCATATCCGTTCCGGAAGCGGCTGATAGCGGAACTGGGCGGGAGTCTTCATCGTTATCTGGAGGAACACCCGGATTGTACAAAGGAGGAGGTCGTGGCACATTTCGGGGCTGCGGAGACGTTTGGTTACGGTTATATTGTGGCGATGGATGACGGGGAACGGAAAAGGCGGCTGAACCGGGCACGTTGGATCAGGAGCTGTCTCATCGCGGGGGTGATGATCTGCTTATTGTTGTTAGCCGCGGGGCAGATATGGATATCTTATGATAATTCCAGACCTTTGGTTTATTATCTGCCTTTTTAGAATTGTGTACAAACGCAGGTTTCTTTTATGTGGGGGGATATGTCTCGACAGCAAAGCTTGGGAAAATGGACTGTATCAGGCAGTTGTCCAATACAAAATAGACAATCGTAAAGCCTTAATCATATCACCTAAAGCTAGTTATGAGCTGGACATAAGAGAGATCCAGGAGTTGCCGGCATCTCCCCGGTTTGTTTATGGGGAACAGGTCTCGCCTTGCAACCATCCTGATATGACAGGCGTGATCATAGGGATTCGCTGGCATTATATTTCAAATTTTAATCAGTGGGAACACTTTTCCAAAAAGGGAGTCTATTATTGCGGCGTATGAAACGGATCATTGGAAAAAAATTAAAACAGGAGGAAACAAAGCAATGAAAAAATTGTGTGTGTATTTTATGGCGGCGGCGCTTGCATGTACTGGGGTGGCGGCGGTAGTGGACACTCCGGTACATGTGGAAGCGGCGGATGCTGCAGCCGGGGTGGTCGTCAGTGAGACGACGGAGTTTTTTGAGGACGGGAGTTCCCTGACGATCACGGTAACACAGGACGTTGGCGCAGTGGCTTATGGTTCGGTGTACAGCAAGTCCGGATCAAAGACATATGTTTATCGAAACGGGGATAACGAAGAAGTATTGAGTTTTAAACTTCATGGCACGTTTTCTGTAAATTCCGGCGTGGGCGCGACATGTACAAGTACGTCGTATACGACCAGCATTTCGGATACTGCCTGGCAATTGGATTCTGCTTCCAGCTATGCTTCCGGAAATCAGGCGATTGGAGATGCTACTTTTGTAAAAAAGAGGTTTGGCATCAAATTTGATACAAAAAACAGTCATATTGTCCTGACTTGTGACGAAAACGGAACATTAAAATAAACTTTCCCCAAAGCTTTGCAAAAAGAAGGGAAGCACGCCCCGCCGGCCGGCAGAACGCGCTCCCTTCTTTTTTTGATTTCTCCGTCTTCATTTCATATCCAATTGTGGCGGAGCATCCAACTCTTCCGGCACATATTTACCGTTCTTTTTCCGCTGCCGCACACATTCCGTCAGCAGATATTCAATCTGCCCGTTCACCGAACGGAAATCGTCTTCCGCCCAGGCAGCAATGGCATCGTACAATTTCGGTGAAAGGCGCAGCGGAACCTGTTTTTTATTGTCTGCCATATCAGTACAGGCTTCCGGAATTCACAATCGGCTGGGCATCTCGGTTCCCGCAGAGAACCACCAGCAGATTGGATACCATCGCTGCCTTTCTTTCCTCATCAAGTTTCACCACATCATTTTCATTCAGGCGTTCCAATGCCATCTCCACCATGCCGACTGCGCCGTCCACGATCATTTTCCGCGCGTCAATAATGGCAGAAGCCTGTTGGCGCTGCAGCATGACCGCCGCGATCTCAGGGGCATAAGCAAGGTAGGTGATGCGCGCTTCGACGATCGTTATCCCTGCCTCCTCCACACGTTTTTGGATCTCGTCGCGGATTTTCGCCGCAACGATCTCGCTTGAGCCGCGCAGACTGCCCTCGTCCGCCAGACCGTCCCCTGTCGTGTCCACATTCGGTGATACATCGTACGGGTAAATGCGGACGACATTGCGCAGGGCACTGTCGCACTGCAGGGAAAGGAATTCTTTGTAATTGTCCACATTGAACACGGCTTTTGCGGTATCCACGATCTTCCAGGTGACCGCGATGCCGATCTCGACCGGGTTACCAAGACAGTCGTTGATCTTCTGGCGGCTGTTGTTTAAAGTCATGATCTTTAGTGAAAGCTTGTTGGATGTAAGGGCGAGCTGCATGCCGTCGGCCGGCGAACCGGAAAGTGCCAATGGTCTTGTGGAATCGCTCACATCCCCGCTCTGGTTCAGCCTTGTCTTTGCAGCGGGATTCACGCTGGAGCAAAACGGGTTGACCCAGTAAAATCCGTTATCTTTGAGTGTGCCGACGTATTTTCCGAGCAAGGTCAAGACCAGTGCTTCCTGTGGTTTTAAGATTTTCAGCCCGCAGAATAAAATCCAGGCAAAGAGAAAAATAATGATGCTGACGACGAGCAAGGCAATGTATGCCGGGGACGGTTCCTGCGCCACACGTTCCACGCTAAAGGCGAACAGTGCGATATCGGCAATGTAGAGAAGCAGTGTCAGCAGAAGCATCCGCATCCCGTGTTTTTTTCCTTCCAAAATTTTTTCACTCATAAAACCCTCTCTTTCTGCCGCGCCCGCGGCGATGCACCCACAAAGCCCGTTTCCGGCCAATACCTGTACGGGACATGTTTGTTTCCGGCATGTAAATCAATGAAAATTGCCAAAGCAGTGATCGGAAACATTCTGTCATATGGATGCTTTATTTTGATATCAAAATAATATCATATTAATTTTAAAATTACAAGGGGATCACATTAAAATCCGGTTAGAAATCAAAAAACGGTCGGCAGAAATCAATGCAATATCCGTTGCAAACCATTGGAAAGTATGGTAGTATATATAGAAAGTATGTTCGGTACGGCAAGACCGTGTCATGGCAGCCGGAAGGGAGGGGTAAAAGTGCCTGCGAGACGAAATCCTTTTAATGAAAATGTAAACCGCCTGATGGATAAGATTTTTTCCGGGAAGGAGACAGGCATTCTCCCGGCGAAATACCAGGAAGAGGCGGTTCCGCAGCAAAACGCGGGGATCTTGCATGATACAAAGCCGAAAAAAAAACGTGCGGATACCGGGAAAACAGGAAGGAAACCATCCGCGCTACCCGGAGGGAAGGAGAAGGAGGGAATTTTCCTGACAGATATGGACGGGGCATGGGCGGGGAATGAAGTACACATATCCGACAGGAATCCGGAGCGGGGCAGTCACAAGGGGGAAGGGAAAAAAGAACTGCAACATGCAGGCGGTGGAAGGACGGGGCAGACAGAGCATAATCCGCGGCCGCATGGATGGGCGGGCAAACGTCAGGAAGGAACGTCGAAAAGCACCTTGGAATCATCCCTGCGCGACATCCGGAACACGACCGAGAGGATCCGGGAAACAACGCGGCAGATGCAGCAGATGACACTGAAGATGTGGGCGGATACGATGCAGCCGCGCGTTCCGGAGCAAAAAACTTACGGGGAGGAGCGCATTGTGCCCCGTGAGGTTTTGCGGGGGCGGGATGCAGCGCCGCCATCCGCGCCCACTGTGGTGCCCCGCGTTTTCATGCCGCAGTACCGCATGGAAGAAGTGCTTGACGATTCTGTTCCGGAGCGCATCCGGGAGTGCAAGGCATTCGCCCGCAGCCCGCAGGGCTGCCGGATGACGAAGGAGGAGTTGTTTTACCGTCAGGCGCAGATGATGGAGGATTATGAGGATGACTGCCTGTATCCGGGGGAATTTACCTGGTACTTCCCGACATACCAGGCGATGAATGCGGCTCAGCTGAGGGGCTATTTTTCATGGCGCACGCAGGTGCGGCAGGGCAATGTTACGCCCGCCCCGCTGTCCTTTGCGTTTGTCTATGTATATGAACTGCTGCACCAGATCGGAGTCCCAACGGCGGAGGAGGGGTATTCTGCCCTGAAAAAGTTCTGGGAGCATTACAGGGAGTATGATCTGCAGCTTGACCGGTATATGAAGGGCTGGCTTTGTGATTATGTCGTGTACTATAATCTTGGTTCGGAACTTCTTATGGACTCACAGGAAATGGTCTTTGACCGTGCGATGCTCGCATTCCTTCACCCGGAGGAGGGCGGGGACCAAGAGTATTTTACTGCCATATGCGCGCTCTCAAAGTACAACATGGAAGGATCGAAATTTTACAAGGAGAATGCGGGGGATGTGTGCCGCGTGACCTGCGGCGTGTTCCGCGCGCTGACGGCGTATTATGAAAAGCACGGAAAAAAGACGCTTGCGGAAAAATATTTCGGCACGCTTGCGGCTTATGCGTACCAAATGTTTCCGTCGGCGGTGTTTTATGACCATAAAAAGTATGGGGAGTACGAATACGAGATCGATCCGATTCACCGTTACCGCTGTGTGAACGGGCATTGGAGCTGTGAAAAGTATTTTGGCAGCCGCGCCAAAAATAAAGATATGGGACGGATCCTGCGCGCCATTGACGCACAGATGCGTGAGCGTTATGAATTTAAAGCCCTATTGAAGCCGGAGGGCATGACGAAGCTTGTCATGAATATTATTGACAAGGAAATCAACCGGCTGCTTGAGGAGAAAGAAAAGAATGCCGTCCCGGTTATTGAGATTGATGTGTCGAAGCTTTCCGGGATACGGCGTGCGGCGGAGCTGACAAGGGAGAGGCTGATCGTGGAAGGGTCGGAGGAAGATACCGGGGAGGGATTCGGGACAAAATACGCGCAGGAACCTGGCGCGGTGGAGGGCACGGCACAGGGGGATTTGCCGGGGAAAGAACCGGGGCAGTTGGAATTTGTATGGATGGACAATTTGGAACCGGAAGGGGAGATACCGAAAACCGCAAAGAATACGGCGGAGGGAAATGCCGTCTTAAACGATGCCGAGCTTACCCTGCTCCGCAGCCTGCTTGAGGGCATACCCTATGAGGAATATCTGCGTGAACGCCACCTGATGCTGTCGGTCGTGGTCGACGCGGTCAACGAAAAGCTTTACGAATATTTTGGCGACACGGTAATTGTTTTTGACGGGGAGGTGCCGGAAGTGCTTGAGGATTACGCGCAGGAGGCTGCCGCGCTGGTTTATGGTGCCTGAAAAACGGATGGAAAGGGGAAAATGGAAATGAAAATACCAAAACGGATCGCGCAGGTTGTGATCAATTCCTTGAAAGGCGGTGTTGTGCCGCGCATTGGCCTGCCATACATCACGGTCGGCAGGGAGACAGAGATTGCCGCACTGCTCCACGATGTGGATATCATCGCGGAGGGCGGTGCTTCCTTCCGTTTCATCGTCGGCAAATACGGCAGCGGTAAAAGTTTCCTGCTGCAGACCATCCGCAATTATGTGATGGACCGGAATTTTGTGGTGGTCGACGCGGATCTTTCGCCGGAGCGCAGATTGCAGGGCACAAAGGGGCAGGGGCTTGCGACCTATAAAGAACTGATCCGCAATATGTCCACGAAAACACGCCCGGAGGGCGGCGCGCTCACCCTGATCCTGGAGCGCTGGATCGGCAGTGTGCAGGGCGCGGTGATGGCGCAGGGCGGGACGGAACCGGATTCGGAAGAATTTGCGGCGGAAGTGGAAAAAAAGATCTATGAGGTGATCGGCACTTTGCAGGAAATGGTGCACGGTTTTGATTTCGCGAAGCTTCTTGCCATGTATTACCGCGCATATCTGGAGGGAGACGACGAGACAAAGGCGCATGTAGTAAAATGGTTCCGCGGGGAATACGCGGGCAAATCCGAGGCGAAAGCGGAACTTGGTGTGAACATCGTGGTCACGGACGAAGACTGGTACGAATATATCAAACTGTTCGCATTTTTTCTCAAGCAGGCGGGTTATACCGGCATGCTGATCCTGATTGACGAGTTGGTGAACATTTATAAAATTCCGAACAGCATCACGCGCCAGTACAATTATGAGAAAATATTGACGATGTACAATGACACGCTGCAGGGCAAGGCAAAATATTTAGGGATCATCATGGGCGGCACACCGCAGTGCATTGAGGATACGCGCCGTGGGGTGTACAGCTATGAGGCGCTGCGTTCAAGGCTTTCTTCGGGGCGTTTCGGCGGGGAGGATGTGAAGGACATGCTCGCGCCGGTGATCAAACTCGCGCCGCTGACCAATGAGGAAATGCTCGTGCTGATCGAGAAGCTTGCGGATATCCATGCAGGGTTGTTTGAGTATGGGCAGAGGCTGACGCAGGATGATCTGATCACTTTTATTAAGATTGAGTTTGGCAGGATCGGGGCGGATACCAATATCACGCCGCGCGAGGTCATCCGCGATTTTATCGAGCTGCTCAATATCGTCTGCCAGAATCCGGAACTGACGGTGGAGAAGCTTTTGGGGTCTGGGGAATTTTCCTACGCGAAAGCGGAGCCGGAGAATGTCGAGATGTCGGCCGTACAGGAATTTGCGGAGTTTGAACTGTAAAACAGCATGTGCCCGGAACAGCGCCCCAGTGGGATTTATGGGAGCGAAGCGGCCAGAAATGCCACTGCCATGAAGGGTGGTGGGAGGGCATATGCGGGACTTATATAAGAGGGATAAATATGAGTGTATTTGAGCGCTATGCGCCGTTTATACAGGATTTTATATACCGGAACCGCTGGGAAAACCTGCGCGCGGTTCAGGTGGCGGCAGGGGATGCGATCTTTAATTCGGATGAAAATGTGCTGTTGTCGGCATCGACGGCATCCGGCAAGACGGAGGCAGCATTTTTCCCGATCCTGACACTTTTTTCGGAGGACGCGCCACGCTCGGTGGGGGCAATCTATATTGGACCGCTGAAGGCGCTGATCAACGACCAGTTTATGCGTTTAAATGACCTGTGTGAGGAAGCGCATATCCCCGTCTGGCACTGGCATGGTGACGTGGCGCAGTCACACAAAAATAAACTTTTAAAGCATCCGTCGGGAATCCTGCAGATCACGCCGGAATCGCTGGAAGCGATGCTTTTGCACAAGCATGCGGATATATCAAGGCTGTTTGGTGACCTGCGCTTTATCGTGATTGATGAGGTGCACTCGCTGATGCGCGGCGACCGCGGCGGGCAGACGCTGTGTCTGATGGAGAGGCTCTCGCGCATGGCGGGGGTGAACCCGCGGCGCATCGGGCTGTCGGCTACGATCGGTGACCTGCAGGGCACGGGGGCTTTCCTTGCCTCCGGAACGGGCAGGGGGACGGTAATCCCGCGCGTTGACGCGAAGGGCGTAAAATGGCGGCTGTCGATGGAGCATTTTTATATCGGGGAAGGAAAAGTGCCGAAGGTATCGGAAGGAATGCCGGACGCGGAGGACGACGGACAGCAAACGGTGCAGGAGACTCAAACAGCAGGGGGGCAGGCAGCGGAATTTGGACGGCGTTTGGAGAAGGGAGCCGATGATGCACCGTGGCCGGACGTGCAGAATGTGGAAACGGCAGGGGAGCAGGCAACAGAGAAAATGGCCGCCGGAGAGCAGACTGAGGGAACCGGAGTAACGGAAAAAGCGCCGGACGATGACAGCCGTGCTGCTTTGGCGGATTCCCCGGCAAAAGGAACTGCCATAGGCCACAAAAAAGCAGATGCCTTATCCTCCGGGATATCACTCCCATCCGCTGAGAATTCCTCGGACATTGCGCCAAAGGATGCTGACCCCGGCATCGGTTACATTTTTGAGCATACGCGCGGAAAGAAATGTCTCGTCTTTGTAAATTCACGCGAGGACTGTGAGGTGGTCACGACGACCCTTCGCCAATATTGTGAGGCGAAACATGAGCCCGACCGTTTTTTGATCCATCATGGCAATCTCTCCGCGTCCTACCGCGAAACTGCGGAGTCGGTGATGAAGGATGAGGAGCAGTTCCAGACCACCGTGACCACTGCGACCTTAGAACTTGGCATTGACATCGGAAGGCTGGAGCGCGCGTTCCAGATTGACGCGCCGTTTACGGTTTCCTCGTTTTTGCAGCGCATGGGACGTACGGGGCGGCGTGACCTCCCGCCGGAAATGTGGTTCGTCATGCGCGAGGAAGTGCCGGAGGCGAGGGCAATGCTCCCGGCGACTATCCCGTGGTCCCTGCTGCAGGGCATCGCGCTCGTGCAGCTCTACATGGAGGAGCGCTTCGTGGAGCCGCCGAAGCTTGACCGGCTTCCGTACAGCCTGCTCTACCACCAGACCATGAGCACACTCGCCTCCTGCGGGGAAATGACCCCGGCGGCGCTCGCTTCCCGTGTGCTGCCGCTAAGCTATTTTTACCGTATATCGCAGGAAGATTACAAGCAGATGCTGCGCCATCTGATCCATATAAACCATATCGAACAGACAGAAAACGGCGGTTTGATCGTCGGGATCACGGGGGAGAGGATCACAAATAATTTCAGGTTTTACGCAGTATTCCAGGAGGATGAGGAATACACCGTGCGCTCTGCCTCCGAGGAACTCGGAACCATTGTAAAGCCACCGCCTGCGGGGGAGAAAATCGCGATCGCGGGGCATGTCTGGGTGATTGACGAGGTGGATCACAAAAGGCATCTCGTGTACTGCACGCAGGTCAAGGGCAAAATCCCGGCGTATTTTGGACAATGTCCGGGCGATATCCACACCAGGGTATTGGAGAGGATGCGCGGGGTCCTGGCGGAGCAGAAATCTTATCCTTACCTGATGCAGCACGCGGTAAAACGGCTTTGTGAGGCGCGGGATACCGCGCTTCATTCCGGGATCACAGAGGAGCCGCTTGTCTGTCTCGGCGGGGAAATGTGGTGTCTGTTCCCGTGGCTTGGGAGTTACGCGTTTCTTGCTCTGGAGCGCTTTTTAAAGATCCGGTGTGCGCAGGAGTTAAAGCTTTCCGGCATGGATTCCTCGCGGCCGTATTTTATCCAGTTCAAGATGAAAGCAGGCAGGGAAGAATTTTTCCGGGTCGTGAAGGAAGCCGCCCAAAAGCCGATCGACCCGATGGAACTTGTCTACCCGAACGAGGAGCCGCTGTTTGAAAAATACGACGAGTTTTTGCCGGTGGAACTTGTCCGCAAAGGATTTGCGTACGGGATTCTGGATATTGAGGGGATGCTTGAAAGAATTGCCCAGTGGTGACCATTTGCGGGACATCTTCGTGACGGCGGTGGGGGAACTATAGTAAAAGCGGCACTTTGCCGGTATAATGAAGACATCGCAGGGCAGCCGGATAGGTGCAGGATTTTAAGAATATCAGAAAGAATGGAGGATGGGGCGCGGATGCCGCGTTCCGAAGGGATATGCATATTACATTAACGGGAAATCTGGGAAGCGGGAAATCAACAATCTGCCGGATTTTGGAGAGTGAATACGGAAAAGAGATTTATTCGACGGGAAAAGTGCAGCGCTCGATTGCGCAGGAAATGGGCATCAGCGTGCTGGAGATGAACCAGCTTATGTGCTCAGACCACAAGTATGACCACTTGATTGACGATACGACCGCGAAGATTTCGCGGGAAAACCCGGATGCGCCGATCGTGTTTGATTCGCGGCTTGCATGGAATTTTGTGGAGAAATCCTTTAAAGTATTTTTGTCGGTGAACCTTTCTGTGGCGGCGGAACGTGTGTACAATGACAACCGCGGCGATGTGGAGAAATATACATCCGCAGAGGACGCAAAGCGCCAGTTAAGCCTGCGCGCGGATACGGAAAATGTCAGATATAAGGAACTTTACGGTCTGGATTATTTTGATTTTAATAATTATAATCTCGTGCTGGACAGCACGTACTGCGCGCCGGAGGTGCTCGCCAAGCTTTTGATGGCACAGGAGGAGGCGTATGAGAAGGAACTTGCAGAGGGGAAGAACCCGAAGGTCAGGTTATTGATCTCGCCGAAACGCCTTGGGAAAATGGTGGGCGAAGCGGATTTTGCGCAGGGGCGGCTGTATCCGGATGGCATTGTGACCGTGAAAAGGACAAAGGAAGATTTTGAAGTGGTATCCGGGCAGGAAATTGTTGAGGAAGCGGTAAAGGCAGGGATGCCGTTTGTGATGGCAACAATGTGAGAATGGAAGTACACCAAAACGGATGATAAAAGATTAGTTGTATCATCCGTTTTGGTGTTACAGGGGAGATCGTCATACAATATTCCCGGCCGGCTGTTCCGGAGCGTTTGTCCGGCGGATGCCCTTCGTTTTTACGCTTTTCGCACCCAAACCGTCATCTCACCCTCCCCCCGGTTGTTCCACAAATAATACGGCAGGAAAGTAAGCGTACATTCCGTAAGTTCCGGTGCCTGGTAAACATGGTATAACTCCTCGCCCTCCTTCGCCCCGGTTTCGCGCAAGCCTTTTGCCGTGATGGATGGTGCGGAGAGAACCGCGTCCGGTGTAACCTTAAAATCCGGGTGTGCGCAGTCAAGATGCAGCAGGTGCAGGTTGCTGCCGTTGTCCGCCTCCTCAAGACAGTAGACCATCGGTCCGCGC
>ERZ808040.945-NODE-945-length-21763-cov-4.925851_pt1 | contig 21763 bp, 16 predicted proteins | sample MGYA00380191_ERZ808040 | MGnify/ENA primary metagenome ERZ808040 (study PRJEB31490, sample SAMN06133395) | mouse gut metagenome | isolation source: J6 | host: mice | place: China: Chengdu | collected 2015-05 ...
CTTATTCTTATGGATTTTAAGAGTAAGCGGTTTTTTTTGCGTGATGCAACGCGCCAAGTGGAAATTCACGGCTTATGGCGTTATGGGAGTTCTGCTTAAAGGATGTGAAATCTCTTTACATAGGAGATTTAATCCCTCCAGGCAAGGGATGAAAATTCGTATTTGCACAGTTGAGATTGTTCGTTTAAACGGATACAATATGATTTAGAAGATCATAAATGTTTGAATATATGACGGCAAAAGAAGCTGCAGCACTTTGGAAAATGTCAGTACGGCGAGAACAAAGACTCTGCAAAGAAAATCGGATTGAAGATGTACTGAATATCAATCATGTATGGTTAATTTCTAAAAAAGCAAAAAAACCTGACGATGCACGATGAAAAAAAGGATAATCTGTGGCCCACATTTTTACTTTTAGTGCGGACTGTAATGAGATTGTAAGAAGTGTTCGCTATACTAAAATCACAAAAACATTGGAGGGCATAACTATGGCAATACTTGAAACAAAAGATTTACGAAAAATATATGGCAGCGGTGAGAGTGAAGTCCACGCCCTTGACGGAGTGTCTGTTACTGTCGATGAGGGAGAATTTGTTGCCGTTATCGGTACATCGGGCAGCGGTAAGTCTACTCTGCTGAATATGATTGGCGGATTAGACCGCCCCACCTCTGGAAGCATTACTATCCGGGGAAAAGAACTTTTGAAATTGAAAGACGAGGAACTGACAATTTTTCGCCGCAGGAATATTGGCTTTGTCTTTCAGAATTACAATTTACTTCCCATTCTTAATGTATATGAAAATATCATTTATCCCATCGAGATAGATGGCGGCAAAACAGATACAGAATTTGTAAAGCAGATTATCCATACACTGAGGCTTGAAAAGAAACTTGAGAATATGCCGAATAATCTTTCTGGCGGTCAGCAGCAAAGAGTAGCGATTGCCCGTGCATTAGCTACCAAGCCTGCCATAATCCTTGCCGATGAGCCAACGGGTAATCTGGATTCCAAGACAAGTATGGATGTCATTCTGCTGATGCAGTCCATTAGCAGACAATTCTGCCAAACTACAATTATGATTACGCACAATGAGGAAATCGCCCAGATGGCAGACCGTACAATTCGTATAGAGGATGGCAAAGTTATTTCGGGAGGTATCAGATATGCACGATAACCGAAACAAAAATGCAATGAAACGGGTAGAAAAAGGAATGATGAAAGCAAACAGTACCCGCAATCTGTTTGCAATGTCCGCAATCATCCTTACCACCTTTATGATTACCACGGTTTTCAGTTTGGCTATTAACTATATAGAAAACACAAAGTTAATGCAGATGCGTACTTTGGGTACAGCCGCTGATGTTTCTCTTGCTATGCCGACAGCAGAACAAGAGCAGCAAATTACATCATTGGATTATGTGAAAACTGTTGGTGTGCGATATATGGCAGGCTCGATTTCCAAGAAGAACGCCGAGGGACGTGAATTTTCCATAGTGCTTCAATATTATGACACCACCGAATGGGAAAAACATTATCAGAAAGCAATCAGCGGTTTCGTTGGTAAATACCCTGCAAACGAAAATGAGATTATGCTGTCTGTGGACGCCCTCTCACAGCTCGGCATCAAAGACCCAAAGCTGTATATGGAAATCCCTCTGTCCTATTCTGACAGGAATGGCAGGCAGGAAAGAATTTTTACTTTAAGCGGCTGGTTCCATTCCTATACCGGTACGGGAATGGGTTTTGTATCGGAGAGCTATTGTAAAAATGCAGGCTGCACAATGGCGGAGGACGGCGTGCTCTCCTTGTCGTTACAGAAAATGCCCGATGATTTTCTCCGTATCCAAAGAGATGTGAAGCTGAACGAAAACCAATTTTGGGATGGTGCGGTTTTGATGAAATCCTCAAGCGGCTCAGTCATCGCAACGGTCATCTTTTTGATAATGTTTATCATTGGCAGCGGTTATCTGTTGATTTACAATGTCTTATATGTATCGATTTCCAAAGATACCCGTTTTTACGGCTTGATGAAAACTCTTGGCACAACGCAGACACAAATTAAATCGTTGGTTAAAAGACAGGCAGTAAAATTTGCCTGTATCGGCATACCGATTGGTATTTTATTTGCAACAACCGTTTCCTTTGGATTCGTTCCGCTTTTTCTGGAAAAGGGGTTTAACCAAGGTAAGTCGGCGATGGAAGCCGTGGTATTTTTCCATCCGTCAATCTATATTTTGTCTATCCTTTTTTCTGCATTTACAGTCTGGATTGCCTGCAACGCACCTGCGAAAGCAGCGGCAAAGACCTCGCCCATAGAAGCCTTGAAGTATCAGAACTTTGCACCCCAAAAGACAAAAAACAGAAATTCCAAAAACGGCGGCAAACTATATCTCATGGCGTTTCACAATGTTTTCCGTGACAGGAAACGGGCAATCCTTGTGTTTATGTCCTTATTTATGGGGATTACAATGATTTTAGGAGTGAATGGCATAGCTGGAAGCTATAAAGCAGAAAACTATGTGAAACAGTATATGGATTACAACTTTGAATACACTGATATTCAAGTCAGACAGTATGAACAGCTCCAAAAAGAAATACCACAGTTTGACGAGCATTTTATAGAACAGATTGAGCAGATCGAGGGTATTAAAAACGTGGAGATTCAAAAAACAGTTTGGGCAGGCATTGATTTTGACGAATCAGATTTTGGTGATTTTATGAAAATCAAGTACGAGGACAGCAGCTATAAAGCCAACGGGCAGTCTTTTGAACAAATGCTTGCAGGATTAAGGGCGTATGCGGATGCAGGCGAATACGGTTGCTACATCACGACCCTTATGGATGAAAGGATTTTGGAAGAATATAATGAAAACCATCCTAAAAAAACCATTGACCTTGAAGCCTTTTGGCGTGGCGAAATCGTGATTGCAGGTTGGGACAGCGGCTATAATGCCCCCAATGCCGCCTTGGTGGGAAAAACGCTGACACTGACTGCCAAAAGTGCAGACGGAAAGGCAACTGATTTTCTTGTTGGTGGAGCATTTGATTTTATGGATGATACCAATAGGCTTGCCAATAGCTTAGGTCATCACAAAATGGTAGAAATCGTACCAGACATCATCTATGTCAGTGAAGCGGGTATGGAACGTTTGACCGGGGAGGCTCTTATTTCCGGTATCGGTGTGGATGTTGAGGAAATAAACGACTTAGAGCGGGTAGACAGTGAATTGCAGGGAATCAACCGAACCTTAACTACAGCAGAGTGGAATTTCAAAAGTGCAGTTGATACAGTAGAACAATTTAACCAAATGTTATATGCTCAAAAATTGTTAGGAAACGGCGTGGCTTCCCTGCTCATCGTAATTGGATTGATTAACTTTGTGAATGTAATGGTGACGGGCGTGGCTGCAAGAAAAAATGAATTTGCCATAATGGAAAGCATCGGCACAACGAAAAAACAGCTTAGGAAAATATTGACCATAGAGGGTGGTATTTATGCCCTTATCTCCACGCTGCTGATTTTGACTTTTGGAAATGCGTTCCTTATGCTTGTGGCAGACGCAGTACCGAATCTGGCAGACTATGCCGTATTTGAGTATCCCGCTTTACTGGTAATCCGCTTGATTGCGGCAATCTTTGTGATATGCCTTAGCGTTCCCGGAATTGTTTATAAGTTGATTTCCAATGAAACAGTCATAGAACGGATGCGCAGTTTTGATAACTAAACTCCCATGCATTCCAATGCGCCACCATCAATAGAAAGCATGGCAATAAAGAGAATTGCCTGGGAGTTTAGCTGATGCACACAACCTGCATAGAATATGCAGGTTGGCGCACAGCTTTCTCGCAAAACCATAAAGCAACATGGTTTTGACTTCGCGGTAACGGAATGGCATAGGAACTTTTACAGTAAATAAGCATCGACAGGTACAGACGCAAACCTGCTGCGTCTGTACCTGCCATTAAAAATTTATTGAGGAAAGGTGGTGTGTTTCAGGCTATGGCAAATATCTTTTTACTCGAAGATGACAAGATTTTATCGAAAGGAATTTCGATTGCCTTGAAAAAAGACAGTCATACCATAACTGCTGCTTATGGTTTTGTGGACGCTTTAACGCAATATCAAAAACTGAAAACTGACCTGTTTTTGCTTGACATCAATCTGCCCGATGGCAGCGGTTTGGAATTGTGCAGAAAAATCCGTGAAACATCCGATACACCAATTCTGTTTTTGACAGCCAATGATACCGAAGAAAATATGTTGGAGGGATTTGGGGCAGGATGTGATGATTATATTTCCAAGCCGTTTTCCCTTGAAGTTTTGCGAAAAAAGGTACATGCTATCTTGAAACGCACAGGCGGCGACAGCCCCCATATGAAATATAAGAGCTTGGAGATAGATACGGATAAATGCCTTGTTCTGTTAAGCGGGGAGGAAATACATCTGACTGCTACCGAATATAAACTGCTTTTGTATCTGATACAAAATAAAGGAAAAGTCGTTACGAAAACAATGCTTCTAGAACGTCTCTGGGATATAGACGGAAATTTTGTTGATGACAATACAATCCGTGTCAACATAAACAGATTACGCCAAAAGCTGAACGATGAGAAGCAGGAATATATTGTAACTGTTTTTGGCATGGGATATACCTTTGGAGAATGAGGATGAAGCATTTTGATATTTACAGAAAACTGGTTCTGATTACAGGAGCTGTCATATCGGTTTTATCTGTTCTTATGGTGTTTTTTGCAAGGAGCAGTCCTGTTACAATGCTTTGGGGCTTTTTGGGCGTGCTTATCTTATTTGCCTTACTGCTCCTGCTTGATTTTCTCCACAATCGTTACAACGATGATTTGCTAGAACAGATTACCCTGCTCATAGAAGCTTTGGTTGAACAGCAGGAACGGCAAATCTTTTCAGAAGCAGAAGATACGCTGACAGCCCGTTTGCAGCATCAGCTTTTAAAACTCCGCAACATTCTGACAGCCCAAAATCAGATGTTAGCACAGGAAAAAGAACAGATTAAAACACTGATTTCTGATATTTCACATCAGATAAAAACGCCTATTGCAGCAGCAAATACATTTGCCGAGCTGCTTAGCGATGGGGAACTGTCTGCGGAAGAAAGAACAGAATACATTACCACTTTGCAGATGTCACTTGGAAAGCTGACCTTTTTGACAAACAGCTTGATTAAAATGTCCCGCCTGGAAAGCGGCATTATCAGCTTAAAGCCCGAAAAGAACAGCTTGAACGAGATTGTACTCCAAGCTGTAAAAACGGTATATGCAAAAGCAAAGGAAAAAGGCATTTTGATAACCTTTGAATGTGACCAATCTTTTGAAGCGGTTTTAGATTTTAACTGGACGGCAGAAGCCATATCAAATGTCATTGATAATGCCGTGAAATATACGCCGCAAGGAGGTTTTGTCCGCTTGCAGATAACAGAGTACCCGTCCTTTCTGCGGCTTGATATAAGCGACAACGGTGTTGGCGTCCCAGAAGAAGAACAGGCTAAGATTTTTGGGCGGTTTTACAGAGGAAAACAATCCGTTGGTACTGACGGGGTGGGAATCGGCTTATATCTTACCCGTGAAATTATCAATAAACAGAATGGATATATGAAAGTCTCATCTGATGAAAACGGAAGCACCTTTTCGATGTTTTTGAAGAAAAACTAAAAAGGGATGAAAGGGGATATCAGGCTGGAAATCTTATGGTGATTTCCAGCCTGTTTTCTGCCGTATGGGATTGTGACGGGGAATCGGGGGTGACAGGCTGCAGCCTGCAGGCAGCGGAAATCTCACCACCCAGCCGCTCTGTCAGCAGGCGGGCGATGGAGAGACCCAGGCCCGTGGAGCTTTCCCCGTCAGGCAAAGAGATGCTTTCCACGGTGTAATAGCGGTCGAAGAGATGCTCCACATGCAGGGGATTCAAGTTGGGAGCCGTATTGGAACATGTGATTGTACCCTGTTCAGACAGGCAGATTTCCAGATCGCCACCGCTGTATTTCACGGCATTGCTTAAGACATTCTGAAGGATCCGCGCCAGTGCCCCGGGATCCAGGGTACGGATTACGGGATTCTCCGGCAGGGAAACGGCAGGTGAGATCCCCTTTTCCCGCAGGGGCCCGTAAAAGGACAGAATACATTCCTCCAAAGCCCTGTTTAAGGAGACTGGCTGCGCTTTCTCTTCAGGTATGGACAATGCCAGAGAATAACGGAAAAGCTCTTCCGTCAGCCGTTTCATGTGGTCCGTGCGGCCGCGGATCACTTTCAGGCAATGGGGAACATCTGTCGTCTCAGTATTTCTGGTATTGTCTTCCCAGTTTTGGGTGCAATTCGTCTCTTGTCCCGGGAGTTCTTTTTTATTCCATATAGCTTCTCTGCTTTCTGAATCAGTCCCTTTTCGGGCAGAAAAAGCCTTGTCTGTCTGGACATGGGGACTTTTTTCGGGGGAGAGCTGCCTTTCCAGCAGTTCCAGATAACCGCTTATGGCGGTCAGAGGCGTCCGCAGGTCGTGGGAGATATTGGTGATCGCCTCTTTCAGCTCCCTGTCGCCATTGCTGTACTTCAGCTGGCTTTTGCGCAGCTGTCCCAGATACACGTTCAGTCCTGCGGCCAGCCGGCAGACGCAGCGGTCCCGGGAGGAAAGGGTGATCTGGCGGTTTGTGTCTTGGTTCAGGATATTCTCCAGGCTGTCGTCTATCTCTCGGAGTCCTTTCCGAATCAGGTATAATTTGACCGCTAAAATGATTATAATGGTACACAGGGTTCCGAATATGAGAGATTCCATTTATCCTACTCCTTCTGCCTTTCCTGCCGTGCCGCCTTGCCGTGCCCGCCAGGGCGGGCATGATTATTTCAGGTCTTTTTTGCGGAAGACCAGGATCCCGCCTGCAGTTGTAGTGACTGTGATGATCAGCGAGTACAGGGGGAAGAGTGCGTCGGGGGTGGGGGCATTGGCCCGGGCCAGTTGGAATCCCTGGCCTGCAGGCAGAAAGTCATAAAGGAATTCATAGACTGCCCTTTTTGTGCCGCGCAGATAATTTGGGTTGGGATAGGACTGGCCGTATACAAATTCACTGCCGTCTTCAACGGATACATAGCCGGGCCAGATTTCCGGTTCTTCCAGTTTCATACTGATGGACATGGAACCAAAATACACTGCCAGGCAGGTAAAGATACAGGCCATAACGGTGACAGGCTTGCTGGTCACCAGCATGGCGATCATGGTAAAGACTGCGGAGTATGCGGCATCTATGAAAATACCGACACAAATCACCGCCAGAGTGTCTGTCAAGGGTCTGGTCAGGAAACCGAACATGGGAATTCCCATGGCCAGGATCAGGACTATGGAGCTGAGACAGACAATCACGGTGGAGACAAAGCAGATGATCAGGCCGGAGAGATATATGCTGATTCTGCCATGTCCCATGACAAGCTTGTTGCGGATGGTTCCGTCACTGTATTCCGTGCCCAGGAACATGGATGCGAAAGTGGCGGTAAAGAAGCCGATGATCATAAAGCTGCCGATAAAGAAACCGTCCAGGCAGTAGGAGATGCCGCAATTCTGCATATCTTTGTAGTTAGAAAGCAACAGGGCGGCAAAAAAAAGCAGCATGATAATGATTTCCATCCAGAATACCGTATTTTTCCAAAGCCGTGCAAAGCCGGCTGATAATAATTTACTCATATTTACCTCATTTCTGCGCTGCCTTTTGTGTATCAGTGAGTCCGTGTCAAGTCATCTGTGACTTTGCAGCGCGCAGACACGTTCGTTTTGCCGCGCAGGCGGCTTTGGTGAAGTTCCAGTCATGCGCACCCGATCCGAATGTCAGATTCGGCGCGGTGATGATAAGCTTATTCCCTGCCCATCAGTACATCATTGCGTTAATCTTGAAGTAAATCAGTGCTGATTACTCAAGAATTAATGCAACGATGTACCAGGTTCATATAATAGTTTTCCAGGCCTTCTTCTTTAGATGCGGCGGTATAAACGGTGCATTTCCTGTGGCCGAGTGCGTCTGTCAGCTCCGAAATGGTGATATCGCCGTATATTTCTGCCTGGGTATCGGAAAGGATCCGGTATTCCAGTCCCTTTTCTTCCAATACCAGGGAAAGAATTTTGCTGTCGGAGACGGTGATGCTTAAGGATCTGCGGCAGGAGGCTTCCAATGCGGCAGCGCTGATTTCCTGTACCATGTTGCCCTTATGGATGAAGCCGTAGTGTGTGGCCAGCTTGGATAATTCATCCAATATGTGGCTGGAGATGAGAATGGTGATGCCGGATTTCCTGTTCAGCTCCAGGATCAGTTCCCTGATTTCGATGATACCTTGGGGATCCAGGCCGTTGATGGGTTCGTCCAGCACCAGGAAATCGGGGTTCCCGGCAAGAGCCAGGGCGATACCCAGCCGCTGGCGCATGCCAAGGGAAAAGTTTTTGGCTTTTTTCCTTTCCGTGTGCCCCAGGCCTACAAGCTTTAACAGCTCAGGAATTGTGTCAAAGGAGGGGATGCCCAGCAGCCGGTACTGTTCTTTGAGATTATCCCCTGCGGACAGATTCAGATAGATGGACGGTGTCTCCACCACGGCTCCCATCCGGCTGCGGCTCCGGTTGATGCAGGGATCCCGGAAGGAGAGTCCGAAGAGGGAATAATCCCCTTTTGTGGGGGTTTGCAGTCCGCAGATCAGGCGGATCAGCGTGGTCTTTCCCGCCCCGTTTTCCCCCACGAAACCATAGATGGCGCCTCTGGGGACATGCATATTTACATTGTTCAGCGCCGTGAAATCACGGTATTTCTTTTGCAGTGAGCTGGTTGTCAGTACATATTCCATAAAATCTTTCCTTTCTGCGCTGCCGATTTTCCTTTTCATCTGACAAACTCCCGTTTGCCCGCTTTGGCGGCCACTCCCATCAGGATTCTCCGGCGCTGCACAGCATGCGCCAGATACCGCAGATGAAACGCCGTCGGTTCTGTGGTTCCGATTACGGCCCCGGGAGGGAGGTGAAAGGAAAATTTTGCGCGATCCTGCATTTCACCGGTTTCGGCGGGGATACTTTCAGGCGCCCCGGGGCAGAACCGGTGTGTTTATTTACCGGAGTATACCGCAGAAAGATTAAGATACCGGTTAAGAAAAAAGTAAAGAAAGTGTAAAGCCGATTCCCCACACGGCCTCGATGTGAATATCCTCTGAAGCTTCACGCAGCTTCTGCCTGAGATTGCTGATGTGGACTTTCAGGGAGCTTTCCGTGCAGTCGGGTGTATCCAGGCTGATTTGGTCCAGCAGGGCGGATTTAGAGATAACATGATTTGCATTTTCCGTCAACAGCTTCAGGATGGCGAATTCGGTCCTGGTCAGGCGTACCGGGCAGCCTGAAAGGGTACAGCTTCTGTCCCTGCTGTCCAGACACAGGCTTCCCACTGTCAGGCGGCTGTCACAGGGAGAGGGTTGCCTGCGCAGCTGCACCGTGATTCGTGCAAGCAGTTCCCTGACTGCAAAGGGTTTCGTGATATAATCTACGGCTCCCTCCAGAAGCAGGGTGGCTTTTTCGTTTACATCAGCCTTTGCGCTGACGATGATAACCGGGATTTCCTTTATCAGGGGAAGCAGCTCCTCCCCGGGCAGTCCCGGCAGCATGAGATCCAGCAGGATCAGGTCCGGCCGCTTCTTCTCCAGCAAAAGCAGAGCCTCCGTGCCGGAGTAGGCCCGGAGCACAAAATAACCCTCCCCGGACAATGTCTCCTGAAGCAGGTTTCCAATATAAATATCGTCTTCAATGACGGCAATGGTTTTCATCGGGTGGTTCCTCCGCTTTATTGTTTCAGAAAATATTATAAACTCATTTATATGAAAATACAACATTGCCGGCCATGCTGTCCGGGGCAGGTGTTTTCACAGGATCTTGTATGTGTTTTTGCGGGACTGGGACTGGCAGGGCAGGCTGTTATGTGATACAATGTTGATACATGTTTGGTACAAAATGAGTCACACGGATGCACAATGGCAGGATAAATTATCCATGTATGATTGATAGATAAACAAGAAACGGAAGGAATGAGGGAGTAGGATGTTAAAGATTTTGATCGCGGAGGATGAGGAGCCTATCGCAAATCTGATCCGAATGAATTTAAGAAGGGCAGGATATAACTGTGTCTGGGCAGCGGATGGGGAAACTGCCGCAGATTATATGGAAAAGGAAAAGCCGGACCTGGTGCTGCTGGATGTGATGCTCCCGGGGATCAACGGTTATGAACTGATGGATTATGCAAGGACCCTGGAGCTTCCGGTAATCTTCCTGACAGCCCTGGGAACTACGGAAAATAAGGTGAAGGGCCTGAAAATGGGGGCGGACGATTACCTCACCAAACCCTTTGAGATCGTGGAGCTGCTTGCCAGGGTGGAAGCGGTACTGCGCAGATACCACAAGACGGAAAGCGTGCTGGAGGTCTTTGATATAGTGATAGACACTGCTTCCAGGGCGGTCACCAGGGGAGGGGAGCAGATTGCCCTTACCATGAAGGAATTTGACCTTTTGCTTTTGCTTGCCAGAAACCGGAATATTGCATTATACCGGGAGACAATATATGAGACAGTCTGGGGCGGGGAATATATGGGCCAGAGCAGGACAGTGGACCTCCATATCCAGAGGCTGAAAAAGAAGCTCAACTGGGACAATGAAATTTCCGCGGTGTATAAAGTGGGTTATCGCCTGGAGGCTGAATGAGATTTTCGGATAAGCTGTTTCTTGCCACAACTGCATTATTGACAGTGATTTTTATGTTTTTCGGGAGCTGGCTGCTTTCCTCTAACTTTTCTCAGCTTCTTGACAAGGAGGTCGAGAGAGGGAACAGCGAGAGCCGTATGTTTGCATTCCTGTTTGAGATGGGATACCGCTCTACGGAAGAATTCGGGGAGGATTATGCCATCAGCAGGACACTGGACAGCATTACCAACAGTGTGGAACGGGAGGGCAGCCGGCTTTTTGTGCTAAAAGACGGCGGTTCCTTCTATGCCGGTGAAGATTATGTGGCTGGCCAGGGGTTTGGGCAGGAAATCGAAGAGCTGCTAAATTCTCTGGCAGGGGCCGGGAATACTTATGGTTATTGTATTCGCAGGTTTGGGGATGCATATTATATGTTTACTGTCACGGTCACTACCGCTGCGGAGAGGCCGCTGTATTTAGGGTTATGCCGGGAATTGACGCCGATCTATGAGGACAGGCTGGATCTGCTGCGGCAATACCGGACCGCACTCCTGGGACTGTTGGCAGTGGGAAGTATCGGTATCTACGGGCTTTCCAGGTACATAACCAGGCCTATCCGCAGTCTGGACCGTGTGGCAAAGCAGATTGCAGACGGGCGGATGGAGCTGCGCTCCTTTAATAAAAGCGGGGATGAGATCGGGGAATTGGCGAGAAATTTCAACCGCATGGCAGACAGGCTGGTGGAACAGGCAGAGGCAAAGGCTCTGGAAGCAAAGCAAAAAGAGGATTTCACGGCGGCGTTTGCCCATGAGCTGAAGACACCGCTCACGTCCATTATCGGTTATGCCGATATGATGAATTCCATGAAAATGTCCGAGGAGGAACGGGCGGAGGCTACTTTTTATATTTACAGCCAGGGGAAACGGTTGGAAAGCCTGTCCCATAAGCTGCTGGAACTTGTCAGTATGGACAAGACCCCTGTCGAGAACAGACCTGTCCAGACCAAGCTCCTGGAGGAAAATATCAGGGTTACTGTGAGGCCCATCTGGACCCAGAGGAATATACGGGGCAAGGTGGAGATGGACAAAGGCGTCCTCTGTGGGGATGCGGAGTTATTGCTGTCTCTATTCTACAATCTGCTTGACAATGCGGCGAAAGCCATGGATAAGGGGGACAGGGGGTTTATCCTGCTGAAGGGAAGCAATCTGCCCGGCGGAGAGTATGAGGTAAAAGTGGTGGATAACGGAAGGGGCATCCCGCCGGAGGAGATCAGCCGCATCACAGAAGCCTTTTATATGGTTGACAAGTCCCGTTCACGCAGAGAGGGCGGCGCGGGAATCGGCATGGCGCTGTGCTATAAGATTATAAAACTTCATGGCGGAGTGCTTCAAATCGACAGTAAACTGGGGGAAGGAACGGTAATGAAGGTGGTATTCCCGGCTGGAGTGCCGAAGAAGGAAAGGGAAAATGAACGGAAAAAGAAAACAAGGCAGGAATAAGCGAAGAGAGAGGCTAATCTATGCCGCTTCCATATTGGCGCTCACGGCTTTGGTGGGCGTGGCCTTTTTCAGCCCGGGATGGGTTTTCCGGTTCCAGGATAAAAAGCAGTGCAGTGATACCGTGTTGGAGGAGAGGGAAAACGTGGATGTGGCTGTATTGGGCACGAACTATGAGCCTTCTTTTTACCAGCGAATGGTTAATTTTGCGGAGGACCAGTCGGAAAATACCAATTATTATTTGGCGTCGGAGGAACTCACGGATTATGATAAACTGCGGGACTTCCTGAATTCGGAGAATGGGTTCAACCGGGAGAGCATATGGACGCTTCTGGAAGCCGGCCTGATAACCGAGGGGATTTATGAATGCGAAGTCAGCGCATGGAAGCAGTATGTCATCTACAGTGACGATTATGCCAAGGGGGTCAATTTTATTCTCTGGTATATCGAACTGGAACATCCGGATAATGAGATAGGGACTTATAAACTGCTTTTGGAAGCCGACACAGGTGACTTTTATGCTTTGCAGGCCGACACAGGAGGCTCCCTCGGCCCGGAAAACGAGATAAATAAAAAATATGTGGGTTATGAATATAGCCTGGCAGACTATTTATACAATGCATCAACTTCGACTCTCAACAATGCCTGGATGCTGATGGCATATTTTTACAGCGGCTTGGCCGGAACGGACTTCTTTGAATTCTACGATCAGTATTATGGTGCGGCCTATGCGATATTCGGCCAGGAGTACATGGAAAATCATTTTTCGCAAAGTATCATAGTGAATGGCGGGATGCAGGAAGAACTGGAAGAAAAACTGGGGGCAGCAAACAGCGATTGGATGGAATTTTTGAAGGTATACCCTGAGCTGCATGTCCTGGACGGTGGAAACAGGCTGGATGGTGTCTTCCCATATGGGAAGGGCAGTATGGTTTTCCGGTTACAGATGGAGGAATCTGTTCCCTATCCGTGGACGCTGCACCATATTACCATAGGTTTTCCGGCGATTTATTCATTGATACCGGAATTTGGGCAATAACAGGAATAATAAAACCTCCGTACCGATATATTTTAAAAAATGGTACAGAGGTTTTATTCGATTGAAAATAGAAGAATGGATCAGGAAAATAGACGATCTGGTTTGGGGGCCATGGCTGTTGTTCCTATTGTTGGGGACGGGGATTTACCTGATGGCAAGCTTAAGGTTCCTGCCCCTGAAAAACCTGAAATTTGCCTTTGGCTGCGCATTGGGAAGAGAACGGAAAGGCGGTTCCGGTTCTGCGGAGGAACGGACGCCTTTGGAGGCTGCGCTGCCGGCCAGGGGCAGGAATCCAGGTGGCAGGGGCGCGCCATACGGCAGACATACTTCGGCCGGGCAAAATCTGGCAGCCCATAGGGGCAGATCAGGAAAAAAATCCTCCGGCCAGGTGTCGGCGCTCTCTTCCCTGACCACGGAACTGGCCGCTACCATGGGGACGGGAAACATCGTAGGGGTAGCTACGGCAATGGCTTTGGGCGGACCGGGGGCATTGTTCTGGATGGTGGTCACCAGCCTCATCGGAATGGCGACAAAGCTGGTGGAGAGTACCCTATCCGTTACATATCGGAGCAAAAACGAATTGGGAGAGACGGTGGGGGGCCCCATGTATACCATGGCGGCTGCGCTGCCGGGGAAGATTCCGGGCAGGGTACTGGGTTTTTTCTTTTCATTATTTGCAGTCCTTGCATCCTTTGGCATGGGGAATATGACTCAGTCGAATTCCATTGCGGATGCTTTATATGTCACCTTTCAGGTTCCCAAGGCGGCAACGGCCCTGGTGGTAACCGTGCTGACGATCCTGATCGTCCTGGGAGGGATTGGCTTTATCGCTAAGCTGACACGGCTGATGGTGCCTTTTATGGGGATCTTTTACCTGCTGGGCACCATTGTGGTGATCCTGGCCCACTGGAAGAACCTTCCGCTTGCCATAGGAGGTATTTTTACGGCGGCACTTTGTCCCCGGGCGGTGTCCGGCGGTTTGTTCGGCACGGTCCTTGTCTCCGCAGGGCAATCCTTACGCTGGGGTGTTTCCAGGGGAATCTTCTCCAATGAGGCCGGACTGGGGGCAGCCGGTATCTCTGCGGCTGCAGCGGATACCAGGGATCCCGTGAGGCAGGGGTACATCAGTATGACAGGAGTATTCCTGGATACCGTAGTCATGTGTTCCCTGACCGGCCTTGCACTGGCGGCGTCGGGAGCTTTCGGCATGACGGACGAAAAGGGGGCCCCTCTGACGGGGACGGCTCTGACGCTGGCTGCATTCCAGACCACCCTGGGAGACTGGGGAGAAAAATTTATCAGCATCAGTATCGTACTCTTTGCCTTTGCAACCATTGCAGGCTGGGCATATCAGGGAGAGAGGGCCTTTGAGTTTTTAATGAAGGGAAAGACATCCCGCAATATCTGGTACCGTTTTATTTATGCGCTGATGGCCTTTATAGGGTGCATCTGTTCCCTGGAGGTGGTCTGGAACCTGTCGGATATCTGCAATGCGCTGATGGCTGTGCCGAACCTGGTCTGCGTGCTTATCCTGTCCCCTAAAGTATGCCGTCAGATCCGGAATTACCGGTCATAGAAAAAGTGCCTGTGGACGGCAGATGAATCAAATCCTTTCAAAATAAGAATTGTGGGAAGTCCTCAAACGTGGTATGATAAGTACGCTTCTTTTAAACAATAAAACGACGATCATCAGAAAAGAGGGACACCATGATTTTATCAAAGACAGTTGAAAATTTTTTACAGTATGTGACAATAGACACTCAGTCCGACGAGACCACAGGCATGACGCCCAGCACGGCAAAGCAGCATGACCTGGCGGAACTTTTGGAACGTCAGCTCAGGGAAATGGGGGCGGAAGAGATCACCTATGACAGGGAGCATTGCTATCTGTATGCGTCCATCCCTGCATCCGGGGGATGCCAGAATGCGCCGGTACTGGGATTTGTGGCCCACATGGACACATCCCCCGCAGTGACGGATACGGGTGTGAAACCCCGCATAATAGAAAAGTATGACGGAAAGGATATCCTTCTGAACGAGGCGGAAAATATTGTGCTCTCTACGGCGGATTTTCCAGAAATCAGGAAGCTGGAAGGAAAAGATATCATTGTCACCGACGGCACTACGCTCCTTGGGGCGGACGATAAAGCCGGCATCGCGGAAATCATGGGAGCCTGTGAATATCTTCTGCACCACCCGGAGGTAAAGCATGGGAAGCTGCGGATCTGCTTTACTCCCGATGAAGAGATTGGAGAGGGCGCGGACCACTTTGATGTAAAGCTCTTTGGCGCGGATTTTGCTTACACGGTGGATGGCGGCGAACTGGGCGAATTGGAGGACGAGACTTTCAACGCGGCTTCCGGCAGGCTGACGGTCAATGGCCGCAGCGTGCATCCCGGCAGCGCTAAGGGAAAGATGGTCAATGCCATTCTGGTGGCCCAGGAGTTCCAGAATCTGCTTCCGATATTCCAGAATCCCATGTATACGGAAGGGCGGGAAGGCTTCTTCCACCTGGACCGCATAGAAGGAAACGTGGAAAAGACGGTAGTGGACTATATTATCAGGGATCATGACAGGGAAGCTTTCGAACGGAAAAAGGCCATGTTTGCGCAGTGTGCGGACTTCCTGAATACAAAATACGGTGAGGGGACCGTCTGTACGGAAGTGGAAGACTCCTATTATAATATGCGGGAGGTACTGAAAGACCATGGGCATCTCATGAAAAATGCGTCCGACATCCTGCGGGAGCTGGGAGTGGAACCCATTGTGAACCCTGTCCGCGGCGGTACCGACGGCGCAAGGCTTTCCTTTATGGGGCTGCCCTGCCCTAACCTCTGCACGGGAGGCGCCAATTACCACAGCCGTTTTGAATATGCCTGCGTCCAGTCCATGGACAAGGTTACGGAGCTGCTGATCATGCTGGCAGAGAGGTACTCTTCCCGCTGACAGCCTAAAGGGTGTTTGAGAACGTGAACTTGGCTCAAATAGAAATTGGGATTAAGAAACAATAAGTAAAAGGATAAAAGATGGATTCTTATATTGATTTAAAAAATATTGCCACAGAAGAATTAAAGCATGTAGACTTGGACAGGGTTAATGTTAATTGTAGTCCTCCTGATTTTGAACCACAGCGTCAATATTACTTTATGGCGAAGTGCAGACAGATTGTGAAGGCGGAAAGTGAACGCCTTGGCCGTCCGTTATCTGCGTGCATTCAAACCTTCGGATGCCAGATGAACGCCAGGGATTCCGAGAAACTGTCCGGCATTTTACGGCAGGCCGGATACGAACTGACGGACAGGGAGGACGCCGACTTTGTGATTTTCAACACTTGCACCGTCCGGGACAACGCCAACCAGAAGGTCTATGGCAGACTGGGTGAACTGAATGGTTATAAGAAAAAGAACCCTGCCATGGAGATTGCCCTCTGTGGCTGTATGACCCAGGAACCCGGGGTGATTGAGAAGCTGAAAAAGAGCTATTCCTTTGTAAACCTGGTCTTTGGAACCCACAATATATTCAAATTTGCGGAACTTTTGCATACCGTCCACGAAAACAGGGACAGCGGTATGGTTGTGGATATCTGGCAGGAGGCGGACAGGATTGTGGAGGATTTGCCCACAGAGCGGAAATATCCCTTTAAGTCCGGTATTAATATTATGTTCGGATGCAATAATTTCTGCAGTTATTGCATTGTCCCCTATGTCAGGGGGAGGGAGAGGAGCAGGGAACCGAAAGATATCCTCCGGGAGATTGAGAAGCTGGTCCGGGACGGTGTGACAGAGGTTATGCTGCTGGGACAAAATGTGAATTCATACGGCAAAAATCTGGAGGAACCCATAAGCTTTGCGCAGCTTCTGCAGGAGGTGGAGAAAATTGAAGGACTGAAGCGGATCCGTTTTATGACTTCCCATCCCAAGGATCTGTCCGATGAACTGATCAAGGTGATGAAAGAATCCAAAAAAATTTGCCGTCACCTGCACCTGCCACTGCAGTCCGGTTCCACGAAAATTCTTGCCCGTATGAACCGCCGCTATACAAAGGAACAGTATTTGGAGCTGGCGGAAAAAATCCGCAGGGAAATTCCCGATATAGCCATCACTACGGATATTATAGTGGGCTTTCCCGGTGAGACGGAGGCGGATCTGGAGGAAACCATAGACGTAGTACGCAAAGTGAAGTTTGACAATGCCTTTACCTTTATTTATTCCAAACGGACAGGCACCCCCGCCGCTGCGATGGAGGACCAGGTGCCCAAAGAACAGGTAAAGAACGGTTTCGACAAATTGCTCAAAGTGGTACAGGACACTGCAAAAACACAGGCGGAGAAGTACCGGGGGCGTGTCATGGAGGCATTGATTGAATCAGTCAATGAAAGGAACGGTATTGCGGACGGGCAGGCGCCGGTGGCTGATACCATGGTCACTGGCAGGCTTTCCAACAATACCATCGTCCATCTTCCCGGGGACGCATCCATGATAGGAAAGCTGGTTAACGTATCCCTGGAGGAATGCTTCGGGTTCTATTACATGGGCCATGCCGTAAATGATGTGCCCATGGGAGGAGAATAAGAAGATTGTACAGTCCCCATAAGGGCATGCCTGGAAATAAAATAGACAAAGCAATATAAAGAAGGTAAACCAGAGAAATGCAGGACAGAAATATACAAAATCTTGATATTTTAAGCCGGGAAAAAGAAAACCCCATATACAGGATACCTGCAACCATACAAAAGGCAGACGCTGCGCCGGGACAGAGAATCCTGGTGTTCAGCGATATCCACGGATACTTAAACCGTTTGATCCAGCTCTTGAGAAAGTTGGATTACGGCGGTGATGACATAATCGTTGTTGTGGGGGATTTGGTGGACAAGGGGCCGGAGAGCCTGCGGGTGGTACAGTACCTCCTTGACTTAAGCAGGCGGCATCCGGTCTATATCTCCATGGGGAATGTGGATTTGGACAGGATACAATATTTCATGGAGGATTCCATTAAGACGGACCAGGAATTTGTGGACTATCTGAAAAAATTTGCTCGTTCCGAAAAATGGGGCGGGAGCATCGGGCAGGATATGCTGGAGGATCTGGGCGTGGGTGTGGAACAGGTCACGGTACAGAATGCGTCCGGATACCGCCGCATGATCAAAGAGCATTTCCGTGAGGAACTGGACTTTTTGGGGCAATGTCCAACGATCCTGGCCATCGGGGATTACCTTTTTGTCCATGGCGGCGTTCCAACGGATGACCTGACGGCGTTGGAAGGTACCTCCGCCTATCAATATTTAAAATGGGATCATTTCCTGGAACAGGGATATGGGTTCCAAAAGTATACGGTGGTCACGGGGCATTACCCAACCGTGCTGTATAAAGACACCGAAGATATGAGTCCTCTGTTTGATTTGGACAGGAGAGTGATCGGCATCGACGGCGGCTGCGGCCTGAAGGCCGCAGGGCAGTTAAACTGTCTGGTGCTTCCTGGCTGCAATGCAAAAATGGAGGATATCAGCTGGGATTATTTTGACGAATTTCCCAAGGTAAAGGCTTTGGAAGCACAGACGGGTTCTCCGTCTTCTGTTTTTGCCAACTATTTTGACAGCAAAGTGGAAATTTTGGAGGAATTTGGGCGTACCAGCAAAGTAAGGCATCTTTCCACGGGAAAGATTTTCGATCTTCCCAGGGACTGGGTAGCGGTATGGAGTGACGGAAAATACCATTGCGAGGATTACTGTGACAGAGAGCTGAATGTGGCGGCAGGGGAAGAACTTTCGGTCATTTTCGAGACCCGGGCAGGACGCTATGTGAAAAAACAGGGACAGCAGATTGGCTGGTATCATGGGGCAGCGGAGTCCATGGAGAAAGAGCTTCAGCTTGTGAAAGGCGCCCCCCGGTACGGAAACTGGCTGCGGGAGAGAGAACTGGCCGCATATGGATTGCTCCAAAGGCTTGGGATCCCCTTTGAAAGGATCGACCATGAGGTGGCCAACAATATGGAAGCCTGCAGGGAGATTGACAGGGTGTTGGATGCGGTGATCTGCAAAAACTTGTTTCTGTGCAACCGGCAGAGGACAAAATTTTACCTGTTGATGATGCCGGGAAACAAGAAATTCAAGACGAAAGAGCTTTCTGAGCAGATAGGCAGTTCCCGTCTTTCCTTTGGGGAAGCCGTCTATATGGAGAGGCTCTTGTGTGTTACTCCCGGTTCGTTGAGCGTTATGGGACTGATGAATGACAGGGAAGGCCGGGTGCAGCTTCTGGTGGACAGGGATATCCTGAAAGGAGAACAGCTGGGTTGCCACCCCTGTATGAATACTTCCAGTATCCGCCTGGGGATCTCGGATCTGCTGGAAAAGTTCCTGCCTGCGGTGCAGCATGAGCCGGTGTTTGTGGATCTGGCAGGCAAATAGCTCTTTTATTAGTTGGGGTTGCATCCCCGGCAAGATGCCACGTCCAATCAAACAGAGGCGGTACTTTATTCGGATATGATCCGCCATGTCCTGGGGCCAACAGGACTGCAATAAGGTAAGCTATGGAACACAGATGAGGGAAATAGAAGTATGAGGGAGAAAGAGAAACCGGGAAACAGGAATTCCCGAGTTTCGGGATAGGAGGCTCGATACATATGGAGAAATTGAAACCAAAGCTTTTTTCGGTTATAAAGACCTATACAAAGGAACAGTTTATAAAGGATGTGGTGGCAGGGGTCATCGTTGCCATCATCGCGCTACCGTTGTCCATTGCACTGGCGCTGGCATCCGGGGTGACCCCGGAAAAGGGGATTTACACGGCGATCACCGCAGGATTCGTGATCTCATTCCTGGGGGGCAGCCGGGTGCAGATCGCAGGCCCCACGGCGGCCTTTGCCACCATTGTAGCAGGTATTGTGGCAAAGAACGGCTTTGAAGGGCTTGTGGTGGCCACGCTGCTGGCGGGATTTATTCTGATATTGATGGGGGTGTTCCGCCTGGGCAGCCTGATCAAGTTTATTCCCTACACCATCACTACCGGATTCACGGCAGGCATAGCCGTGACCATCTTTATCGGCCAGATCAAGGACTTCCTGGGACTTACCATAGTGACGGAGGAGCCTTTGATCGAGACAATGGAAAAACTGAAGGCCGTGTTTGACTTTATCGGAACGGTAAACTGGCAGGCAGTTATCGTAGGGGCGGTATGTTTTGCTGTTTTAGTCCTGTGGCCCTTCCTGCCCGGGTTCTGCCAGAAGATCCCCCCTTCCCTGGTGGCTGTATTGGCAGGGATCGCCATGGTCAGCGGCCTGAAAATGCAGGTCAATACCATCGGGGATTTATATGAGATATCCAATAAGCTTCCGGCGCTTTCCCTTCCCGGCTTCAATATGGAGACCGTGAGGAATGTGCTCCCTGACGCTTTTACCATTGCCGTTTTAGCAGCCATAGAATCCCTGCTCTCCTGTGTGGTGGCGGACGGCATGATCAACAGCAGGCACCGCTCCAACATGGAGCTGGTGGCACAGGGGGCCGGGAATATGGTTTCCGCATTATTCGGCGGTATCCCTGCCACAGGCGCTATCGCCAGGACGGCAGCCAATATTAAAAACGGCGGACGCACCCCCGTGGCAGGAATGGTACATGCCATAGTCCTGCTGCTGATCCTGGTGGTGCTGATGCCCTACGCGGCGCTGATTCCCATGCCTACCATAGCGGCCATCCTGTTTATGGTGGCGTATAATATGTGTGGGTGGAGAAAATTTGTCTATCTATGCAGGACGTCCCCTAAGAGCGATATCGCGGTATTGGTAATGACCTTCCTGCTCACGGTGGTATTTGACCTGGTGGTAGCCATTGAAGTGGGCATACTGATGGCAGCGATCCTGTTCATGAAGCGTATGAGCGATGTGACCGAGGTGGAAGGCTGGAAATACATAGACGAAGAAGACGACCCGGACAGCCTTTCTTTGAGGGTGGTTCCCCCGGATACCCGGGTATACGAAATCAGCGGCCCGCTGTTCTTCGGCGCGGCGGATAAAATACTGACCATTTCACTGGATGAGAAAACCCGGTGCCTGATATTGCGTATGAGAGGCGTTTCCGCCATTGACGCCACCGCCATGCATAATCTGGAGGAAATGTTCGAGGAATGCCGGAAGAAAAAGATCCGGTTGGTGCTTTCCCATGTCAATGAGCAGCCTATGCATGTAATGCAGAAAGCAGGGTTTGTGGAAAAGGTTGGCGAGGAGAATTTCTGCTCCCATATCGACGATGCCCTCCGGAGGGCGGAGGAGCTTCCATAAAAATCTCGCTGATTTACAAATACCATATTTTGTGATAGAATGAGGGCGAATGCGCAAATCGTTGTGTATTTGCCCTTAATTATGAGAACAGGAGCGTACTAATGATGCCGGAACAGCAGATTCCAGTAGAAGATCTGACCCCCATGATGCAGCAATACATGGAGACAAAAAAGCAATATCAGGATTGTATCCTTTTTTACCGCCTGGGCGACTTTTACGAGATGTTTTTTGATGATGCCCTGACGGTC
>ERZ808040.947-NODE-947-length-21759-cov-55.147911_pt1 | contig 21759 bp, 18 predicted proteins | sample MGYA00380191_ERZ808040 | MGnify/ENA primary metagenome ERZ808040 (study PRJEB31490, sample SAMN06133395) | mouse gut metagenome | isolation source: J6 | host: mice | place: China: Chengdu | collected 2015-05 ...
GCAATATGTCAATTTCGTTAATCATCGTCCGATTGGGCAGATAAAATATTCACTAATCTAATTCAACCAACAGGTAATAAATAAGATTCTTTTGCAAAAAAAATTAAATTAATTTTAAGTGTTCGATATACACTTTTAATTGTCCGGAGGTTGGGAATGCTGTCTGAGCCGGAGAGTCGGGCACTTTTTGTGAAAATTTGTGATAATGTCGCGCAGAATTTTTATCTTTGCAACTTCTAATACAATACAGGTATGAGACATATACTGCTATTCATAATGCTCGGGGCTGCTCTTGCTGTGGTGCCCGGATGCGGCTCCAAGGGGGGCAATGCCGAAGCCTCGGTGGCTGAGAGCGTCGAGGACCAGAACACGCAGCTTGCGGCTGCACTGAATGTTGGTGACCTGAGGCATGCCTCGGAGATGGCCGACAGCATGTCGCTGTTTGTCGACGATTTCACTCCTGAGCAGACAGTGCAGGTGCTCATGGCGTTTCTGTCGGTGCATAACGACGCCGTAGCCAAGGGAGACCGCCGCCGAGACCTCGAGACCCTGCGGAAGTATGTGGATGTGTATGACATAGCCGTCGGCGCGAATCCCAATGACACGCGTGCGGCTTTCGCGAAGGCCAAGAAGCTCAATCCGGCTGTCGACTTCGATTCGGTGGCCAGGTCGTTCCGCGAGCGGCTCTCGCAGTATGACGCCATACAGGACGGCTCGCTTGTGGCAGCGGAGGCTGAACAGGCCGACAGTGCCGCCAAAGACAGCGTGACAGAAGAGATACCACTTGAGTTAAGACCGGCAGAATGAGCAAGCGCAGCATAATCACATTCTTCGCATGTGTCGCCGTGATAGCGGCGGCCGCATTCGCGTTCTTCTATCCCGACGCGAGCCAGGGCAATGAACTGAGGCAGCACGACATGCTTCAGGGTATAGCCAACAGCCATGAGGCCAAGACGTATCTGGAGGCCACTGGGGAGACTCCGCGCTGGACTAACGCGCTGTTCTCGGGTATGCCGACGTTCCAGATAAGCGTTGACTATCCGTCGGCCCATCTCTACAGCTGGGTCAACCATGTGATGGGTCTGGGGCTCCCGTCGCCGTCGTCGCTCATGGCAATGATGATGATGGGGTTCTTCATAATGCTCATGGCCATGGGTATGCGGTGGTACATAGCCCTGATAGGAGCTGTCGCCTATGGTTTCTCTACCTATTTTGTCATAATAATCGGAGCCGGACACATATGGAAGTTTGTCACGCTGGCCTATATACCTCCTACCATCGGCGGCGTTATACTGTGTTACCGCGGGCGGTATCTTGCCGGGTCTGCCATGGCGGCGTTCTTCGCGATGATGCAGATAGCCAACAACCATGTGCAGATGACCTATTATTTCCTCTTCGTGATACTCGGTGTGGTGATAGCCTTCCTTGTGTCGGACTGGAAGGGGGGCAACATAAAGGGGTGGGGCAAGGCCACCGGCTGCCTCGCTGTGGCCGCGCTGCTGGCTGTGGCCGCCAATATGCCCAATCTGTACAATACGTATGAATACTCCAAGGAGACTATGCGCGGAAGGCATTCCGAACTGACGCAGCCCGATGCGGCGGAGGGGCAGACCTCTTCGGGTCTTGACAAGGACTATATAACCCAGTACAGCTATCAGCCGTCGGAGACTTTCTCGCTCCTTATCCCCAACATCAAGGGCGGGGCGTCGGCGCGTCCGGTGCAGGGGCAGTTCAAGGCCATGAACCTCGGCGAGCTTGATGATGCCAAGGGGTACGGGCAGCTTGAGCAGCAGTATCTGTCGTATATGAGCCAGTACTTCGGCGATCCGGAGGGCACCAACGGCCCTGTCTATGTCGGGGCGTTGATATTTGCTCTCTTCCTTCTGGGATGTGTGATTGTGAAGGGGCCTCTGAAGTGGGCTTTGGTCGTGCTCACGGTGTTCTCCATATTGCTTGCGTGGGGCAAGCATGCCATGACGTTCACTGACATAATGCTGTCGGTGGTGCCGATGTATTCCAAATTCCGCACGGTGGAGAGCATCCTTGTGATAGCTGAGTTCACGATGCCGCTGCTTGCCGTGATGGCACTTCAGCAGGTGCTCACCACCGAGGGGGCTTATGCCAGATACCGCAAGCCGTTCTGCTGGTGCTTCGGGATCGCACTCGGGCTTTGCCTTATAGGGTGGCTTGCGCCGGGAGTGTACGGATCGGCCATATCGGAGAATGACCGTATGCTCGACGGCTACATCACCTCGTCGCTTATGCAGCAGGGGTATGACAGCGGAACGGCCATGCAGTTCTCGCTCAGCAATCCGTCGATATATTCGGCCGTGGAGTCGCTGCGTTACGGGCTGCTGTCGGCCGATGCGGTGAGAAGCCTGCTTGTGGCCGGTGCCGGAGGTGTGATCCTCCTGCTCTTCATGCGCGGTAAGCTCAAGGCCGCGTGGACAGTGGTGACAATAGGTGTGCTTGTGCTTGCCGACCTCTACGGCGTCAACAAGCGTTATCTGAGCCATGACAGCTTCGCTCCCAAGCAGCTTACAGTGGGGGCTCCGATAGCCAAGATCCCGGCAGACGAGATGATACTCAGGGACACTGTGAGGAATTACCGCGTGATGGACATACCGCGCTTCTACAGTGCCGATCCGTCGTACTATCACAAGACCATAGGCGGGTATCATGCCGCCAAGCTTACCCGCTATCAAGACCTCATAGACCGGCATCTGTCGCATTTCACCAAGGACACACAGACTGATGCCGACTGGAATGTGCTCAATATGCTCAATGCCCGCTATGTTGTGGGGATGGACGGCACGCCGCTGCTCAATCCCGAGGCCATGGGGAATGCCTGGTGGGTGGACAGGGTGAGCTATGTCGACGGTGCTGACGCCGAGATGGACGGGCTTTCGCGTATCAATCCTGCCGTTGAGGCTGTGGCCGACAGAAGTTTCCGCGATGTGCTCGGCGACGGGTCGGCCGCCGCGCCCGGCGACACGATCTACGAGACCTCCTATGCTCCTGACCGTCTGACCTACAGGGCAAAGAGTGTCAATGGCGGTGTGGCAGTGTTCTCCGAGGTGTTCTTTCCCTGGGGCTGGGAGGCGACCGTTGACGGCAAGCCGGCTGAGATAGGGCGGGTCAACTATGTGCTGCGCGCGCTCAGGGTTCCGGCCGGAGAGCATGAGATAGTGATGACGTTTGACCCGAGGTCGCTCCGTACCACCAATGTGCTTGCCACGGTGTCCATTATCCTCATATATATAGCTGCCGCGTCGGCTGTGTTTGTGGCCGTGCGTCCTAAGAAGAGGCGCGTGAAGTGATGGCGGGGGGTGTGGGCCGGTGTGTCATGAGGTGGTGGCGCGGCAAGGGTCACGGTGTGCATTCACCTTTTGCCTACCGCTTCATACGCAGTGTGCTGCGTGAGCGAGGCTCTTACTATGCGTCAACGGAACTTTCCCGCATGGCTGATCCGAAGTGGTGCGGCCTGCTGTTTCGCCTTGTGTGCGAGTTTGAGCCGGTGAGTGTGGTGTCGCCGTCATTCACCGGTGAGGAACGCCGGACCATAGCTCTTGCTGACAGCCGTGTGGCGTTCGGCATCGGGGGGCGTGAAGGGTGCCTGTCGCTCGAATGCGGCTCCATGACCGTTACCGTGGTGCGGGATGTGTGTGCGTCAGGACCGCTGTGGGAGGAGATGAAGGGTGAGATGAGGCATGGCATGGCATTCACTGACGGAAGGAGGGGAGTCCTGGTGCCCCGTCCCGATCTGCCCCGCCAGGATTTCGAGACAGCTTTTGCGTGAGATTGTTTTGTGGAACTGTTTAACTGAATACCTATGCGGAGCCTTGACGACCTTGACAGAGTGATGAAGGAGTATGGCCTGTACCTCAGGCTGGAGAGGGGGCTTTCGGACAATACCCGCGAGGGGTATATGCGCGATGTGTCGAGGCTGCTTGCCTGGCTTACGGGCGAGGTGAGGCAACTCAGGGATGTGACCATCGACACTCTCAGGCTTTATCTCGGAGATCTCCATGATGTGGGGATCGCTGTGAGGTCGCAGGCGAGGATCGTTGCGTCGCTGAGGTCATTTTTCGGTTACCTATCAATGGAGGGTTACCTCCCGGGCAACCCTGCGGAGCTGCTTGAGACCCCCAGGCTTGGGCTGCACCTGCCTGAGGTGCTGACTGTCGGGGAGATCGACAGCATGATCGCCGCGATAGACTGCTCCAAGGAGGAGTGCCGGCGTGACCGGGCCATGATGGAGGTGCTTTACGGGTGCGGGCTGCGCGTGAGCGAGATGACAGGGCTTGAGATATCGCGGACTTATCTTGACGACGGTTTCCTCGTGGTGCTCGGCAAGGGGGACAAGGAGAGGATGGTGCCGATGTCGGAGACGTCGGTGGAAGAGGTCAGGGAGTGGCTGAAGGACCGCAGCCGCATGAAGGTGAAGCCCGGAGACGAGAATATACTGTTTCTCAACCGGCGCGGCGGGAGGCTCACGCGCCAGCGGGCGTTTCAGATAGTCAAGGGGCTTGCCGAGGCGGCCGGCATACGCAAGAGCATTTCGCCCCACACGCTGCGCCATTCGTTTGCCACGCATCTGCTTGAGGGGGGCGCGAATCTGCGTGCCATACAGCAGATGCTCGGGCATGAGTCGATAGCTACGACGCAGATCTATATACATCTCGACGCCTCCACTCTCCGGTCGGACATACTTGCATATCATCCCAGAAATCTCCGTTAGCGGCTTCGGTCCCGGCGATGGCGGGGAGCGGGGCTTTAACATGTGTTATGAAACACCCTCTTAAAAGTTTTTTTGTGCGGTGTCGCAACATCCGCAACACTTTGGGCTTGTCATGTGGCGCGTAGCGGTGTTATATTTGTAGTCCAAACGTTAAAAAGACTATGATTATGAGATGTAACGCCTATAAGGTGATCGCCGCAGTAGCAGCGTCACTTTTTGCCGTGCCGGCGAGCATGACTGCGCAGGATGCCGCAGCCCGGACAGTAGAGATAGCCGAGACGGCCGAGTTTGTCCCCCATTGGTTCATGCAGCTTCAGGCCGGGGGCGCGTATACCGTGGGAGAGAGCAATACGTTCAAGGATCTGTTGTCGCCGGCGGCGTCGCTTTATGCCGGCTACAGGTTCAGCCCTGTGATCGGTGTGCGAGCCGGCGTGAGCGGCTGGCAGGCCCGCGGCATATGGGTGGCTCCGCGCGAGAAGTATAAATTCAATTATCTGCAGGGGAATGTGGATCTTATGGTGTCGCTTACGAATGCCTTCTGCGGCTATTCCCCGGCGCGCCGGCTTGACGTGTATGCCTTTGCCGGCGTGGGTGGAGCCTTAGGGTTCCATAACAGTGAGGCGGTCGCGCTTGCCGCCCGCGGATGTGACTTTGAAAAACTGTGGACCGGGAAAAAGTTTTTCCCGGCAGGCCGTGTCGGCACGGGTGTCGACATCAAGGTGGGACGCCGCGTGGCCATCAATCTTGAGGTGAATGCCAATATGCTTCCCGACAAGTTCAACTCCAAGAAAGGGAGCACATTTGACTGGCAGTTCAACGGGCTTGTCGGCGTGACCTACAGTTTCGGCTCTGCGGCCAGGAAAGAGATAGCCGTTGTGGAGGAGACCGTGGAGGTGCAGCCGGCCCCCGCCCCGCAGCCGGTGGTGGCTCCGGAGCCTGCAAGACCGGCCCCTGCTCCTGCGCCTGTCGAGGCTGTGAAGCCGGCCGAAATGAAGCAGGATGTATTCTTCCTGATCAATTCCTCGCAGGTGCGCCCCGCCGAGCAGTCCAAGATAGACGCTCTCGCCGGATATATGAAGCAGTATCCTGACGCCAAGGTCACCGTGACGGGATATGCCGACAAGGCTACCGGCTCGGCGCGTTACAACATGACCATCTCACGCAAGCGCGCTCAGGCTGTGGCCGATGCCCTTACGAAAGCCGGAATCGCCCCGGCCCGCATCACCGTCGAGGCCAAGGGTGACACCGAGCAGCCATTCGAAGGTGTAGAGAAGAACCGCGTCGCCATAGCAATAGCAAGATAGATGCCGCTTTAGGCTCTAAGTAACTCTTATAAATTAGTTATAATTAAAATAATTTCAAGTAACCCTTCGGGCTGACACATCCTTATTCGTCTTTTCGGCGGTTTTCGCACTGTCACTCAGTTGTGTAGCTCGCTACACTCCTTCGCTCCATTTCGAAAACCACTCGAAAATACTTCATAATTATGTGTCAGCTAATTTATGCGAGTTACTTAAGAGTTTTTAAGCAATCTTTAAGCCTTTTTCAAACGACCGCAACCTGACCATCAATGTTTTTTAGCGGACGGCCCTTGGAAGATTCACAGATCTTTCAAGGCTCGCCTTGCTTTTGTCTGACATGATGATCCCGTTGGCATTTTTCGAGAATGTTTTAAACAACCATTAAGAGAATATTTTTAACATCCTCTTAAGCATCCGGATTTTTAAATAAGTCCTTCGTCCGGCTGTGTTAACGCTTATTAACTTTTAGGGGGGGGGTAAAAACATTTATTTGTATTAATTTTGTTTAAATTACGAAGACTTTATAGACGGTTGTTTTATCACATATCTTTAAAATCAATCTTTTTTTAATTTATTGAGAGGATATTTTGATTGAAATCAATCCAAGCTATATATAATACCAATCATAAATTCACTGTTAATGAGACCATTCATAATAGCCCTGATCTCAGGGATCATGACTATTGCAACTGTCGGGGCACAGGAACCTGTAGACGCGGGGAATGTGTCTCTTCCATCTGAACGCTTTGCGCTCAAAACCAATCTCATATATGATGCCTTGCTCATGCCTTCGCTCGAAATAGAGTATATGGTAAACGATAAATGGTCAGTGGCTCTGGAGGGGGATCTTGCATGGTGGAAGAACGATCCTAAGCATAAGTATTACCAGATAATGTATATACAGCCTGAGGCCAAATGGTGGTTCCGTGCAAAAGGTCCCTGGCATGGCATGTATGCCGGATTTCTTGCCGGAGGAGGTAAATATGACCTCGAGAACGGCAAGAAAGGTTACAAGGGGGAGGGGTTCATAACCGGTTTCAGCTTCGGTTACATGTGGCCCATATCGCGCAACCTGTCCTTGGAAGCAGCTTTGGGAATAGGATATATGTACACAAGATATAAGGAGTACCATCCGTATGACGGACATTATCTGTATGACCGTACGGCCACGACCAATTATTTCGGGCCTGTCAAGGCCAAATTCGCTTTTGTGTGGCGTTTCTCAGGCTTCAAAAGCAATAGCAGGAAAGGAGGCGTGAAATGAGGATTCATTGTAAAAATGCCATACGGGCCCTGCTTTTGGGGATGATGTTGTGCAGTGTGGCCTCGTCATGCCGCAAGGACTTGTGCTATAATCATTTCAGAGCAGCCTCGGTGTCGCTTGACTGGGAATATGCCTGGGAGCGTGACTACGGAATGCATTATGCCGATATATGGGACGAGGACCTGCACGGGTTTTCCTATAATTCATTGTTGCCAGGGCGTCCCGAGGGTGTGACTCTGCTCGTGTATGGCGATGAGGACTCTCCTTCGGTGTCATTCATGGGGGCGGAAGGAGCCGATGTCAGCATGTATGGCGACGAGTCGCGATCGTTTCTGTTCTACAATAATGATACCGAGTACATAGTGATCTCCGATGTCGGGAAATTGCCTTCAGCCAGGGCGAGCACGACGGGCCGTTCACGCTCATCGCTGACTAAAATAACCGAACTGCATCCTGACGAACGCACCATAAATCCGCCGGATGTGCTTTTTGCGTCCTTTGTCGAGGAAGCACCTGAAGTGGGGGTCCATCAGTTGAAGCCGCTGCGTGTGAATATGCAACCTTTGGTGTACACTTACATCATACGCTACGAGTTCGAGCATGGCAAAGAGCATGTCGCGCTTGCCCGTGGAGCTCTTGCCGGAATGGCGGAGAGTGTGTATCTGCGCGACGGTGTGACTTCGGAAGAGAGTGCGACACTCCTGTATGATTGCGTGATGACGGATTATGGCGCAATGGCAAAGGTAAGGTCGTTCGGAGTTCCCGGTTTTCCGGATGAATATTACGGTCGCGCTCCCCGGACCGGCAACGGACATATATACACACTTAATCTGGAAGTGCGCCTTACGAACGGCAATTTCAAGGAGCTGACGTTTGATGTGACCCCTCAGCTTGAACGGCAGCCCCGAGGCGGTGTCATCACTGTAAGAGGCATCCGTGTGGAGGACAGCGAAAACCAAAGCGATTCGGGCTTCGATGTCACAGTGGAGGACTGGGGCGAGCATGAGGACATAGATCTTCCTGTGGGCAGTCAGCAATTATGATCATGTTAAAACTATTACATATAAATTATTAACCAATTTTATTATCTCATTTTATGAAGAAATCATTATCACTGATTGCTGTGGCAGCCATGTCGTTGACCGCATGCACGCAGTCGGATGTGATTGAAGAGAGCGTGCAAAGCGGCAATGCCATCGGTTTCAATACCATGGTCAACAGAGGCTCGCGTGCTATCGAAAGCAACACATTCAAGCAGTTCAATGTCTTTGGCAACTACTATTTCGAAAACACTTCCGCTAAACCTGTGGAGGTGTTTACCGGTACATCCGTCACACGTGAAAACACCAAGGGCAGTACTCCATGGACATATACCGGCAAACGCTACTGGATAAATGGAGCCAAATACTATTTCTCGGCTTATGCCATCGATGGAGGCACCATAGAGAATGGCACTCCTGTCTATACACACGATAATGCCGGTAAATATACATTCAAAATCAGCAATTTCATCTGTGACCATACTCAGCAGAAGGATCTCGTATATGCAGCAGCTGGTTCTTTTGAGTCGCCTATAGTAGGAAAAAATAAGGATAATGCTGTGGTGCCATTCGCATTCAAGCATGTGCTTTCCCGTCTTGATTTCGTGTTCAAGACCAATTTCCCTGAAGGCTACAAAGTTACAATCAGCAGTGTGACAGTACAGGATGTCCGCAACAAAGCAACATTCACAGGAAAACAGTATGCTGTCGGTGCCACCGTCACTGCTGATTCTGTAGGCTCATGGAGCGAGCCGGAACGCGTTCCTCAAACACCTTACATCTCAGTTCCGTTTGAGACAGGCGCAAATATGACCATAGATAACACTATGACTGACGGACTCCGCTCCGGCTTTGTCTATGTGATACCTTACCATTATAAGACATTGGCCCAAAATGGCAAGGGTGTGGCTATCCAGTTCACTGTACTCGTTAAGGATCCTGCCGGTAACGAAGTGCTCAACAAGCAGCTAACAGGCCGCTGGCGTCCGATGTGGGATATGAACAAGACATATACCTACACCATAAATATCAATGGCGAGGCTTCCGGTCTTCAGGAGATCCAGTTCAGCGGAAGCGTCGGCGACTGGGTAACCGGCACACCTGCCAATCCGTCGTTTGATCTTGGCGCAGGCGAGCTTCCTTCAATCGAGCCACAGGCCTGACATTACCCCCCCCATGTGGGTGAAATGACCACTACATTATGATGACGGGGTGAAGACCCCTGTCATCAGTCCATATCCGCCAAGGGCACTTGTCCGATCGACAAATGTCCGGCCGGGTGCCCTTGGCTTTAATTACACTTTCACAACAATGCAGTTGCAACTGAATCATATAGCCGCTGTCATGGCAGTCATGCTGTCCGCGACGTCATGTTCCGACAGCAAGGAAGAAACGACCTTGCAGCCTGATGCGCAGGGGTGCGCACTGACGTTTGCCGCTCACAACAGTTCGCGTAGCCTTATTGAAAAGGACGGCGACCTGTATGCCGGCGGATTTGCCGTGTGGGGAGAGTATGTTCCCATGAACAAACCCGGGAGCCCGGTCAACGTGTTTACGGCAACTCCTGTGACCCACACTGACGCCGGCGGATGGGGATATACCGACACACGATATTGGTTTGTGGGTCAGGCGTATTCGTTTGTGGCCTTGCATCCGGCATCGGTTGCCGCTGAAGCACGTTATGAGGGTGGCACAACACTTGGCTTGACGGGCTACGACGTGATATCCGGCAGTCACAAGGGGGTTGATCTCCTTGCCGATGCCGCCACGCGTCAGTGCACGGATTTAGGCATGGGTGTTGTCGGTTTCAACTTCAGGCACCTGCTTGCCCAGCTTAACTTTGTTCCGCGCCTGAATCCGGCAGTGACACAGACCGTGGTCATAGACGAGGCGTCGGTCTACGGCATCCCTTCGGCCGGTACATGGACAGGATTCAGTGCCGACGGGACCTTCTCATGGGTTGCAGACACCGGCACCGGAAGCATGACCACACAGGCCCGTCCTCTCGGGGCCATCAATTCGGCTGTGAGTGTCTCCAATAGCGACGCCGAGATCAAACCACTGTTCACAAATACCAATCCTTTGCTTTGTGTGCCTCAGGCAGTGCCTTATGAGGCAGTGATCCGCGTCACATATCACTATGCCGACACACCTGACAACAAGATCACTTCGGTGTATAATCTGCAGCTGGCTTCGACGACATTGCTTAACGGGTGGGAAGCCGGCAAGTCCTATCGCTATACATTCGAGATAGGCAGCAATGACTTCATCCTTTTCTCTGAGCCGGAGGTTATGCCCTGGGATGAAAAGGGTGGCAGCAATATCATCATACAGGGTGATGAGACTGCTTAACGGACGAATAACATGATACATATGTGCAAAATCAAGATATTTTCATTACTGCTCACGGGCGTGACCTTGCTAACGCTGCCGTCGTGCAGTGAGGAACCGGCGTACGGAGAGACGCAGGATGATTCAACCTATATATTGTTCGGCAAGCCCGAGATCTCGCTTTTCGGGATCAGTTCGCGCAGCGGCATGGAGAATTCATTGGACGGAGATTTCTGTGTGTACGGCTATTGTGCGCCCAGGGATGTCGCAAACAATAAAGTGACCAACTGGAATAACGCCCAGGCCGGATGGGTCAGCAAGTCGCCGTATGTCATACCGAATATATTCTGCAAGCAGAGGGTGGAACGCAACGGCAAATATGCGCTTGACAACGGCCAGCTCAGGAGCTGGGAAACGTATGCCGGACTTGACCCGTTGCAGTTCAAGTACACTTTCATATCGTATTATCCTCATGACGGAGGACTCTTCACTATGAAGACGCGCAATGACAAAAGCAACGAGGCCACAGCTGAATCAATGGGTGTGCCTGTGCTGACATTCAACATGCCGTTCAGAGACACGGGGAGTGCCGATCCGACGGTGCGTCTTAAGACAGGGGATATCAAGGATGCGATGATCGCAGCCGTGTTTGACCGCACCAGGCCGCAGGGACCTGTGGATTTCCGTTTCGAGCATCTGCTGAGCGCGTTCAGATTTAAAATCAACAATTACACCAACCTGTTGCTTCAGATAAACAGGGTGGAGCTTTCCGGGTCATTCTTCAGGTCGGCGGACATAGATTTCTCTGAGACCACTATTGCAAGGCCCAAGGCAACCGGCGAATACAGCGGGACATTTGTCATCCTTGACGGAGACGGCACGCCGCAGCAGATAGCGTCGCAGAGCGAGTCGGGGGATTTCCTTGGCGCATCGGACGAAAACAGTCATGAGGGTGTGACACTGATGCTGCTTGCCGACATAAATGCCGATAATCTTAAGAACTATAATTATCTCGGTCCGGGCACCGCTCCAACTCTGGTGCTTGACTACACATTGTACAACGAACAGAACAATACTGTGGTGGCGGATTATAAGAATGTCACTACATCGTTCAATCCAGCCAATCCATCGGCCGGTGTGCGCTATACCGTGAATCTGAATTTTGTGGGCAATGAATTCATTCTTGTTTTCATGCCTGAAGGTGATTCATGGGAAGGTGACAAGGATAATGACATCATAATAAACTGACGACAGAAGGTGGCAAAGACAATAGATATCATGAGATTCAATATAAAGAGAATTCTTACCGGAATAGTTCCCGCAATGGCGGTGATGCTGACTGTCACGGGATGTTCAGAGGAGTCAATCGAGACAGGGGTGCGCACTGACGGCACACTTATCCTTACGGCACGTTGCGGAAACATGTTGCCGCAGTATGTCGATCCCTCCTCCGCTGACTCGCGTGCCGGAGACCTTAAGGATGAGGACGAGAGGCGTATCAACACTCTGCATGTGTTCTTTTTTGACAGCCGGGCGGATGCCGACGGTAACCATCCGCTCGTCATGACCACGGGTATAGGGTTTGACGCATATCAGCGGATAGAGACCAATATCCTTGCCGTGCCGAATCTCGACAAGATATTCACAGAAATCGGCAACCGTGATATACGTGTCTGCGCACTGGCCAATCTTTCAGGAGGGACGCAGTTCCGGACATCGTTCACACCTGACGGTGACATGCCCGGACTTCATCGCGATAGTCCCGTTGACGCATCACCCAATGTATATGAGATAAAATGTTACGAGGATCTGCAGGACTGGGTCTACTGTCCGGTGCTCCGTTCGGAGGAGGGTCGCGACATAGACCAGCTGCCGAAAGCCGGCATGCCTATGATGGGTGAGCGTGTCATAAAGCAGAGCGATTATGTGTCCAACAAGAATGTGCGAATCGACCTGAAGGCACTTATGGCGCGTATCGACCTTAATATCAAGCTTGATCCGTCAAACGAAAGCGGCACCGGCCTTCCCAGGATGACAATAACCGAGTATGGCGTGATGAATATGCCGACGCGTGTCCCGTATGTGGCGCGCAACGGGGGCGCATATAACGAGAAGGCCGACACTACCAACCAGCCTTTAGAGCCGGTATTGACAAAAAAGGAGACCCGTGTGCTCGCCAAAGGTGATCTGGTGCGTTTCCACTATTATACGTATGAGAACGTCCGCCAGCCAAACTGGGATGCAAAGCGCACCAACAAGACTGATGCCTACAATGTAGACAGGACGGCCATAATCTACCCCGAAGGTGTGGATACCGATGAGGAAAAGCAACGCTGGAAGCCTACGGTGGCGCGTACGTGGTCGGCATCGGCGATTGTGCTTAAAGCCGACTATATAACGCACCAGAATCTCACTTACAAGGCTCAGTTCACTATATTCATAGGGGAAAACACAGTAGATGATTTCACCGTGAGGCGTAACCGCCAGTATGTGAACAATGTCTCGATAAGGGGCCTCGATTATGTGCGTAACTCGGACGACGGTGTGTACACATTTGACGGGCGTGTAAACGTGAAGACCGGCAATCCTGTGTATATTTCAGTGGTGAACGAACGTAAGGTCGACGCACACGCTTCGGTGTTGCCTATGGACTTCTTCTTCCTGAGACCGCTCAATGCTGACGGGACGGTGCCGAATTCATCGGTGAAGGTGTCATTGAAGGATCCGACCACAGGTGTTGCACCCGACTGGATACGCATGGAGATGATCACAGCGGCAGAAATGAAGTCGGGCGTAGTGTCACGTGATGGAAGTACTGACGGCTATATCCAGGGAATGGACGGCACGGAATACTCTCCCGGGACAGGAGCACGCAAATATTTTACTCAGGATCTGGTCACAACGACTCTGCGTGAAAATGATGAATGCACCATATATCGTCGTCAGCCCGATGCGCATACCGATGGCTCACGCACCCGCATATACTTCTACATAGATGAGAATATACCGGCTACCGCTCCAAGCGGCGACGAGAATGTCCCGGACCGCACGGCGACGGTGTATATAAGTTACAAAAACGAAGAGACCGGGGAGACACGCGAACGTACCATAGACATAAATCAGCGTGGCCTTCTCAGGATCAAACCGTCAGGTGTGGTGAATGAGCGCACACTGGATTTCTTCATAGAGTACTATGAGGAGTACATGGCGCACAATGACCCTCTTGATCTGCACTCAATGCCCGGCGAACTCTATTCAGGCCTTCGATGGGTTAACCCGGGAGGCAATGTGAGCTCTAATTTCGCAACCGATGATGCTTATCGTACCTGGCTTGTAAATCAGGGATATTTGGCTTGGTATAATCTTGGACTGGGACGGCATCGTTCATATAATATCTACGGTGAAAAAGATGGGTACTGGATGACTGATTTCATGATAAACGGACGCAGTAATGCCCGCCCGATTGATCTGGTCAAGACGTATAACCGTACAGAAGCCGAGCAGCCGCCGACGGCGTTCCATTATTGCTATGGCAAGAACAAGCGCAATGCTGACGGGACTGTCTATACAGGCGACGGTAAACAGGGGTATTGGTATCTGCCCGGTATCACAGAGCTTGAAAAGGCCATGGAGAAGTACTATACTACATTCCCGGAGTTTCAGGAAAAATGGTATTGGTCCGCATCATCGGCAAAAGATGGTATAATAATAGAGAGAGAACTAACCTCCAGTGCCCGAGCAACGCAGACCGGAGCTAACGGGACGCATGAAGGTAGCGGCAGCGGTGACGAACAGCCGGGCCGACAGCCGCGTACCAACTTCAATCGTATCAGGGCCGCATATATCTTCAATCCCTGATCCGGAAAATCAAGGGGCATAAGGTCGATGAAGAGATGTTAATTGTCTGATGAAGTGAAATATTTTGGCGATATTTTTGAAAATCAAAAGTTTTTCAATAACTTTGCACAGTTTTTTCAACCGATATTGTCGTGGGAAAGTTATCAGCATTCAGCATCCCGCTCAAGACGATGCCTGAGGGCACACAGGAATTTGCGTATCATCTCGATAAGCAATTCTTTGTCACAATGGAAAGTGCCGATATCCGTGACGCTGATCTCGATGTGAAGCTCACGGTTGTGTACAAGCATGACCTTTACAGTCTTGCGTTCCATATCACGGGCACGGTCACTCTTCTGTGTGACCGCTGTCTTGATGATCTGATCCTGCCGATCGACACGACCTACGATATCGCAGTGAAGTATGGCGAGGACTATGACGAGACTGACGAGCTTCTTATCATACCCGAGAGTGACAATACTCTCAATGTCTCCTATATGATCTACGATACGGTTTCGCTCGCTATCCCCCTGAAGCATGTCCATCCGATGGGCAAGTGCAACAGGGCCATGAGCGCGCTGTTGCGCAAGCATCGCGCTGTCAAGGACGATGAGGATGCGGCTCTGGCCGAGATCCTCATCGACGAGATGGAGACTATGGACGCTGAGGGCGGCGACGATCAGCCGTCGGATTCCGGTGCCGTAGATCCCCGCTGGGACGGGCTGAAGAAACTGTCGGGCGAAGATACCGATGCAGAATAACGGACATATAAAATAAGTAATAGTAACAAAAAATTATAAATAAGTCATGGCACATCCTAAACGCAAGCAATCCAAGACCCGTACCGCAAAGCGTCGTACACACGACAAGGCAGTAGTCCCCACCCTGGCACTCTGCCCCAACTGCGGCTCATGGCATCTCTATCACACAGTGTGCGGTGAATGCGGCTACTACCGCGGACGCATCGCCATTGAAAAGACCGCAGCCGTCTAAGACATGCTTTACCCGCTCAACACAGCGGACTAAAAGAAAGAGCCTGGTGCCTCAATCGGTAATCAGGCTTAGTTTTATTAAACCAATCTCTCCGACATATATAATTTCTAATGGTACACGCACGTATATCCGGCATATCCTCCTATGCGCCTGACGACATACTCGACAACGAGATGCTGTCCAAGATGGTTGACACAAATGACGAGTGGATCACCACCCGCGTCGGGATCAAGGAACGCCGAATACTCAAGGACCCGTCGAAGGGTTCATCGTATATGGGCATAAAATGTGTCGAGAGGCTTCTTGAATCGACCGGCACAAAGCCTGAGGAGGTGGATCTGCTCATATGCGCCACATCCAATCCCGATTACCGTTTCCCCTCCACGGGGTCGATCATCGCTCACCGCTGCGGGCTGACCAACGCGTATTCCTATGACATACAGGCCGCCTGTGCGGGGTTCCTTGTGGCTCTTCAGGACGGTTCGGCCTACATACGCTCGGGCCTCCGCAAGAAGGTGATTGTGGTCTCGGCCGAGAAGATGTCGTCGATGACCAATTACAATGACCGTGCCACCTGTCCGCTTTTCGGCGACGGGGCCGGGGCTATGCTTCTTGAGCCTACCGAGGAGAATCTGGGCATAATGGACGGTGTGTTCCATATCGACGGCGAGGGGCTGGAGCATCTGTGGATGCCTGCCGGAGGGTCGGCTCTTCCGGCGTCGCACGAGACTGTGGACGCTCAGCAGCACTTTGTGATCCAGGACGGGCGCAATGTGTACAAGAATGCCGTCACCGACATGCTTGAGTCCTCGCAGGAGGTGATGGAGCGCAACGGGCTTACATGCGACAGCATCGACTGGTTCTGCTCCCATCAGGCCAATCTCCGCATCATCGAGGCTGTGGGCGCGCGCCTCGGCATAGACGAGTCGAAGGTGCTGGTAAATATCGAGAAGTACGGCAACACGTCGGCCGCTTCCATACCTCTGTGCCTTGACGAGTACAAGGACAAGCTCAAGAAAGGTGACAAGCTGATACTCACCGCTTTCGGTGCGGGCTTCACCTGGGGCGCGATGTACATAATCTGGGGCTGAAAAGCTGTGCCGGAAATGGATCGCAGTCCTGTGGACAGAAAATATTTTTACGGAAATAGCATCTTTTAGGGTGCTATTTTTGTTTTACATACAGTCATTAATCTATACAATATATTATATATGGAACATAAAGCCGGATTTGTCAATATCGTGGGCAATCCCAATGTGGGGAAGTCGACACTGATGAACCTGTTGGTGGGTGAGCGTGTGAGCATAATCACGTCGAAGGCTCAGACGACGCGCCACCGCATCATGGGGATCGTCAACACACCCGAGTATCAGATAGTGTTCTCCGACACTCCGGGGGTGCTGGAGCCGAAGTATAAGCTTCAGGAGAGCATGCTCAATTTCAGCGAGGGTGCGCTTGTGGACGCCGACATACTCATATATGTCACCGATGTGGTGGAGGATCCGTCGAAGAATGCCGATTTCCTTGCCAAGGTGGCCAAGGAGAGCATCCCGGTGCTTGTGGTGATCAACAAGATCGATCTTGTGAAGGAGCAGTCGCAGCTTGAGGAGCTCACGGAGCGTTGGCACACCATGCTTCCCAATGCCGAGATCTTCCCGGTGTCGGCAAAGGAGAATTTCAATGTGTCGAATCTCATGAACAGGATAGTCGAGCTTCTGCCTGTGTCGGCCCCGTATTTCGGCAAGGATGCGCTTACCGACAAGCCGGCGCGGTTCTTTGTCACGGAGATAATACGCGAGAAGATCCTGCTGCTCTACGACAAGGAGATCCCCTATTCGGTGGAGGTGATTGTGGAGAAGTTTGAGGAGAAGGATAATGCGATCCATATCATGGCTGTGATATATGTGGAGCGCGATTCTCAGAAGGGTATCATCATAGGGCACAAGGGGGCCATGATCAAGAAGGTCGGCACCGAGGCCCGCAAGGATATCGAGAAGTTCTTCGGCAAGAGTGTGTATCTTGAGCTGTTTGTGAAGGTGGAGTCCAACTGGAGGAACCGTGAGAACAAGCTTAAGTCGTTCGGCTATATAGAGTAGGGATTCCCGACCGTAGACCATACATCAGGCCCCGGGGAGCATAGGAGTGTTTCAAGTCATTCCTATGGTCTACGGGGCCTGATTTATGTTATTGATCCGCCCCCTTAGTGCAGGAGATGCAGGATATTTGTATGTGGCGGAGATTCAGTATGTGATTCAGGAGGTGATTCGGGATGTGTTGCGTGGAATGTGTGTGAGGATATGTGTGGAGTATGTTGCGTGGAATGTGTGTGAGGATATGTGTGGAGTATGTTGCGTGGAATGTGTGTGAGGGATATGCTGCGGTGTATGGGTGGGATGTAAAAAGACCCGGCCGGGGTTGGATTTCCGGTCGGGTCTTTTGGTGTTATGGCTTATGCCGCCGTCAGGTGTTTGCCGGGGCGGCGTGATCAGGCTGCTGTGTTTGCTCTGCCGGTGTTGTTGCGGCGGGCGTCAGTGAGATATGCCACAGGAGCAGCCACAAACATTGTGGCGAGTGTGCCTATGATGACACCGAATATCATCGCGAACACGAATGAACGTATGGAGTCGCCTCCGAGGATGAAGATGCAGAGGAGCACGAGGAGTGTCGAGCATGAGGTCATCACTGTACGTCCGAGGGTCGAGTTGATGGATGAGTTGATGGTGTAGAAGAATGACTGCTTGGGATAGAGACCTACGTTCTCACGCACGCGGTCGAAGACTACCACGGTGTCATTGATCTGGTAGCCTATCACAGTAAGGATTGCTGCGATAAACGACTGGTCAATCTCCATGGCGAATGGGAACACGCCCCAGAACATAGAGTAGAAACCTACGATAGTGAATGCGGTGAATGCCACAGCAGCAAGTGCGCCTACGGAGAATGCCACGTTGCGGAAGCGGAGCAGGATGTAGAAGAACATTGCTATGAGCGCGAGGATCACGGCGATGTATGCGTCGGTGCGCATGTCGTTGGCCACGGTAGGACCTACTTTCTGCGACGACATTATGCCTATGTTCTCGTTGGTTGTGGAGAAGTCCTCCATGCTCATGCCGTTGAGCTCGTCCTGAAGACCGTCGTAGAGGATCTTTGTGATCTCCTGGTCAACGCCTTCCTCGTCGGAGTCGATCTTGTAGTTGGTGGATATACGCACCTTGGTGTCGTCGTCGATGGTTATGACGCTGAGCTGTGCGCCGCTGAAGAGCGGGGTGAGCTTGGCGTCAAGCTCGTGGGTCTTGACGGGGTGGTCGAACTGTACCACGTAGTTGCGTCCGCCGGAGAAGTCGATGCCCTGGTTGAGCCCGCGTACGAAGAGGCTGATCACGATCACTGCCACGAATATGCCGGCGATGGTGAAGCTCTTCTTGCGTGCGGCAAGGAAGTTGAAGTGAGTGTCGGTGAACATCTTGCTGCTGAGCGGAGTAGAGAACGTGAGGTTCTCGAAGGCTTTGCTCTTGGCACAGAAGAGGTAGACGAGACGTGTGAGGTAGACTGCAGTGAAGAAGGAGCAGACGATGCCGATGATGAGTGTGGTGGCGAATCCCTTGATGGGGCCTGTTCCGAAGAGGAGGAGGATCACACCGGTGATGATTGATGTGAGGTTGGAGTCGAAGATCGCGGAGAATGCGTTGGAGTATCCGTCGGCGATGGCTGTGCGTACATTCTTGCCTGCGCGGAGCTCTTCCTTGGCGCGCTCGTAGATGAGCACGTTGGCGTCAACCGCCATGCCGAGGGCGAGCACTATACCTGCGATGCCGGAGAGGGTGAGCACGGCCTGGAAGGAGGCGAGGATGCCGAAGGTGAAGAAGATGTTGAATACGAGCGCGAGGTTGGCGATGAGGCCGGGGATGAGCCCGTAGAACATGCACATGAACACCATGAGGAGCACGAGCGCGATCACGAACGACCACAGACCGTCGTGGATGGCCTGTTCGCCGAGCGAGGGACCGATCACGGTGTCGGATATTATGTCGACCTTGGCTGCCATCTTACCTGACTTGAGCACGTTGGCAAGGTCCTTGGCTTCGTCGGTGGTGAAGTTGCCGGTGATCTGTGAGCGTCCGCCTTCGATTACCGAGTTCACGTTGGGGGCGGAGTAAACCTGATTGTCGAGCACGATTGCCACCTGCTTGTTGAGGTTGGCGGCGGTGATGCGTGCCCACTGGCGTGCTGCCTCAGGCTTCATGTTCATCGACACGTAGTTGCCGCCCTGCATTGCGTCGTAGTCGTTGGAGGCGGTGGTTATCACGTCGCCGGCGAGTGCAGGCTTGCCGTTAGTGGTCTTCAGTGCCACGAGCTGATAGATGGCGAGGTTGCGCTTGCCGCGCACGGAGTCGTTGATCTGAGCTATCTCGGGCTTGAATTCCCACGCGAGCTTGAGGTTGTTGGGGAGGATGCGCTTGGCTGTGGCTGAGGCGAGGATGGCGTTGATGGTGTCACGCGCGGTCTCGGATGCCGATCCTACTCCGATTCTGTTGTACTGGCTTCCTACCTGGAGGAAGTAGTCGAAGAGGCCTTTGCCGTTGCCGGTGGAGTCGGCGCGCAGTGTGCGGTCGAGCTCGGAGAGAACTCCCTGGATTTCGGCAAACGGTGTTGTCTCGTAGAACTCAAGGTTTGCGCTTGACTTCAGGAGCTCGCGCACACGGTCGTGCTCTTTTACGCCCGGGAGCTCGAGGAGGATCTGTCCGTCCTTTTCAAGTTCCTGGATGTTGGGGGCAACGACACCGAACTGGTCGATACGGGTGCGGAGCACGTTGGTGGAGCTTGACACGCGGTCCTTGACTTCCTGCTTTAGAGCGTTCTTGACGGCGTCGAAGTTGTCGCCTCGTTTCACCTGGTCCTTGAATACTACAGAGAGGTCGCCCTGAGGGTCGAGCTTACGGTACTCGGAGCAGAAGATGTCGATGTAGTCGGCACTCTTGTTTACGCGTGCCACGGAGTCGGCGTTGGCTATTGCGTTGTTGAAATATGGATTTCCTTCGGCATTTGCCATCGAGCGCAGGATGTCGGGAACGGAAACCTGGAGAGTTACGTTCATTCCACCCTTGAGGTCGAGACCGAGCCCTACGGCGAGTTTCTGTACTTCATTGAAAGTGTAGCCGAGATAAACCTTTTCGTTAGCGATGTTCTTGATGTACTCGCTGTAGGCTTTACGTTTAGTTTCCGGAGAGTTGTTGTCCTTGGCTGCCTCGGTGGCTGCGTACTCCTGGGCCTTGTCCTCCCAATGGTTGGTCACCACAGTGAAGGAGAGGTAGAAGAGGCAGATGATCACCATGAAGATGGCAATGACACCGGCAACAATACTTCCCAAAGATCCTTTGCTTTGCATTGTGTTAAAGTGATGTATTAAAGTGAATTAAGGGTTTGATTATACGTATGTGGCATGGCAGGGCGCACTTCACCCTGCCTGATTTGAGGCGCAAATATACTAAAAATCCTGCAGACGGGCAATATATTTGCCTATAATGTCGAATTCTATGTTGACTTTTGTCCCCGGACGGATGTTTTTGAAGTTGGTGTGTTCCAAGGTGTAGGGTATTATCGCCACACGGAATGAGTCGGGTGTGGAGTCGCACACGGTGAGGCTTACGCCGTTGACGGTGACTGAGCCTTTCTCTACGGTCATGTATCCCCGGCGTGCCATTTCGGGGGTCACGCTGTAGGTGAACTTGAAGTATTTGCTCCCTTCCACTTCCTCTACCTCTTCGCATACAGCGGTGGTGTCGACGTGTCCCTGCACGATGTGTCCGTCGAGACGTCCGTTCATGAGCATTGAGCGTTCGAGGTTCACTTCGTCGCCGGGGTTGAGCATCCCGAGGTTGCTGCGGTCGAGAGTCTCGCGGATGGCTGTCACGGTGTATGTCCCGTTGCCCGGAAGGGCTACCACGGTGAGGCACACTCCGTTGTGGGCCACGCTCTGGTCGATGCGCAGCTCTGAGGCGAACGAGCATTCCACTGTGAGGTCTATGTTGCCGTCGCGCCGGGTTACGCCGACCACGCGTGCGGCTTCTTCAACTATTCCAGAAAACATTTGTTATGGGGTATGAGCGGTTTCGGTTAATGAAAATTGTTGTGTAATCGCATCGCAAAATTAATAAAAAATGCCGTATATTTGCAATTAAGTAACTCGCATAAATTAGCTGATACATAATTATGAAGTATTTTCGAGCGGTTTTCGGGATGGAGCGAAGGAGT
>ERZ808040.948-NODE-948-length-21758-cov-4.759744_pt1 | contig 21758 bp, 11 predicted proteins | sample MGYA00380191_ERZ808040 | MGnify/ENA primary metagenome ERZ808040 (study PRJEB31490, sample SAMN06133395) | mouse gut metagenome | isolation source: J6 | host: mice | place: China: Chengdu | collected 2015-05 ...
CGGAGTAAACGGTAAAAAAAAAAAAAAAAAATAGCATAAAGCCCGCAGCGGTGCCGGATAGGTTTTCAAAGAAAGCAGATGCGCACATTTGCGCGATAAAGGTGCCGGGAATGGGTTTGGCGGGACGAAACAGGAGGATGTATCGTATGGAGGAAAAGAAGATTTACGATCTAATGGATTGGGCGGAGATTGAAGCCGTTGTATATTCGGAAGCGGATCAGCCGCAGAATGTGCTCGGACCGCACGTGGTGAAAGAGGGCGTGCTTGTGGGCGCGTACGTGCCGGAGGCACAGGGTATTACACTTGTGACAGATAAGGGAAATGAGTACCCGATGGTAAACGAGGACGAGGCGGGGTATTTTGCGGCTCTGCTTCCGGGGAAAAAGCTTTTTGACTACAAGCTGCGGGCAAAACACCGGGACGGGCATGAGGAGGAGTATGTGGACCCGTACGCATTTGAGCCGTATATTACGCAGGAAGACTGTGAAAAGTTTTCAAAGGGCATTCACTACACAATTTATGAGAAGCTCGGCGCGCACATCCTGACGAGGGAGACGGCAGGCGGTGCGGGTGTTTCCGGCACACATTTCGCGGTCTGGGCACCGAACGCGATGCGGGTGAGCGTCGTCGGCAATTTCAACAACTGGGACGGCAGAAGACATCCGATGCGCAGGCTGGGTGATTCCGGTATTTTTGAGGTTTTTATCCCGGGAATCGGCAAGGGGGAAGTGTATAAATATGAAATCAAAGCAAAGGGCGGGCTCACCTACTTAAAGGCGGATCCATATGCGAACGCGGCGGAGCTGCGCCCGGCGAATGCGTCCGTGGTCACGGATCTTTCGGAGTTTACATGGACGGACAGCGGGTGGCTGAAAGCGCGCGCCGCGGTGAAGCTTGACGAGGCACCGGTTTCGGTCTATGAGGTGCATCTCGGTTCGTTTAAGAAGCCGGAGGAGAAGAACGGCAGTTTTTACAATTACCGGGAACTGGCGGTTATGTTGGCGGATTACGTGAAAAAGATGGGCTATACGCATATTGAACTGATGCCGGTGATGGAGCATCCGTTCGACGGCTCGTGGGGGTATCAGGTGACCGGTTATTATGCGGCGACCGCGCGTTATGGGACACCGCAGGATTTTATGTATTTTATGAATTATATGCATGAGCAGGGCATTGGTGTCATACTTGACTGGGTTCCGGCGCATTTCCCACGGGATACGTTCGGTCTGTCCAATTTTGACGGAACCTGCCTGTACGAACACGCGGATCCGCGCAAGGGTGCACATCCGCACTGGGGAACGCTGATCTATAATTACGCGCGTCCGCAGGTGTCCAATTTCCTCATTGCAAACGCGTTATTCTGGGTGGAGAAATTCCATGCGGATGGCATCCGCATGGACGCTGTGGCTTCGATGCTGTATCTCGACTACGGAAAAAATGCCGGGGAGTGGGTGGCAAATGAGTACGGCGGACATGAGAACCTTGACGCGATCGAGCTTTTCCACCATCTAAATTCGGTGTTCCATAAGAGAAAGGACGGCGCGGTGCTGATCGCGGAAGAATCCACGGCGTGGCCGGAGGTGACGGGGCCGGTGGAAAAGAACGGGCTTGGTTTTGATTTCAAGTGGAACATGGGATGGATGAATGATTTTACGAATTATATGAAACAGGATCCGCTGTTCCGCAAGGGCTGCCACGGTGCTCTGACGTTTGGCATGGTATACGCGTACAGCGAGAAATTCGTGCTCGTGCTCTCACATGACGAGGTTGTACACGGGAAAGCTTCCATGCTCTACAAAATGCCGGGGACGATGGAACAGAAATTTGCGAACCTGCGCTTAGCCTACGGCTTTATGATGACGCATCCGGGCAAGAAGCTTTTGTTTATGGGACAGGAATTTGGCCAGACGAGGGAGTGGAGCGAGGAGCGCAGCCTTGACTGGGATCTGCTCTCCTACGACAACCATCACCGGATGCAGGAATTTTCAGCAAGTTTAAATGATTTTTACCGCAAGCACCCGGCACTGTATGAGACGGACTATGACCCGGAAGGGTTTTCGTGGGTCAGCAGCATGGATGCCGACCACAGCCTGTTAAGCTTTATGCGCTATTCCAAAAAGGCGGCGGAAAAGCTTTTTGTGATCTGCAATTTCACTCCGGTGGAGTATGCTTCCTACAAGGCGGCAGTGCCGGCCTGGGGAAAATATAAGGAAATATTGAACAGTGACGCGGCAAAGTTCGGCGGCAGCGGGATGGTGAATGCGCGTGTAAAGCAAACGAAGGACGGCGAGGTAGACGGGCAGGAGCAGTATATTGAGATTATGCTGCCGCCGCTCGGTTTTGCAGTCTTTGCCGTGGAAGAAACGCCAAAAAAGGTCACGGCAAAGAAGAAGGAAACGAAGTCCGGGTCGAAAGCCGCTGCGGAGAAGAAAACAACACGGGCGGCGAAAGCGGTGAAGAAGACGGCGGAGGAGAAAGTGCCTGAGCCGGAAGCGGCGGTTGAAAAGAAAGCGGAAAAAGCAGCAAAGGCAGAGCCGGAAGAGAAGGGGGAATCCGCTCCGGAAGCCGATGCTGAAAAAAAAGCGGAAAAGACGGAAAAATCGGTGAAAGAAAAGCCGCAGGGCAAGAAAAGCAACGCGCCGGAAACCGGCGGGAAGATGGCAGACGTAAAAAAGACAGATAAAAGTAAGAAAAAAACTACGAAAGGCAGGAAGTAAGCGATGGGTTTCCAAAACCTTATATATGGCGGGCAGGCACTTTTGGGCGCTGTCCCGGAGTGTGCCATAAAAAAGATTTATTTTACGGCGATGAACGATGCCATTTTTGATGTCTCCGGTTCGGATATGGGCGACAGGCTGTCAAAGTTATGGGCGTGGTTCTGGCCGTTAGCACTTGCGTTCCTTGGAAAGCTGGTGCTGGTGCTTGCCATTTTCTTTATCGGAAGGAAGCTGATCCATCTGCTGCTAGGGCTGGTGAAAAAGGGCTTTGAACGGACGAAGGTGGAGGAGGGTGTCTCAGGCTTCATCGGTTCGGTATTAAAGGTGGTGCTGTATTTCCTGCTTGTAATGGTAATCGCCAATGTGGTGGGGATTGCGACGACCTCCGCCGTGGCGCTTGTCGGTTCGGTCGGACTGACCGTCGGTATGGCGTTGCAGGGAAGCTTATCCAATTTTGCAGGCGGCGTGCTCCTGCTTGTGTTAAAACCATTCTGTGTCGGCGACTATATTGTGGCGCAGGGGCTTGAGGGGACGGTCACAAAGGTTGACCTTTTCTACACGACCGTGCTGACGACGGACAACCGCACGGTCGTGATGCCGAACGGTACACTTTCAAACGGCAACATTGTCAACGTGACGCGTGAGCCGGAGCGCAGGCTTGACCTGCTGATCCCGATTGGCTATGACGATGATATCCGCGAGGTCAAAAAGTTGTTGTTACAGATTTCGGACCGTCATACGGATCAGATCTTACAGCACCGGGATATTGCGGTTATGGTTGGTGATTTTGGGGATGACGCAGTGCAGATCGCGTTCCGTGTGTGGGTGGATAAGGACAATTACTGGCCGCTTCGGGCGGAGCTTTTGGAGGAGATCAAATATACCTTTGACGAGCACCATGTGACGATACCGTTCCGGCAGATGGATGTGAATGTGAAAGGGGCGTGAGGTTTGTGGGAGGGGAGTGAGAGTGCCCCTTTCACATCGAAGTTTTGAAAATGAACCCGTGTGGGGGTTCATTTTCAAAACTTCTGGTTTGGTGCGATGACGGTGAGGGCTGCGGCCTTTTTTTGTTTTAGGAAGGGGGCGTATGCAGGGGTGCTGGCGGTGTACACCCCCACGCTTTTCTTTTTTTGAATAAATCGGACATACGTGTTCGTCAAATACGCCAAAGAAAATTGAATAAATCAGACATGGATTTGAGCAAAAGATAGAAAACCAAGAAATATGCGAAAAAACCTTTTCAAAGGACAAAAAACATGATATCTTAATACTAACAAAGGGATTGCGGGAAAAAAGCAAAGGTGCTTAAAGTGAAGGCTTTTAGCACCTTTTTTCTATCCGGCAGGGGAGATTACTCCGGTGGGGTAGGGGTACTTTCCGGGGAGGAATCCTGAACGATCCTTTGGAGCTGCATGTGCCCGCGCGGTGTCCGGTAAGTTTTTTTATAGACGGGTGGAGAGGGGGGCTTCCGGGTTCTGCTTGGAAGGGGCGCATGGAACCAAAATTAAAGGGGGAAATCAGTATGGCTGAGAATTTGACGGATATTTTTGGCATTGACGTGTTCAATGAGACCGTGATGGCAGAGCGCCTGCCGAAGAAAACGTTCGTGGCGCTGAAAAAGACGATCGACAATGGCGAGGAACTGGAGCCGATGGTGGCAGAGGTTGTCGCCAATGCGATGAAAGATTGGGCGATCGAGAAGGGGGCAACCCACTTTACCCACTGGTTCCAGCCGATGACCGGCATGACGGCGGAAAAGCACGACTCTTTTATCTTTCCGGCTCCGGCAGGCAAGGTGATCATGGAGTTTTCCGGAAAGGAGCTCATCAAGGGGGAACCGGACGCGTCCTCCTTCCCGTCGGGCGGCCTGCGCGCGACCTTTGAGGCGAGGGGCTACACGGCGTGGGACTGTACCTCCCCGGCATTTTTGAAGGAGGATGCAGCGGGGGTCACCCTGTGCATCCCGACGGCATTTTGCTCCTACACAGGCGAGGCGCTCGACAAAAAGACCCCGCTGCTGCGCTCAATGGAAGCGCTCAGCAAGCAGGCCGTGCGCGTGCTGCATCTGTTTGGGGATACTGACGTGAAGAATGTTTCCTGCTCGGTTGGTCCGGAGCAGGAGTATTTCCTGATCGACAAGGGGAAATATTTACAGAGGGAAGACCTGATCTTTACCGGACGCACGCTGTTCGGTGCGATGCCGCCAAAGGGGCAGGAGCTTGACGACCACTATTTCGGCTCGATCAAGGAACGTGTCGCGGCATTTATGAAAGAGCTGAACACGGAACTGTGGAAATTGGGGGTTCTGGCAAAGACGCAGCACAATGAGGTTGCCCCTGCGCAGCATGAGCTCGCCCCAATCTACGGAACCGCGAATATCGCGACCGACCATAACCAGCTCGTCATGGAATGCATGAAGAAAATAGCAAACCGTCAGGGGCTGACATGTCTTCTGCACGAGAAACCGTTCGCGGGCGTGAGCGGTTCCGGCAAGCACGACAACTGGTCGATGGTCACGGACACGGGAAAAAACCTGTTAAATCCGGGCAAAATGCCGCATGAGAATATCAAATTCCTGTTCTTTCTCTCCGCGGTGATCAAGGCGGTTGACGAGCACGCGGAGCTTCTGCGCCTGTCCGCATCCAACCCGGGCAATGACCACCGCCTTGGCGCAACCGAAGCGCCGCCGGCGATCATCTCGATGTTCCTCGGCGAACAGCTTGACGACATTCTGGAGCAGCTGATTTCCAACGGGACTGCGGCGACCTCCAAGCAGGGCGGCAAGCTTCTTATCGGTGTGCACTCGATCCCCTATATCAAAAAGGATGCGACCGACCGCAACCGCACCTCACCGTTCGCTTTCACCGGAAATAAATTTGAGTTCCGCATGGTTGGTTCCTCCATGTCGGTGGCAGGCCCGAACACGGTGCTCAACACAATTGTGGCGGATGCGCTCTCACAGATGGCGGATGAGCTTGAGAAAGCGAAGGATTTTGACAAGGCGGTGATCAAGCTGATCAAGAAAACCGTGACCGAGCATAAAAGGATCGTGTTCAACGGGAACGGCTATTCCGATGAGTGGATTATGGAGGCCGAGAAGCGCGGGCTTCCGCACGTGAAGTCGATGGTGGAGGCAATCCCGTTTTTGACGACCGAGAAGAGTGTTGCGATGTTTGAGCGGCAGGGCGTTCTCTCAAGGGTTGAGCTTGAGTCGCGCGCTGAGATCAACTATGAAAACTATTCCAAGGCGATCAACATTGAGGCGAAGACGATGACGGAGATGGCATCAAAGCTCTATATCCCTGCCGTGATCAAATATGTGAAGGAACTTGCCGATTCGGTGAACGCAGTAAAAAATGCTGTGCCGGATGCGGATGTCAGCGTGCAGGAGGAGCTTATAAGGAAGATTTCCGACCTTCTTTGCAAGGCGCAGAAAGCGCTCAATGTCCTCAAGGAGAAGGAAGCCGAGGCGGTGACGAAGGAAGAGGGAGCCGCGCGGGCAAATTATTTCCACGACGAGGTCTTTACCGCAATGGGACAGCTGCGTGAGCCGATTGATGCGCTGGAGCTGATTGTGGATAAAAAGGCATGGCCAGTTCCGACCTACGGCGACCTTTTGTTTGAGGTGTAAAGCTTTCGGCCGAAATGCAAAACCGTAGGATGTGCGCATTTCCTGCGGTTTTGCACGATAATGCACAAAAAGAAATATATAGATTAGTTTTTCATTAAAATAGGGGAAAGGAATTGAAAAAAAGAAGTTGTTGTAGTATTATAATTGCCAAGGCTGGCAAAAAGCCTGACCGGTTAAGGCATGCAGAAGCGGGAATGAGCTTTCCGGCATGCCGCGGGGGAAACTGCAGGATGGCACATACATGCGCAGGGCATCCGCAATAAAGTATGACAGGAGGATTGTATGGCACTGATAGTAGATGGATTGGTGAAAAAGTATGGGGAAAAGACCGTTGTTGACCATTTGAACTTTGCGATGGAAAAACCGGGTGTGTACGCTCTGCTCGGCACAAACGGCGCGGGCAAGACCACATCGATCCGCATCATCCTTGGGATGCTTGCGAGCGATGAGGGCAGGGTGACATGGAAGGGCGCACCTCTTGACCCGGTGAATGCCAATATCGGATATCTGGCGGAGGAGCGCGGGCTCTACCCGAAATATTCACTGCTTGACCAGCTTTTGTATTTCGCGAAGTTAAAGAAGGTCGGCAAGAAGGAAGCGCTGGAGCGCATCAAATATTGGGCAGAGCGCCTGGAGGTGACCGAGTATATCTTCCCGCCGGCGATAAAGGGCAAAAAGAGATCAAAGGCAAACCGTGCCGACCAGCTCTCCAAAGGAAACCAGCAGAAGATCCAGCTCATGGCGGCGCTGCTTTCCGACCCGGAGCTTTTGGTTCTGGATGAGCCGCTATCCGGACTTGACCCAGTGAATACCGACCTGTTCAAGGGCATTATCCGGGAGGAGATCGGCAAAAACAAATTTTTGATCATGTCGAGCCACCAGATGCCGGTCATTGAAGAGTTTTGCTCCGACATCACGATCTTAAACCGCGGCAAATCTGTCCTGACCGGGAACTTGAACGAGATCAAGAAAAGTTACGGCAGGGTGAACCTCTTTGTAAAATGTGAGGGTGAGATTGACCGCTATATCGAGCAGTTCGGTCTCACGCTTGCGAACCGCACGCCGGAGGAGTACCATTTGAAGGTGAGGGATGAGGCGCAGGCGATGGCATTTTTAGGCCGTCTGGTGCAGGATAACGTGATGGTCATCCATTTTGAGCTGCGCGAGCCGTCGCTGCACGAAATTTTTGTTGAGAAGGTAGGAGGCGCACATGAAGAATAAGCTTTCCGGATGGAAGGATGTCTTTTTATTCACGCTGGCGCAGACCTTAAAAAGCAAGGCGTTTGTTGCATCCTTTATTATAATGATGCTCCTCGCGCTGGTGGCATCGCCGGTGATGAACATGATGTCTGCCGCGGACGGGGAAAATGCGAATTATACGATCACAAAAATGTATGTGTATGATGAGACCGGCTATTTTAACGCGGATACCGTCCGTGCTATGCTAAAGACCGGTGGATGGACGGTGCAGGTTGATATGGGGGGGACCCCGCAGGAGGGCGAGGCATACGAGAAGCTTTGCGCGCACGTCGATGAGTCGGAGACAAGCGCCGTCCTTCTGTTTGTGACCGCGAAGGAAGGACCGGTGGAACTGTTTTTGGAATATTCCCGGAACGGGGAGATAAAAAAGACCGAGCTTACGGCTTTTGAGCAAGTGCTGTTTGCGGCGTTTGAAGAGTGCCGCTACGATGCCCTAAAGGTGGATGCGGCGCAGCGTGAACTTTTGTCCGCGCAGGTTTCCACATCGGTTTTGCGCGCGGGTATGGACGGCAATGTGGTCAGTGAGGGGGATACCTCGATCTCGGGTTTCGAATATTGGTTTTTGTACGGGCTGCTGTTCATCGGCATGATGATCTGTATGATGGTCGGCTCACAGGTAGCGACCTCGGTCATCGTGGAGAAATCCTCGAAGGTCGTGGAATATCTGCTGACCTCCGTCAAGCCGCTCGCGATCATTGTCGGCAAGGTGTTGGCGATGCTGTGCGTGGTTATGACGGAAATGGTCGGTCTCATCGTGGTTTTCGCGGCTTCCAATGCCATCACCGGACAAAAGACAGGGGAGAATGTCCTGGCAAAGCTGATTTCGCCGGAGGTATTGGGCAAACTTAACCCGGTCAACATTGCCCTTGGGCTTATCTTCATCGCGCTTGGCATGATTTTTTATGCGACACTCGCGGGACTTGCGGGCGCGACGGTCAGCCGCATGGAAGAAGCGGGTGAAGGGCTTGTGATGTTTACCATCTCGGTGCTCGTGGGTGTTTATGTTGGCATAGGGGCGGCGGGTTCCCTGCTCGGCGCGGGCGACAATCCGTTTGCAGTCTTTGCGATGTTGTTCCCGCTTTCCTCCCCGTTTTTGATGCCGGGTGCGATCGTCATCGGAAAAGCGCCGGTATGGATTATCGTGGTATCCTTTGTGCTTTTGGTTGCACTGATTGCCCTGCTGTTCTGGTTTGTGGCGCGGGTATACGAGGCACTGATTGTCCATAACGGCAATCGGATCGGGATCAAGCAGCTGCTGAAAATGCGGAACTAAGAAGGGGGGAGAAGCGTGAAAGAGAGTCGTTTTCGTGGGTGGAAGGATGTGTTTTCCTTTACTTTTCACCAAATGACAAAAAAGACGGGCTACCGGGCAGTGACGGCGGTAGTGTCGCTGCTGCTGGTCGTGGGGCTGATCCTGGTCATCGTGCTCACCGGCAAGCCGGATGAAAAACAGGTGGAAAAATCAGGGCTTGAGACGGTCTGGGTCGTGGATGAATATGATGTGGATTATGCGCAGATGCTCGCTGTGCTTGGCAGGGAAGAGTTTGCTGATGTAACTTTTGTGGGTGTGGCGGACTATGAGACAGCATTGGAGAGTGTAAGACAGGATAACGGTATTTCCAGTGTGATTGTCAGGGTGAGCTATGACGAAGGTACATTTTATATGAACGGGATCCTGCCGGAAAATTCGACGGCATCGTTTGATGCTGCGGAGGATCTTCTTGCGGCGATGGCGGAGTGCTTTGAGTACGCGAAGGTTGACATGGCACAGCTGACACAGGAGCAGGGCATGGCGGTGCTGATGCCGGTCGTCACGGGCGACGGCAAGATCGGTGAGGATCACAGCATCGGGGCGGTGATCGTCAAGATGATGGCTCCGATGATTTTCGGCCTGGTGCTCTATATGATGCTGATCTTCTACGGGCAGGATGTCAGCCGGGAGATTTCCGTGGAGAAGGTTTCCAAGCTGACAGAGACGCTTTTGACTTCCATCAAGCCCTACGCGATGATCACCGGGAAAGTACTCGCGGTCGCGCTTGCAGGGATCCTGCAGTTCTTTTTCTGGATCGTGTGTTCGGGGGTCGGGCTTGTCATCGGCAATGCAGTGGCAAAATCCATGTATCCGGGCTACCAGAACGTTGTTGTGCAGGCGCTTGACTATGTGCGGGAAACTTACAGTACATCGGCGTTTTCCCCGGTAGCGGTTCTGCTGGCGGTGCTGATTTTTGTGGTCGGGTTTTTGTTCTACAGCGTGCTTGCGGGTATGGCGGGCAGCCTTGTCTCAAAGCCGGAGGATACCGCGCAGGTGCAGAGTATTTTCCAATTCCCGATCATCATCAGCTTTTTCGCGTGCTATTTCGGGCTGATGTTGGAAAAGGAAGGGCTGGTCTTTGTGACGAGGTTTATCCCGTTCACGATCCCGTTCGGCATGCCGTGTGATCTTCTGACCGGGACGGTGGGCATCCTGCAGGGCGTGGTCTCCCTCGTGATCCTGTTGGTGTTCGCGGTATTGTGCATCATTCTTTCGGGCAAGCTGTACGAGGGGCTGATCCTGTATAATGGACAAAAAATGAGTGTGAAAAAGCTTATCAATGTGATCCGCGCAAAAAAGTAAACGGGGCGGGTAAAATTGTGGGGCGGATGCAGGGCATCCGCCCTTTTTGTGCTGTCTTTTGGGCTAATGTGTCACTTGAATTTTCTGATGCACTCTGCTAAAATAGTCGTTATAAACCGTATTCGGACTTCACTAAGGCGGGTATTTGATTTCACTGTAAGTACATATTTTGGAAATATGGGCGGTGGGCAGAAAGATTTCGGGAATTGATATTATTGAAGCGAGGAGAAGCAGGTTTGATGGAAAAGAAAGCTTGGAAAAAGAAAGCGTGCCGTGCCGGGAGAAACCTTCGGGGGCTTGGTGTGGCAGCAGGCATTATGCTGACCCTGCTGCCGGCAGGCTGCAAGAACGGGAAGACTTCCGGGGAGAGGGACTATGGGCTTGACAAAGATGCCCCGGTTACGATTACGGCATGGCACTATTATAACGGGATCCAACAGATAAAATTTGACGAATTGGTACGGGAATTTAATGATACGGAGGGGCTGGAAAGGGGCATCGTCCTGCAGGCGTTCTCCAAAAGCGGTGTGGATGAACTGGCCGACAGCGTGGATGCCGCCGTGAACAAAAAACTGGGGGCGGAGGAGCCGCCGGATATTTTTGCGTGCTACTCCGACAGCGCGTACGCACTGGATAAAAGCGGTGTGCTCGCCGACCTTTCGCGGTATTTTACGGAAGCTGAACTTTCGGAATACATTGACGCATATATTGACGAGGGGAGATTTGACGGCAGTGCATTAAAGATTTTTCCGATCGCCAAGAGCTCGGAGGTGATGATCGTCAACAAAACGGACTGGCAGAAGTTCGCGGATGTCACGGGCGTGACGCTTGACGAGCTCTCCACATGGGAATCACTGGTGGAGGTCTCCGCTAGGTATTATGACTACACGGATGCCCTGACACCGGATATCCCGAACGACGGGAGGGCATTTTTCGGGCGCGACGCTCTGGCAAATTATCTGCTGGTCGGGGCAAGGCAGCTCGGCTGTACCCTTGTCAGCGTGGATGCGGACGGAGTTGCCGTGCCCGCGCTTGAGAAGGAGGTAGTCCGCCGGTTATGGGATAATTACTATGTGCCTTATGTAAAGGGATATTTCACCTCAGAAGGGCGTTACCGCAGTGATGACGCGAAGATTGGCAGGCTGATTGCCCTTGTCGGTTCCACTTCCGGGGCATCGTACTACCCCGATCAAGTGACGTTATATGATGAATATACATATCCGATCGAGAATGTAGTGCTTCCGGTACCGAATTTTGAAGGGACGGAACCGTTCGTTGTCCAGCAGGGGGCGGGGATGGCAGTTCTGTCTTCGGACGAGAAAACGGAATATGCCTGTGCCGTATTCCTGAAATGGTTTACCGAGACGGAGCGCAACATTGAGTTTTCGGTCGGTTCCGGCTATCTGCCCGTAAAAAAGGAAGCGAACGATTTTGAGAGGATCAGGGAGCGGACGGACGGGCAGGACGGTGATATTGACGGGACGATCTACAATGCGATACGGGTCGCAATGGATCAGGTTGCATCCTATGAACTGTATACATCCGCGCCGTACCAAAATTCTTCCGGCCTGCGCTCGGAGTTTGCTGGGCTGGTTGAGTCCGGTGCCGGCAACGCCCGCCGGGCCGTCATGGAAAGGATTGCGGCGGGGGAAGAGAGGGAATCCGTCCTCGCGCAGTATACGGGGGATGCAGCGTTTGAGGTGTGGTATAAACAGCTGGAGGAATTATTTATCCGTGTCCTTGCGGACGGAGTAAAATAATATTGATGATGGGGCTTGGTTATGGAAAAGACGCTTGCGGGTAAGGAAAAAAGGGTGCAAAATTCAAGGCTGTTCTTCAAGGTCTGCTTTCTTATGTTTGCGCTGGTAGCATTACAGCTTCTGGTGTTTGTTGTTGTACTGCTTTTTAGCGGTGAGTTTTCTGCCATCAAAAGGTTTTCTTATAATGTCCTTTTGGAAAAGACCCAGAACCGGGCGGGTTACATTGAAAATCTCCTGAACCGGAAAACCTCCCTTGTGCATGAGAAAGCTGGTGAGGTCAACCGAACCGTTGGCAGGCTTCTTGAGCGGGAGGGAAAGACCGTGGGGGAGGTGCGCTCTGACCGGGAGCTGAACAAGAAGATCATCGCGGCTGCGGCGGAGAGCATTGTTTCCCTGATCCGCATGGACATGGCAAACGATGCCTTTCTTTACCTGAATACGGGGAATCTTTATGAGTCGGACGGCGTAAACCGCCTTACGGGTTTTTATATCCGCGATACTGATGTCAATTCCAATGATATGGTGGAGAACGAAGACTTATATCTTGAGATGGGGAGCTCAGAGCTTGCCGGACAGTTTGGGATCACGATGGATTATGAGTGGTCGCTTTATACAGAGCTTACGAAGGAAAATGATTTCCGCTTTTTCACCGAACCGGTGGCGGCCTGGGAAGCGAATCCGGAATTGGAGGATTATAATTTCGGTTACTGGAGCGGGCTGTCAAGAATCTCCCGCTCGGCGGAACAAAGCATAAAGTATACCGTACCCCTTGTGCTTGACGGGGAGGTTTACGGCGTGATCGGGATTGGGCTGCTGGAGAAAAATATTCTGAGCAATATCCCGGCGAGTGATTTCCTCAACGAGAGTGCCTGTTATGTATTGGCGACCGATTTTGACGGCGGGGGAATCTACCAGCCCCTGCTTTCTTCCGGTGCGGCCTACCCGCGGCTTGTGTCAGGGGATCAGACCATTTTTGATAAGGCGTGCAGTGGGGAGTATGGGCTATACCGTTTTAATACAAGAGTGCCAAGCATCGGAAGTTTACAGGATATTAAGCTGTATTCGCCGCTTTCTCCGTTTAAAGGACAGAAATGGGCGCTGATCTCCGTTGCGGATTCGGATCGCATCTTGGAAATTTACCATAAGCTGATTGAGATATTTATTATTTCCTCGGTGATCTCCGTGCTTTTCAGCGCATTGTTCGCGGTTCTTTTAAGCCGGAGGGTAGCAAAGCCGATCGTGACCATGATCCGCACGCTCGGACATGGTGCGGAGGGGGATCAGATCGTGCAGTTTACGGTAACCGGGATCACGGAATTTGACCGGCTTGCCGAATCCATTGTTGACCTGCAGGTCAAGGTGAGGGAGCAGGCGTTCCGTGTGTCGGATATCCTCAGCATTGCGGACAGCGGCATCGGCGTATTTATGTACGATTACGAGAAGGGCAATGTTTTTGTCGGCAGGAGCCTGATTAAGATTCTGGATCTGCCGGGTCTGGTGCCGGAAAAAGACGTTACGATCCCTTTTGCAGATTTCAGGGAATATATGAAGTATTTTGATGAGAACTACCACATGTTTGAACTTGAGGTTTTTTCGGATGACCGCAAGCGGGAAGAAACATTCGGGGTTAATCTGGAGGTTTCGTTGAGCATCCGGGATGCCACCGGAGAAAAACTGAGATGGTTCCGCTTCACGCTGACAAGGGATAAGGATGCGGTGACGGGGCTGGTGCAGGATATTACCAAAGCCGTCCTGGAGCGCCAAAAAATTGAACATGAGCGCGATTATGATATGACGACAGGGCTTTTTAACCGCAGGGCGTTCTACCAGAAGGTGCAGGAACTGTTCATGCGTCCGGCCAATCTTGGAACCGCAGCGTTTTTGATGCTTGACCTTGACAATCTGAAGTTTGTGAATGATACCTACGGGCATGATTTTGGCGATGATTATATCCGGACGGCAGCGATGGCACTCTGTGCGCTCGGCAGGGAAAATGCCGTTGTTGCAAGGCTTTCCGGCGATGAGTTCATTGCTTTTCTCTATGGGGGAGAAACAAAGGAGGAAATCCGAGGGAGGCTTTCCGGCTTTGCAAAAACTCTGCGGGAAAGTTATTGTCTCCTTGCGGACGGCACGCATTACAAAGTGCGGGCGAGCGGCGGTATTTCATGGTATCCGGAGGATTCTAAGCTGTATGAGGAACTTGTGAAATACGCCGATTTCGCAATGTACACGATCAAACATTCGACCAAGGGGAATTTTGCGGAATTTGACGCGGAGGCTTACCGGAATGATTCCATACTGATCACAGGCATTGAGGAAATGAACCGCATCATTGACAACGGGGATATCCGCTATGCGTTCCAGCCGATTCTTTCCGCAAAGACGGGGGAAGTTTTCGGCTATGAGGCACTGATGCGCCCGCAGTCAAAAACAATCCCTTCGGTCGGGGAGTTTATCCGGATCGCAAAGTCAGCGGCAAAGCTTTACCAGTTGGAGCGCCTGACTTGGTTCTTGGGGCTTGCCAGTTTTTCGGAACTTGCCGCGGAAGGCAAGGTCAAAAAGGATGCGCATATTTTCCTGAACTCAATTTCAAATTGTACCATGGGCACGGAAAACCGTATGCTTGTGGAGGAAAAGTACCGGCCGCTGTTAAAGAACATTGTGTTGGAGGTATTGGAAGGGGAGCAGACCAACATGGATTATGCGAACCGTAAGCGCAAGGTCATGGAAAGCTGGGGGGCGATGATCGCCCTGGATGACTTCGGCACGGGTTACAACAGTGAATATGCACTGATTACGATGAACCCCGATATGATTAAGGTTGACCGTTCCATTATCAGTAATTGCGATCATGATACGCGCAAGCGGATGATGGTTCAGAATCTTGTTGGATTGGCAAAAGAGCGGGGCATCCTTGTTCTGGCAGAGGGGGTTGAGACGCGCGGTGAGATGGAGACGGTCATCGCCTGCGGGGTCGACCTGCTGCAGGGATATTATTTTGCGAAACCGATGTTTGAGCCGGAGGCGGTCTGCGGGGAGGTAATAGAGGAGATCCTTGCGGCAAACCGCGCAAAGAAAAAAGGGGTTGAGGGGGATATTTAATCCCCCTCAAACATTTTCTTTACTACATCGTACGCAAGCTTCCTTCTGCGGTACTCGTCCACGATCCCCTTATTGTTCAGCTTCCGGGCACATGCTGTTGGTATTTATTATATCGGTTTTTTTGCGGGGTTGCAACCGCTATGTTTGCTTTCCGGGATGATTCTTGCCGGTGCGGCGGATTTGCGGAAACGAATTGAATTGAAGAAATGCCTGTGATATAATCAGAACATTAGATGCATTGTGCGGCAGGAAACCACATAGCAGAGAAAAACGGGGGAAATAGTATGAAATTCATCCACTGTGCTGACTTACATTTTGACTCGAAATTAAACGCCAACCTTGATAAGGAAAGCGCAAGGCAGCGAAAAGCAGAAATCCTGCATACTTTTACGCGGATGGTTGCGTATGCCGCGGATCACGGGGTAAAAGCCATCCTGATTGCTGGAGACCTTTTTGATACGAAAAATACTTCTGCGACTGCAAGAAACACTTTCCTGTATGAGATCACAGGTCATCCTGAAATCAATTTTTACTATTTGCGCGGAAACCATGATGAGGAGAATTTTTTATTCCGGGAGGATGAACTTCCCCAAAACCTGAAAACTTTCGGCTCACAGTGGAAAACTTACTTTGAGGAGGGAGGGAAGATCACGGTCTCCGGTATTGAGTTTCCGGCGAAGAATGAGGCTTCCGTCTATCTGGAACTGATGCCGGATATGGAGAAATTTAACATTGTTATGTTGCATGGGCAGGAGGGTGTGGGCAGCGCAAAAGACCGGACACAGATCATCAATCTCAGGGCGCTGCGGAACAAGGGGATTGACTATCTGGCGCTTGGCCATGTACACGCCTACAAAAAAGAACCGCTGGATGCCCGCGGTACATATTGTTATCCGGGCTGTCTGGAGGGCAGGGGGTTTGACGAGTGCGGTATCCACGGTTTTGTGCTGCTTGATGTAGATGAGGGGAGCGGGAAATATACCCATGAATTTGTCCCATTTGCGAAAAGAAACCTCTATGAGGTGGCGGCGGATGTGACGGGCTGCCTCACCACCGCCCAGATGGCGGTTCGGGTGGAGGAGGCTTTGGGTGCAGCAGGCTGCGGGAAAGATGACCTTGTAAAAATCGTGTTGCGGGGAGCGGTGGATGTCGCGTGTGAGAAGGATCCGTCTTATTTCCCGGCGCGCTTTTCCCCTGATTTTTACTTTGTGAAGGTTTATGACGAGACTTCGCTTTTGGTGGAAACGGAAGATTACATGCGGGATGTCTCCCTGAAAGGGGAATTTGTGCGCCAGGTTATGGAAGATCCGTCCATACCGGAGGAGGACAAGAAGATCATGATCCGCTATGGTTTGCAGGCGATCGAGGGGGAGGAGGTACATTGATATGAGATTGATTTCCTGCCATATCGAAAACTTCGGAAAACTCCATGATTTTTCCTTTGAGTTTGCGGAGGGGGTTAATATCATTTGTGAAGGAAACGGCTGGGGAAAGAGCACATTTGCCGCTTTTATCCGGGCGATGTTTTACGGGCTGGAAGGGGACCGGAAACGAAGCTTTCTGGAAAATGAGCGGAAAAAGTATAAACCCTGGCAGGGCGGGGTTTTTGGCGGTCAGCTCACGTTTGAGGCCGGAGGGGGACAGTACCGGCTCTCGCGGATTTTTTATGACAAAGAAATACAGGATGTATTTGAACTGCGCGATGTAAAAACTAATCTGCCATCGCAGGATTACAGCAAAAGGATTGGGGAGGAGATTTTTGGGATTGACCGGGAATCTTTCCTTCGGACCGTTTTCATTGACCAAAATGGGTGTGAAACTTCCGCCACGGACGATATCAATGCTAAGATCGGGGATTTGGCGGACGGTGCGAGGGACCTGAATAATTTTGATGCCGCGAGTGCAAGGCTGACGGATGTCATCAACGCGCTCACACCCTCCCGTGCTTCGGGGGCGCTTTCAAGGCGCAGGGAGGAGATTGCCCGGTGTGAGAGGATTTTTAAGGAGGGGGAGGGCATTGTCAGTGGCATGGAGGTCTACCGGGACAGGATGCTCGCTCAGGAAGCCGCCTACGATGACCTAAAGAAAAAGTTAGCGGAGGCAGGGAAAATACAGGAAAAGGTGTCGCACGCGCAGTCCGCGATAGCAAAAAAAGCGGAGTGGGAGCGGCTGAAACGCGCGGTTGAAGAAAGCGGGGAAGCGAGGGAGAAAAGTGCGGGATGGTTTCCGGGTAAAATACCAAAATCCTCGCAGGTGATGGAACAGGTAATGCAGTGTGCCGAGCTGGGAAAAGCTTATGAGAGAGTATCACTGTACCAGCTGAGCGAACAGGAAGAAGAGGAGCTTGGATTTTTAAAACCGGTCTTTTGCGCCGGGGTGCCAAGTCCCCTGGAATTGGATGCCAAACGCGCGGAAGCCTCTGAGTATGCCCGCCTCCGGCAGGAGTATGATGCCGGACAGATGAGCCGGCAGGAGCGGCAGCGGCTTTTGGAGCTTTCGGGGTTTTCACAGGAGGACGGGGATGCCGCGCGCATGGCGGCGGACTGGGCACAGCGCACGCAGAGGGCGGCGGCGCTGCCGTCAAACCAAGCCGCGCTGGCGGCATTGCAGGCGGCTTATGCGGTGGCCGGTGCACGGTCGAAAAAATATTCCCTTCTGTTCTTTGCCGGCATTTTTCTGATGGCGGCGGGCATCCTGGCGGCGGTGATGGGATCTCCTGCTGCGGGAATCGTTGTGGCGGTGTTTGGGCTTTTGGTCACGGCAGCCAGTATCCGAGGGAAGGTGGCGGGTGTTTCAGAAAATCCCGCCCAAAAGAGCGGGGAAACTGCGGATGATTTCAGGGAGCCATCCAATCATTTTGGACATGGTATGCAAGCTTTCAGAAATGTCCCGGAAATTGAAGACCTGCAAAGAGCCATAGAGGAAGATTCCGTTTTTATCGGGCAAACGGATACCGCGGTCGCGGCGTACCTGCGGTCGCATGGCAGGGTATTTGACGGGCATGACGGGCAGGGCGTGGCACTTGCCCTGCAGGAGATTGTGATGGAAGCTGCCGAGTATCAGGCGCTTGTGAGAAAGGAGCACTCTGCACAAAGAAACAGTGAGGAAGAGAGGATGGAACACTTGCGGGAGGGCATCGAAACCTTCCTTGGCCGATACAAAGGTTTGTTTTGGCAGGAAAATTTTTCGGGGGAGCACTATGCGGAGGATATCTATACCGTGAAGGAACGTGCCGCTGCGTATGCCGCCCTTTCGGACCGGCAGGAAAAATACCGTTCCGCCGAGGAGCGTTATGAGCTGGTACGGGTAAAGATTGCCGCCTTTTATGAGGAGTATGGTTTTACCCCGAAGGAGAACATATCCCTGCAGCTCAATGATATCCGTGATGCGGCAGGGGATTATGAGGAAGCGGACAGGGCATATGGGCACGCGGTCTATGAGCTTGTACAGTTTGAAGAGGAAAATGATATTTCCGTGCTGGCAGTGGGGAATGAGAAAGAAGGTATGCCTTCCTTAGAAGAAATCCATGAAACGATCGTTGCGCTGAACGAACAGATGGAGCAGGCGCGGGCATCGTGCGCCGCCAACCAGAAAGCACTTTTAGATTTGCAGGAGCAATATGAGGGCTGGGAGGAAAATCGCGTCCGGCTCTCACAGTTAAAGGAAATTCAGGAGCAAGAGCAGAAAAAGTACGACCTTGTCTCCAAAACGAAAACAAAACTTCTGGCGGCGAAGGAGGCCATGACAGCGAAATATGCGGCTCCGATCCTAAAAGCGTTTTCCGGGTATTATGAGATGCTTACCGGGATGCCCGCCGGGCATTTCCATGTGGATGCCAACACGGAAGTGACAGTGGAGGAATGCGGGAAGCAGCGTGAGACCCAGACACTCAGCCGGGGGTGGCGTGACTTGGCAGGTCTGTGCTTAAGGCTTGCGCTTGCGGACGCGATGTACCAGGAGGAGATGCCGGTGCTGATCATGGATGACCCGTTTACCAACCTTGATGACGAAAAGCTTGCTGCGGGCAGGAATTTATTGCGGGAGGTGGCGAAAAAGTATCAGGTGGTATATTTTACTTGCAGCCGCGGGAGGGGGAGGCAGGGGGAAGATTAGATTTTCCCGGCTTCCGGACTTCGGATCGTTTGTTCTGAGACGGGGCGTGCAGGAGGGGGAGTCCGGGGTCATAACGAAGTATGATTTGGAAAAGCGGTTTTTTCAACGTAAAGGATGTCAATCCGGTAACGATAAAGAATAAAGGAGGGAAATGCGATGGTATTACTGCCGTGGCCGAAACAGGTACAGGAAGGAAACGGAAACTATGTATTGGGCTTTGACGCGATGATCGTGATGGAACCGTCCTGCCCGGAGGGGGCGGCCGCCTATGTGCGGATGTTAAAGGAGGAGATCATATCCGCTACAGGCATCGGGATTCCGGCTGTGAGGGGTCATGCCGGGAAAGGTGATATCCGGCTTTGCGTGGATGAAGCCTGCCAGGAATGCGGATACTGCCTTGATATCCGGGAGGATGGGGTATCGCTGTGCGGCGGAAGTCTTGCTGCATTGGGGCAGGGTGTGCAGACACTGCGCCAGCTGTTCCGTCAGTATGCGGGGCTTTTGCCGGTGTTACATATTGTGGATGAGCCGGATTTTAAGGTTCGGGGATTTTTCCACGATGTCACGAGAGGCCGCGTGCAGACATTGCCAAACCTCAAAAAAATGGTGGATACGATGGTGTTTTACAAACTGAACCAACTGCAGCTCTATATCGAGCATACCTACCTGTTCCGCGGCATGACAGAGCTTTGGCGGGACGAGACACCGCTGACAGCGGAGGAGATCATGGAACTGGATGCTTACTGCATGGAGCGGGGAGTTGAGCTGGTTCCATGTCTGGCAAGTTTCGGGCATTTGTACAAACTCCTTGGCACGCGTACATACGCAGAACTGTGCGAACTGCGCGGGAGTGTTGGACAGGAGTTTTCGTTCTGGGACCGCATGGGGCATCATACGCTAAATGCCGTGGACGAGAGGTCGGTCGGGTTGGTCACGGGTATGATCGGTGAGTTTATGCAACTGTTTCATTCGGATAAGTTTAATATTTGTGCCGATGAAACGTTTGACCTTGGGACGGACAGAAGCCGTGCTGCCGCCGCGGAAAAGGGCAGGGATGTGCTGTACGCCGAATTTGTGTGCAAGCTATTTGATTTTTTGATTGAAAACGGGAAAATCCCTATGTTTTGGGGGGATATCATCTGTGAGAGCCCGGAGTTGTTAAAAAAATTCCCGCCACAGGTGCTCTGCCTTGCATGGGGGTATTCGGAGACAGAGCAGGATACACAGGTACGGATTTTGCACGGAGCGGGCACGAAGTTGTATGTCTGTCCGGGGACGCGCGGATGGAACCATTTTGTCAACCAGATGGAAGAGAGTTATGAGAATATCAAAAGAATGTGTGCTTATGGGCGTAAATACCATGCGCTTGGTGTGCTGAATACGGACTGGGGGGATTACGGGCATGTCGGGCATCCGGATTTTTCCGTTCCGGGGATGATTTACGGCGCGGTTTTCTCGTGGGGGGAGTCGGATTTTAGTTTTGATGAGATGAACCGCATGATCTCGGTGCTTGCATTCGGAGATGCGTCGGGAGAGTTTGCGGGATGTCTGGCGAAGGTGAGCCGGCTTTCGGTATTCGGCTGGGCGGAGGCTGTGATTTTTAAGGAGTGGTCACAGAAAGGAAAACCGACACAGGGGATTATAGAGGATCTGCGCGCTGCCGGGGCGGAGCGTTTCCGGCAGGCGGGGGAGCGGGCAGAGGAACTTACAAGGGAGTTTTCCGTTGTCTGCCGCAGTATGGACAAAGGAAAAAGGCGGATTCTCGCCTGTGCAAAACTCTCCCTGCGGATCGTTGCCGCATGGAACAAGGTGGGTGAGCAGTTGCTTGCGCGGACAGGATGCGGGGAGGCAGCGCAGGAAGAACCGCGGGCGAAAGATGCGCTTGCAGGGCAGCAGGGTATATCTGCGGGAATTTTGCTTGCGCAGGAGTTGGAGCAGTGTCTTTTCTATTATAAAGAGTTTTGGAGGGAAAACAGCAAGGAGGGTGACCTTTTGAAGGTTTCCGATGTGTTTTTCTGGTACGCGGATATGCTGCGGGATACAGAGGGTACGCCGTGCACGAAAGTATGCGGGAAATAAGGTACAGAGTGTGTGGGAATACGCACAGATAACCCGGCCGCTGCCCGTTTGGAAATTTCTTTGCGGGCAGCAGGCTGTCGCCGTGGCAGGGCGCATATTTCTAAGATATAAAATTTGAAAAAAATTGTTGACATTTTTCTAAAACTGATATATAATAAATCTCGTGTCACGGAGAGGATAGAAATATGCGGCCGTGCACCGGCAAAAACGGGGTGTGGCTCAGTTTGGCTAGAGTGCCTGATTTGGGATCAGGAGGTCGCAGGTTCGAATCCTGTCACCCCGATTTTATGAGTTTACGAAGCCGATGCGCAGGTGTGGTTCAATGGTAGAACACCAGCCTTCCAAGCTGGATACGTGGGTTCGATTCCCATCACCTGCTTTCTATGTGTCAGTAGCTCAGTTGGATAGAGCAACGGCCTTCTAAGCCGTGGGTCGGGGGTTCGAATCCCTTCTGGCACATTTCTTCGGCAGGTTCGGAG
>ERZ808040.949-NODE-949-length-21741-cov-4.172914_pt1 | contig 21741 bp, 20 predicted proteins | sample MGYA00380191_ERZ808040 | MGnify/ENA primary metagenome ERZ808040 (study PRJEB31490, sample SAMN06133395) | mouse gut metagenome | isolation source: J6 | host: mice | place: China: Chengdu | collected 2015-05 ...
ATATGCCTGCAGCATATTAAACAGCGTTTCTTTGATCCGGTCGGAGGTCGGCCGTGTGTCCAGCCCCTGTGGCGCCTTCAAGGGAAGGCTTCTGGCAGTTCCTGCGATCACTCTCATATTCTATCATTTTCTCCTTTATCAGATATTTCCTTATATTTCCGCCCATGCCTCCGGCGGCACCGACAGTCCCAGGGACTAAATCCTGCCCCGAAAACTTCATTCCCTTCACGCTTATACACGAATCTTCGTCCCCTTGCCGTCGCGCTTTGCAAGCTTCAGATCGTTCAGCGTAATATGCTTTTCTTTGTAGACAATTTCCTCATTATCGATCACTTTGGTATAGTATACGCCTTCTACGCTATCCTTCGCCCCGAGCTTCATTCCCCGGACGCCCACGGCGCCCTTTTTCTTCTCCGGGATCTCTTCGATTAAAAAGCGCAGGAAATATCCTTCCTTTGTCTGCAGGATAATATTACGCTGCTCCAGCAGTGTTGTGACGCTGACCACACTGTCTCCCTCGGAAAGTTTTGTGGCGGCTACCGTACGCTTCGCCACATCAAACTCTCCGCCGTCCACGATCTTCATCATGGACTGTGCTGTGACGAAAACCAATTGCCGCAGGTTCAGGTCCGTCTGGCTGGCAATGTAGACAATCTGTTCCTTCTCGGAATTAAAGTTGCTGACATTATCTATTGGCGTGCCTTTGTCACGAAATTTACCGAAAGGCAGATCCATGACCTTGATAGTGTGGAGCTGGCCCGTATTGGTGAAAAGGCATACTTTTCCTGTATTTTTGCAGGTAAGGATATATTTATTCTCGCTGTCGGCCGCCTCCCTGTTCCTCTCGTATGTGGCCATATCCACTGTCTTGGCATAGCCGAAGCGGTCCATCAGGAAGATCACCTCCGTTTCTTCCACTTCCTTTTCTCTGTAAACGGCTTCCTCCGCATTCTCAATGGATGTCCTGCGTTTTCTTCCGTATTCCTTCTTATAACCGTCCAATTCGTTCATAATGACCTGAGCCATGGAGTCCCTGCGGTCCAGGATATCCTCATAGCGGTAAATATTCGCCAGTGTGTCCTCATGCTCGTTGATCAGCGCCTCGATCTCCAGGCCGATCAATTTGTACAGGCGCATTTCCAAAATGGCATTGGCCTGCTTCTCCGTAAACATGAGCTGGGTGGCCATAATTTTGGATTCTTTGGATTTGAACCGGATTCCGTCAATCTTTCCCTCCACCAGGCAGGCTTTCGCCATAGCACGGTCCTTGGAGCCGCGTAAGATTTCAATAATCAGGTCAATCACGTTACAGGCTTTGATGAGACCCTCCTGGATCTCCTTCTTCTCCAGCTCTTTCGCCAGCAGGTTCGTATATTTTCTGGTAGCAATCTCAAACTGAAAGTCCACATTTGCCTTGATAACGGCCTTCAGTCCCATGGTTTCCGGCCTGCCGTTGTAAATGGCAAGCATATTGACGCCGAAGGTATCCTCCAGCCTTGTCTTCTTATACAGCAGGTTCACAAAATTCTCGGGGTCGGCATCCTTCCTAAGCTCAATCACGATACGGATGCCCTCCTTGGAGGACTGGTTGGAGATGTCCACAATATCCTGTGTCTTCTTGGTCTCCGCCAGTGCCGCCACATCGGACAGGAACTTGGCGATATTGGCGCCGATCATGGTGTAGGGGATTTCCGTAATGACCACATTGGTCTTGCCGCCCTTTATTTTCTCATACTCCACCTTACCCCGGATCTTGATCTTTCCCACGCCGGTCTCGTAAATATTGAGCAGCTCGTCCTTGTTGGTGACAATGCCCCCGGTGGGGAAATCCGGCCCCTTTATATGGCGCATCAATTCCTTCGTGGTAATATTTCCATCCAACATGTACGCTTTTGTGGCGTCTATGACTTCATTCAGGTTGTGGGGCGGCGTGCTGGTGGTCATCCCCACCGCAATGCCCTCTGAACCGTTCACCAGAAAATTGGGAATCTTCACCGGAAGCACCGTGGGTTCCTTCTCCGTCTCGTCAAAGTTGGGCATGAAGTCCACCACGTCCTTGTCCAGATCACCGAGGAACGCCTCCTGGGTCACCTTCTGGAGCCTCGCCTCGGTGTAACGCATGGCAGCGGCGCCGTCCCCCTCGATATTTCCGAAATTACCGTGTCCGTCGATGAGGGGCATTTCCTTCTTGAAATCCTGGCTCATGACCACCAGTGCATCATAGATGGAACTGTCCCCGTGGGGATGGTATTTACCCATGGTATCCCCCACGATACGGGCGCTTTTCCGGTAAGGCCTGTCGAAACGTATTCCCAGCTCGTGCATATCGTAAAGAGTCCTTCGCTGTACCGGTTTTAAGCCGTCCCTGACATCAGGCAGGGCCCTGGCTATGATCACGCTCATGGCGTAATCGATAAAGGACTTCTGCATTTCCTCAGAGTATTCCGTTTTGATGATTCTGCTGTTGTCTTCCATTTTTATGATACCTTTCCTGAAATGCGTCTGAAAATGGCGGCACTTTCACTTTCCAATGCCTGCTTATACATCCAATTCCGCCTCCTGCGCATGTTTGTAGATAAACGCCTTCCGGGGAGGAACCTCCGTACCCATCAGCAGCTCCGTCATCTCTGTGGCCATGCGCGCATCCTCGATCTCCACAAGCTTCATGCGGCGGGTCTCCGGGTCCAGCGTTGTTTCCCAGAGCTGCTGGGCATCCATCTCCCCAAGGCCTTTGTATCGCTGGAGCGTAAAGGGCCCCTTGTGGGTCTTCCTGTATTTCTCCAGTGCCTTATCGTCATAGAGATACTCCTCTTTTCCCTTGCTGGGCATGGCTTTATAAAGCGGAGGCATGGCAATATACACATGCCCCTCAAAGATCAGCTCAGGCATAAAACGGTAGAACAGAGTCAGAAGCAGGGTGGAAATATGAGAACCGTCCACATCCGCATCCGCCATGATAATGATCTTGTCATAACGCAGTTTGGATATGTCAAAGTCGTTGCCGTATCCCTCGGAAAAGCCGCAGCCAAAGGCATTGATCATGGTCTTGATCTCCGCGTTTGCCAGGACCTTATCAATACTTGCCTTCTCCACATTCAATATCTTGCCGCGAATGGGAAGGATTGCCTGGAACATCCGGTTTCTGGCCGTCTTTGCGCTGCCACCGGCGGAATCTCCCTCCACGATAAAGATTTCGCATTTGGAGGGATCCTTGGACTCACAGTTTGCCAGCTTCCCGTTGGAGTCAAAGGAAAATTTCTGCTTGGTCAGCATGTTCGTCCTGGCCCGTTCCTCTGTCTTACGGATCTTGGCTGCTTTCTCCGCACAGGAAATGATATTTTTCAAAGTTTCCAGATTGCGGTCAAAGAAGCGGGTGATTTCCTCCCCCGTCACCTTGCTGACCACCTTCGCCGCATCCTGATTATCCAGCTTGGTCTTCGTCTGGCCCTCGAACCGGGGATCCGGGTGCTTGATGGACACCACCGCAGTCATGCCGTTGCGCACGTCTGCGCCGGTGAAGTTCACATCCTTCTCTTTCAAGATACCCAGTTCCCGGGCATAGGTATTGATCACGTTCGTGAACATGGTCTTAAAGCCGGTAAGATGCGTACCGCCTTCGGAGTTGTATATATTGTTACAGAATCCCAGCACATTCTCATGGAACTCATTGATATATTGGAATGCCACTTCTACGGAAATGCCTTCGCTCTCGCTGCTGAAATAGATCACATCATGCAAAGCTTCCTGGGATTTATTCATATCCTTGATAAAACCTACAATACCCTCCGGTTCGTTGTAAGTGATTTTCTCCGGTGTTTCTTTCCGTTTGTCCTGGAAAACGATTGTGAGCTTGGGATTCAGATAGGCCGTCTCGTGAAGACGGCTCTTTACGTCATCCTCCTTGAAACGGGTCTTGTCAAAAATAGTGTCGTCCGGCAGGAAATTAATGGTAGTTCCCGACTCCCTGGTCTTCCCCGCCACCGGCAGAAGGCCGTCCACCAGTTCCACAACAGGGTTTCCTCTCTCATAGGAATCTTCATAAATGAATCCCCCGGACTTGACCCGCACGGTCAGACGCGTGGAAAGGGCATTTACCACGGAGGAACCCACACCGTGCAGCCCACCGCTGGTCTTATATGCGGAATTATCAAATTTTCCCCCTGCGTGAAGGGTGGTAAATACCAGGCGTTCTGCACTGATCCCCTTTTCATGCATTCCCACAGGGATCCCTCTTCCGTTGTCAGATATGGTGGCAGAGCCGTCCGCCTCCAGGGTAACGGTTATGGTATCACAAAACCCCGCCAGATGCTCGTCCACGGAATTGTCTACGATCTCATATATTAAATGGTTCAGTCCTTTTGTGGAAACACTCCCAATATACATGCCCGGGCGTTTCCGCACCGCCTCCAGTCCCTCCAGCACTGTGATACTGGAGGCATCATAATTATCTGCTTTCACCATCGGAAAAACTCTCCTTATTGTTTTCTTCTTGACACAGGCCATATTTTACCATATATATTATGTTTTGTAAATGGAAAACCAAAAGTATGTTCGATAAGTATTGTTATCTCATCCTGCTACTGCCCTTATCCGAAACCAGGGCAATCCCATATTCGCTTATCTTATGTCCCAGCAATCTCATGATTTCAAGCTCATCCAGTGCATCCAGGACCGCGTTGTGGGTCTCCCGGTAACTTTTGTCTGAAGTAAGCATTCTCAGCACATCCTCCACACCATATCCCCACTTCATCCTGCCGGTTTTATAACATTCCGCAGAATCCGGTATGGCAAAATTGTACTGGCGGTAAGCGGCCAGGCGCATAATATCATACCATTCATATCCCAGATACTCCGGCAGGTGATTTCTGTCAAAAGAAGCGTTATACGCGAAAAGTTTCCCCACGTTATATGTGTCCAGCCAGTTTCTGATCTCCTTTAATGCCTGCTTCCTGCCTGTAACACGGACTCCATCCTCATCAGGGCGCAGTTCATGTGAATACATCCCTCCCACCCTGTATTCCGGGTCAATTATGAAATATGCCGAATCCTCTTTTTCCATTGTCTCCGAATCGGCAACTACCACACCGATCGACATTACCGCATCATTCCAGTTTGTCTCGGTATCAATTACTGCAAATTTGTCCATGGTATCTGTTCCTTTTTCTTTTGTCAGCCTGCTTCCAGACATATTATTATGCTCTCTTTTCAGAAAAGCACAAGGGGGATCACAATATGTATTTCTCAATATAACGTGCCACTCCGTCCATATCATTGCTTTCCGTTACATAATCCGCCGCTTCCAGCACCTTATCAATGGCATTGGAGACAGCCACACCCACCCCGCAGTTTTTTATGGGTTCTATATCGTCATTGTCATCCCCGAAATATACCGCCTCATCCCTGGCGATACCTTCCGCCTCCAGCATGGCCCTGATACCATTCCATTTGGTGGACGCAGTACTCATTATCTGCATCAATGTCCCTTCCGCTACCGTCATATAAGTATCATCTGTCAGGCTTTGCCTTATCTGCTCCTGCAGATTTTCTCCTCCGCCGCTCACCAGAATTTTATAGACTGCCCTATCTGTGGGCAGGGCAGGAAAGCCTGTGAAAACAGTGGAATTCCATTCCGGGATTGGAATATTTGAAAAAAGGCCCTCTGCCGTTTCCAATGACAGGACAATGTCAGGGATCCCGAAGACCTTTTGCAAAATGCTTTCCGCACTGGAAGGAACAATCCCGTTTTCAATGACTCCCTGCGGCAAAATAATCCTTGCACCGTTTAAAGTGGTTATGGCATCAAATCCGATTTGGCCATGATATGTTAATATGGCCCTCTGGGGACGTGCAGTTGCCGCCATTAGGAGAATTCCCCTGTCACGGCAACGCTTCAGCACGGAATACGTATCCTCCGAAATTGTTTTATCTGTATGGAGCAAGGTTCTGTCTAAATCCGTAATAATTGCTTTCATTGCTACAGCCGCCTTTCCAAACTCCCATACAATCAGCTGTATCACCATACATCAAAGTCGGGGAGTTTAACAAATGCACACAAAACAGGCAAGAACAGCCCATTTTGACGCACTACAGTCTCGGGATTTCGAAACTATATATCCGTTTCTACAAAGTGTACCGCAGAATTATCCCAATACTTTGTAAAAACACCGTCGTCTTTTTGGCAGAAATTCATCTGATACATTCTGAATGTGACCGGGAAATCTTTCGGCTGCCACTGCTCTACATAAGAATACCGGTATTTCATACCCAACTGTATCATAACGCCGCCGCTGCGTGGATTGTTGATGTCATGGGTTGCCGTAATAAAAGGAATCCCGTCTCTCCTGACCTGTTCTATAACAGCTTTCCCGGCTTCCGTGACAATCCCCTGATGCCAGAATTCTTTCCGCAGGCCATATCCCAGGTCATGGCCCTCGTCCATGGAAACCTTTATGTAGCCAATGGGACTGTTGACCTTTTTCTGACAGATGGCGTAGGCATAAGCCTGAGGTTTCGCATATTCCGCCGCATATTTCGTATCGAAAAAAGCTCTTGTTTCCACAATACTTTTTAATGGGAACCACGGCAAAAAAGTATTGACTGCCTCATCCTTCAGTATCAGATACAGGGCGTCAATATCATTTTCCCTGAATCTTCTGAGTATCAGCCTTTCTGTTTCCAGCTGTGGTGTATTCATAGATCTTCCTGTTGTGTTCAATTGTTCCATTTTTTCTTTCATTTCATCACTGATTTGCAAGATTTTTCCAGTCCGTATCAGAGGCTTTTCCCTGTGCCTGACTTTTATAGAATTATACATAACATTGTGACACAATGCAAACGGAAATTATGAAACATCCAGAGTGTGTTTGAAAAAACCGTTCCTGCAGTCAATAACGAAAAAGGCATGTGCCTGCCCAAAGAACAAGTGCACATACCTTTTTACTTCTAACTCATGTCAAAATCCACCGAACGGAACCGGCTGTCACCAGTAAAGCCGCATATTTTTTTCCACATCCCCGTCCGACAGTGAAAATTTCTCCCTCACTTTATCAGAAGTGGCGTCATAAGATACTTGCAGCTCCTTACAAGTGGAAATAAGCGCTTTCAAGCCTTGCTCCATGCCCTCTTCTTGCCCTCTTTTCGTCCCTCTTCCCGGCTCTCTTCTCTCTCCAGCATTAATTGCCTCTCAAAAGTATAATCCAATACCATTGCCTTTACCACCTCCGATCGGTGTTCCATCAGAAAGTCCCGCAGCACAAATAAAAATATAATTTGATATCATTATAACCAATAACCAGTAAATGTCAATACGTAAAATTATTAAAATGCATCGGGGGCTTTGGGTTTGTCATTCCGAAATTCCCTGGAAAGCAGAAAAATCCCGAATACTGCCCCGTTCAGCAGAAGCGCGGAAGGGATCATGGACCAGGAAAGCTGCTGGTTTGTCAGAATATCCGCAGAGTAATTGTTAGCTGTCACAAGGGTAAGGTTATTATTTAAATAATGCATGATCACCACGACCCATATATTGCCGGTCTTTAAATATGCCCAGGCAAAGAAAATCCCCAGTCCCAGGCAGGTAATGATCTGGGATACGGTCATGATCAGTCCCTGATCCGGCGTGGTGTAATAAAAAAAGTCCAGAAAAATATGCCATAGCCCCCAGATCACGCCCAGAAGCAGAACGCCGCGCCGCATGCCAAACCGTTTCTGGAGCAGAGGCTGCAGGTAATAGCGCCATCCGTATTCCTCCCCCAGAAATGCCGCATATGCCAGAAAGAAATTCACCGGCACAAAGAGCAGATAACCCCATGTGGCAGGGTTTTTAAAGATTTCCAGCATTATGCCCGGCTGCCCTTCCATGGCATATGCGACAAAGACGCGCCCGAAATAAAGTATGAGAAAAACCAGAATACAAAACCAGGAGGTTTTCCAGTTTTTCCAGCCAAGGCCATAGGCCCCTCTTCTTTTCTTACCTGATAACAGCAGCGGGATAAGGCAGAGTATGCTCCCGATTATGGTAACGTATTGTGTAAGGATCGCCCAGAGGGAAACGGGAGTTTCATAAAGAATCACGGTCTGTTCCGGTGCAGCTACGGACAGGACTGAAAGAAGGGCCATGAAAAAAGTCACCCCTATAAAACACCGGTAAAACCATTTGGGCAGCAAGTCATCCTGCCGTCTGGTCAGCAGGTATGCCAGCATGACGCCTGCCGCCGGATAAAACATCTGGGCACTGGGAAATGCGCTCAGATCTGCCTGGACCGAGTTTCCGTACCAGGCGAGAAAACCCATCACATAAGTAAACCCATACGCCACAAGCAGAAAAATAATAAGCTGTTTTTTGGTGGTTTCTTTTGTCTCTGTCATTTTAATACCATACCTTTCCTTTATGCATCTGTCCGGCCATGCCCTTCATAAAGTCCGGTACGATCCGCCCTTTTCAGCCCCATGTCTGGCCTGCCCGGGTTTCCATTTCCAAAAGTTTCCTCTCAGGCGCCGCCAGCCGCATTTCTTTAAATCCGGCACAGTGCTGTCTATCTTTCCCCTGTGGGACTTACAGGAAAGGAATGGGATCGTCCCCACTGATATCATGCAAAACCGTCCTTTGCGAAGGATTATACCACGGTACGTTTTGGGAAAGGTTCCAAATGCCCAAACGGTCATTTCACTGCCCAAACGGCTCCACGCTTAAGCAGTTCCTGGCGCATGCGCCGGGAGAAGGGGCAGCGCTCCCCGTTTTTCAATACAAGTTCCCTGTTGTGCACATCGATCCAGTCAATCTGTTCCCCATGGACCAGATAGGCTCTGTGTACCCGTATAAAACCCTCACCCAGATCCTTTTCCAACTCCTGTATGCTTCCGGAGAAGTCAAACAGTTCATTCTTTGCGTGAAGCTCTATGCGGTGGGTGCGGCTGGAAGTGGCAAAATACAGAATATCGCCCAAAGGAATATGCCGGATCATTTCCGGCGTTTTCAGGGTAAAATACTCCTGCCGGGGATTTTGCATTTTGCTCATCCGCTCCGTAACGGTGTCAAGGCAGCGGGAAAGGTCTGTATACATCCGTTCCGGATTTTGTTTGCAGATATAGTCCAGGGCTTCCAGATGATAGCGGAAGGTCTCGAAAGCCAGGTCGGGAAACGCCGTAACATAGATCAGAAATCCTCCCCCATCCCTTTTTCGGATCTCCTTTCCCAGCTGAAATCCATTCATGGAAGCACCTTTGAGTTCCACGTCCAGAAAATAGATTCCCTGCCCAGATTTTCGGTCAAGGCACTCCAAAAGCTCCTCCGGATTACCGGTAGAAAGCACTACCTTCATGTCATAACCCTGAATCAGGATCTGCTTTTCCAGCCAGGCACGCTCCATGTTCCTGATCTGCTCTTCATCTTCACATATATAAACCGGCAGCATAACCCCTCCTGTCATCTTTCATGAATCGTAAACTCCTGCACAAAACAGCCGTCCCTTACGGCGGTCAGGTTAAATATAAAGTCATATCGGTCCAATATTTTCCGATAGCTTTCCAGGCCTGTCCCGTGCCCTTCCCCTTTGGTGGTATAGCCATCCTTTCCCAAAAGGTGAAGCGCAGGCTCCGAATACAGGCTGTTCGTGATCCGAAAGACGGTGACGTCACCGCCCGGACTGCTGATCATCAGGCGCACCCAGCCATCCTTCTTCCCCTGTGCCTCTTCCACGGCATTATCCAGCAGGATCCCCAGGCACCTGCACAGATCGGTACTGCGCATCCGGGTGGTATCCAAAGGGAACATTACCTCCAGTCCAAAACGGATGCCCTCCCGTTTCATCCGGATCATTTTATCCATGAGAAGGCCTTTTACCTCCATCATGCGAACATTGCCCAGTTCGTTGACCAGCTGCACATGGCTGCCCACCTGCCTGTCAAAGTCTTCCGTCATATTCTGTATAAAAGCTTCCACGGCCGCCGGATCGCCTTCCTTTGCCTGGAGATACATTCCTGCCGTCATGTTTTTGAAATCATGCCGGAACCTGCGCAGTTCGGACTGGATCTGCTCCAGCTGTTCTATATAGATGGTCTGCTGCTTCAGACTGTTCTGCTGCGCCGTAATCTCCTGCTTTTGCTGCCAGTTCCGTCCTGCGTAGAGCAGAAACACATGGATCATGAAAAGCAGCGCCAGCGGCAATAACTGCAGGGAACCGTTCAGCTGCCTGCCGTTTACAATGATCTGCAGCATACGGTATATTGCCGGGTAGGAGAACAGCAGGAGCAGGATTCCTTTGTGTACATCTTCCTGCCCGATCCACTGTCTGTAAATCCTGCCTATGCCGGACATGTGGATCACAAAACCGCAAAGAACCAGGCAGGCCGGTACTACCACCAGGATCCAGAACAGATAACGCCGGCGCTCCTCCGGCACCGTGAGATTATAGATGATCCCCACACTGTACAGCTGCGAGAGGTAATCGCCGTAAGAATACAGGATCTCCACGGTCAGGATGTCGATACAGCAGTCTTTCATGGGCGCCCGGTATAGAAACCGAAGGAAAAGCGCCATACATAACACCGAAAAATATTTCCACAGCAAAGTGCCTGTCTGATATTTCCAGTAAAATACTCCTGCCACATAACAGGCAGATCCCAAAAACGCAAATAACACGATCACAAAAACCGAAGCCATGAAACATTTAAACACATGCATCCTTCCATGACGGGGAATCCTTCCCAAAAGAATATGGGACATCCAGAGGGTGAAGCCTACATCCACTGTCATACTCCATAAATTTCCAGACATTGCCTGCCAAAAGTTCATAAAATCCTCATTTCCGCACTATATTTTGCACCTAAGTTCAGCGTACCCGCCGGCATCCGTCAAATCCGCCGTCACCTGCCACAAACATTCCGTATTCTTTGGGTATGTGCAGGTATCCGTTTACCTTCCGTGAATTGAAGTAATCCAGCAAAACGCCGTATTTTCCCCGGTCAAGCCCCTGCATGGAAGCCATGGAATAGATATACTCCAGATAATCCTCCACGTTGTCTATCTCTAAAGCGTCCGTGTAATCACGCCGATCCACCTTTGCGAACTGCTTTCTGAGCGTCCGTGCCCCGTTCTGTAATGTAAAGGAAATATTGGATTTATGGTCGCAGGGAATGCCAAGTTCATCCAGTGCATGATAAAGATACTGCGTCATTCCGTTTATCCCGAACGTGGAGCAGCAGAACAGGCCGTCTTTTTTCAAAACCCGTCTTACTTCGGAAATCGCCAGGTCAATATCCTTCACATGATATAGCATGGAATTTGCTATAATAAGGTCAAAGGTACCGTTGCCAAAGGGTATATGTTGTATGTCAGCCTTTCTGACGGATATTCCCCTGCCCTGGAAAAGATGCTGTAAGTGATCTGTCATTCCGTCGGAAAAATCCGATAATATAATATCCATATTATAACTCCGGAGAACGTCATTTTCAAAATAATAATTCCACAATTCTCCTGTTCCGCTTCCCAATTCCAGGATTTTCATCTTTCTGCGAAAGGGATACTGGTCAAACATCCACCTCTGGAATCCCACTTTATTCACACTGTATTTTTCGTGTAAGCTTTTTCTCACCTTAAGGTTATCTGTATTTTTATACTGTTCCTGGATTACGGTTTTGCAGGACATATCATCCATATCAATCATCTGTAGTTCCCCTCCTGTACTAAAGCGCCTCAGGCGGCGCTTTAGTACAAAACGCAGTTTCCCATAAAATAAATTAATCCCTTCCGGCTTCAGGGCAAAGTCCCTGTCCGGCACTGCCTGGTGCTGCCCGCTCCCACTTTGCCTGTGCTGCCCGCTTTTACCTTTTCCGGCAGATAAACATCCCCGTTTCCTTTTGGATATAGACCGCTCCCTCCCGTCTCAGCATATCTTCCAACAGCTGCCGGAATTCCTCTCCTCTCTGCTCCAGGATACAGGGAGCGTTCCCGGGATAAGAATACACATAATCATAAATTACCGCTGCGTCATCCACGATCAGGGCGTTTTCCTGCCGCTCACATTCCACTCTGGGAAAGAACTTTTTCAGCTGCGCTTCCCCGTTTTCCAGCCGGAACCCTGTGGTCAGCCTGGTAAAGGGCATTTCAATACGCCTGTCAAAAGAAGCCACGATTTCATGCAGCTCCTTCATATGGCCGTTGCCGATAGTTGAGCTATAAAAGATTCCCGTATCTTTCAGCGCCGTTTGGATCGCACCCAGGCATTCTTCCCTGTGCTTCACATGGTAAAGCATATGGTTGGCAATTATTTTGTCATAGCATTTCTCCGGCAGATGCAGCTCCTCCGCGTCCATAACGTGATACTCCACGCAGATCCCCTTCCGCTCCATCAGCTTCTCATAGGGGGTAAGGCGTTCCCGAGCCTGTGCCAGCATCCCCTCTGAGCGGTCGGTGAGGATCAGATGCAGTCTCTCCGGCAGCCTGTGGATATTCCTGCACCACAGCTTTCCGTTCCCGCACCCAATCTCCAAAACCCTGTCCCCGGCATCCAGTCCCAGTCTTTCATACACCCATTCCATCCAATCCCGGGGATTGGTGCTGTAATCATGGAGCCGGATCCTCCTCTCCAGATTATCTGGGGTCTCATATTGTTGTTTGATTTTATCTTCGTCTGTCAGAAGATTCAGCAGCCTCAGCAGGTAATTCCATCTCTCCTCCCCGCCGCTTTTCTCCATAACCTCAATGGTGGAGACCATCTCCTCCAACCGGTTTTTCCGCTGCAGCAGAAGGGCCTTCTGTTCGGAAAGCTGTATTTCCATGTCTCTGACATTGTCTCCTTCTGTATGGTTTATCCCTTCTGCCTGCACCATCCCTTCTATCTGGCGCAGGGAAAAGCCTAAATATTTCAGGATCAGGATCCGCTGAAGCCTATTCACACAATCCCGGTCATAGTACCGGTATCCCGCCTCCGAATGGGCCACCGGCTTCAGCAATCCCTTTTCGTCATAAAAACGGATGGTGCGCAGGGATACCCCTGTCAGCCTGGCAATCTCCCCTGCCGTGTATAATTTTCCTTCCATGAAGATACCTCCTTCTTTCTTCCTGTATATTACTTGTGCCACAGAACCCAAAAGCATATGCCTTTCAAAATTCCGTCAAAAACCCTAAGGTTCTTATCTTGTTTTCTGTCAATTCACATTATAAAGGGTTACCTAAGGTGACGGTCAAGGACAAACTCACACTTTTCTGAAACAGGGAGCCGGAGGTGAAAGGGGCGATGTGAGTCATTAAAATATAAAAAACCGGAAGCTGTGGATACAGCCTCCGGCCAGAAACAAATACTATTTAACTGCCTCAAACCTCAATCTTCCTGCAGCAGGCAAATGCCAGGGCGCCGGGGCCGATATGGCAGGCCACACTGAGAGAAAGGGGATCCATATGGATATCATAGCCGGGAAACTGTTCCGCAATCTCCTGCTTATAAGCTTCCGCTGCCGCTTCATTGTGGGTATGGGCAATCTGCAGCCAGATATGCTTATCCTCGGTAAGGCCGCCGAACCGTTTCTCGATATCGTTGCGGATGGCGTTGATCATGGTGGTCTTACCCTGGTTGACGGTGCGCGCTTTCGCAAAGGCGTCCAGCTTATCCCCCTGGATCTGGAGCACCGGCTTCAGCTTCAGCATAGTGCCGATAGCCGCTGCCGCAGGTGTGATCCTGCCGCCCTTTTTCAGATAATATAAAGTATCCAGCATAATATAGATACTGCTGTTGAACTTGTCTTCCTCCAGGAAATCTTTGATCTCTCTGGCATTCATCCCCTTTGCCGCAAGCAGCTTTGCGTCCAGGCAGGACTGGCGCTGGGTGACGGATATCCTCTGGTTATTGACTACCTGGACCTTATCCTCATAATCCTGGGCAAGCATCATGGCGGACTGGCAGGAACCGGACAGTCCGCTGCTCATGGGGATATGCACGATCTCGTCATATTCCTTCAGCAGCTTATCCCACAATTCCATCACGGACTCCGGGGAAGGCTGGCTGGTACCGATCTGGGCGCCACCTGTCAGCTTCTCATAAAATTGCTCCTGGGTCAGGTCAATATCCTCATAAAAAGTCTCGTCATTGATCATAAACGGCATAGGCAGGACATAGATTCCATGCTCTTTGGCCTTGGCCTGTGTGATGCCGCTGTTACTGTCTGTTACGATTGCAACACTACTCATATTTACCTCGTTTCCTTATTTCCGCAAGCAATGGGCCAAGCCAGCGGTGCCGGCTCTGTGAACGCAGTTGGCTTTGTGAGCTTCCTCTTTCCACCGGTTACACTTTTGCCTAAGCTGATTGTATGATTCTATTTACCATACCTTTTTGATTCCTATTAGACATTGTAATGTTATATGGATCGAAAGTCAACACTGTTGGCGGACACATTTTCTAAATGTTTTCTTAACGCCATATGCTCCTGCAACTCCAGACGTGGATCCCCCAGCAGCAGCGCATCAATGGCGGCGGAGGCCTTCTGCAGCATTCCCGCGTCATTATAGATATCCCCGATGCGGAAAGAAAACTCACCGCTCTGCCGTATGCCGAAGAGATCGCCCGGTCCCCGCAGCTTCAGGTCCTGGGAAGCAATATAGAAACCGTCGTTTGACTGGTTTAAGATCTGCAGCCGCTCCATGGTCTCTTTGTTCTCCTTTGTACTGACAAAGATACAATAGCTCTGGTATCCTCCTCTTCCTACCCGGCCCCGCAGCTGATGGAGCTGTGCCAGGCCGAACCGCTCCGCATTTTCCACCATCATCACCGTAGCATTGGGCACATTGATTCCTACCTCAATGACCGTGGTAGACACAAGTACATCTATTTCCTTTGCGGCAAACTCCTCCATGATCCGGTTCTTGTCCCCAGGCCGCATCTTGCCGTGCAAATAAGCCACCCGGATATCCGGTGAGAGCCTGCCCCGCAATTTTTCCGTATAATCCACCACGTTTTCCAGGTCATCCAACTCCCCCTCCTCCACCTGGGGGCAGATCACATAAGCCTGTCTCCCTGCCCTGACCTCTTTTTCAATAAATTCATAAGCCTTTGCCCGGTAGGCGGAATTCACCACACAGTTTTTGATAGGAAGCCTGTTGGCCGGCAGTTCGTCCACCACCGAAATGTGCAGGTCACCATAAAGAATAATGGCCAGCGTCCTGGGAATGGGCGTGGCGCTCATCACCAGAATATGCGGCTTCTCCCCTTTTTCCGCCAGCTGCTCCCGCTGTCTGACGCCGAACCGATGCTGTTCGTCCGTGACCACCAGCGCCAGAGATTTGTATTGTACTTTACCCTGGATCAGTGCGTGGGTGCCAATCACCAGGTTGGCTTCCCCTGAGGCAATTTTTCCGTAAGCCTCTTTCTTTTCCTTTGCGGTCATGGATCCTACCAGAAGAATCGGCTTCAGCACCGGGCAGCCACCATTGGCATATTCCGAAATTGTCTCAAAATGCTGTGTAGCAAGCACCTCTGTAGGCGCCATCAGAGCTCCCTGATAACCGTTTGCGGCAGTCATCAGCAGGGCCAGCAGAGCCAGCACCGTCTTTCCGGAACCCACATCCCCCTGGATCAGACGGTTCATGCAGCAGGGACTGCCCAAATCGTCCCGAATTTCCCCCCAGACCCTTTTCTGCGCCCTGGTCAGCGGAAAGGGCAGCTGTTCCAGAAAACGAACCGTGTCGGCTGTCTCAAACATAGGAAAGCAATTTTCAATGCCTTCGGTAAATTCCTTATTCTGCCGCATCAGGAACAGAAAAGCAAAGAACTCGTCGAACACCAGGCGCTGCCTTGCCTGGACAAGCTGCTCCATGTCTTCAGGGAAATGGACGGCATGAAGGGCATCCTCCGCGTCCATAAGGCCATAGGTACGGAGAAACTCTTTGCCGTAAAATTCCTCCTCCGGCGGGCAAACGGACAAAGCCTGCTTTACCGCCTTCTGGACTGCCTGGTTGGTAAGTCCTTTGGTCAGGGAATATCTGGGGTTTAACCGGTCTGTCAGTTTTCCGTATTCTTCCATGGTATAGATTTTGGGTTGTTCCATAATCTTAATATTCCCACGGGTCTGTACGGTTCCACGAAAAATATAATAACCGCCCTTTTTTATTGTCTTTTTCAGAAACTGCATGTTGAAAAAAGTGAGCTGCATATTACCCGTGCCGTCAGAAATATTGACGTTTAAAATATGAAGGTTCCTCACCCTCTTTTCATTGGGAATTCCCGCCACCGCCGCCCTCAGGGCGCATACTTCCCCAGCGCCTGCATGGCTGATTGACACCGGTTCCCGGAAATTTTCATAATCCCTGGGATAAAAAGACAACAGGTCTGCCACAGTGAATATATTCAGTTTTTCAAACAATTTCCGGGTCTTCTCGCCAACTCCCTTAAGTTCTATGACCGGTGTATTTCTGTCCATATATCCTCTCATTCCGCCTGGAAGCATGCCTTGGGCAATCATCCTGTTACATACATTGTGGGAATGTCCCAAAAGAAAGTTCTAAAAAAGGAGACAGAGTCAACCTGTCTCCTTTCATTTTTACGCTTACCACAATAATATCCAGGTCATCAGGCTTACCTTCAACCTATTCTACCCATTTCACCTATTCCACAGACATCACATAATAATAGATTGGCTGTCCGCCGTACTGGAGTTCTATATCGCAGGCGGAATAGCTCTTTTCAATTTCCGCCCTGAAAGCTTCCGCATCTTCTTCTGAAACATCACTGCCGTAATAAATACTGATCAGTACGGAATCATCATCAACCATCTCCTGGATGGTCTCCCTGGCAACCGCGTTGATATCACTGCCAACAGACAGAATTCCGTCGTCGCCGATGCCCATATAATCGCCTTTTTTAATCTCCTTGTCATCAATCATGGTATCTCGCACCGCATATGTGACCTGGCCGGTTTTCACATTGGCAATCTCCTGGATCATAGTAGCTTCGTTCTCATCCGCAGACATCTCGGGGACAAAATTGATTACAGCCGTAATTCCCTGAGGAATCGTCTTGGTAGGGATGACCAGCAGGTCCTTCTCCGTCGTGAGCTCTGCCGCCTGGTTAGCCGCCAGGATGATATTCTTATTATTTGGCAGCACAAACACAGTCTTAGCATTTACCTGGTCCACCGCATTCAGGATATCGGCAGTGCTGGGATTCATGGTCTGCCCTCCCTCAATGATATAGTCCACGCCCAGGCTCTTAAATATCTCATTCACACCTTCCCCCACGGAGACTGCAATAAAGCCAAAGTCCTTGGGAGGCTCGGCGGCTTTCTCCGGTTCCTGCCGGGGTTTAACCTGATCCACGGAGACAGGTACGCCGCTCTTCTCCGACATCTTAAAAAGCTTCTCCTGATGTTCGAGGCGCATGTTGTCAATCTTCATATTGGAAAGGGCACCATACTTCAACGCCCTCTGGATAGCCAGGCCGGGATCGTTGGTATGTACGTGTACCTTTACCACGTCATCATCCGCCACACAAACGATAGAGTCACCGATAGATTCCAAGTATGCTTTGAAATCCATCTCCATTTTTAAATGAAACGTCTTATTCAATAAAATAATAAATTCTGTGCAATATCCAAATTTGATTTCCACTTCCGCCTGCACTTCCATAGAAGATTTATTAACAGCAGGACCGCCTGCGGATGCAGGTTCCGAAATAGAATAGTCTATCTCTTTTCCCAGGTACGCGTCATAAGCGCCCTGTAAAACCTCCATCAGTCCCTGTCCGCCGGAATCCACCACCCCGGCCTGTTTTAAAACGGGCAGCATCTCCGGCGTCTGGCTGAGCACATAGTTTCCATGGGCGATGACCTTTTCAAAGAATACTTCCAGGTCGTCACATCCGTCTTCCACCAATTCTTTGGCCTTATCCGAAACGCCTCTGGCCACGGTCAGTATCGTTCCTTCCTTCGGCTTCATTACAGCCTTGTATGCCGTCTCCACCGCTTTCTCATAGGCCTCCGCCATAACGCCCACCGTAATATCGCTCTCTTCCTGGATACGCTTTGTAAAACCACGGAACAGCTGGGACAGTATCACGCCGGAATTACCCCTGGCGCCTCTCAGCGAACCGCTGGAAATCGCCTTACAAATGGACTCCATACTGGCTCCTTCTCCCAGAGAAGATACTTCCCTTGCCGCAGACATGATCGTCATAGTCATATTGGTTCCGGTATCGCCATCAGGAACGGGAAACACATTCAGCTCATTGATCCACTCTTTCTTATTTTCCAAATTCTTCGCACCGGCTAAGAACATCTTGGAAAGCATCTTAGCATCGATTTCTTGTAAACCCACGATAAAGTCCTCCTTAATCAATCACTCGGACACCATCTACATAGATGTTGATCTTTTCGATCTCAATGCCGGTAAACTCTTCCACCTTATATTTTACGCTGTCAATCAGATTATCCGCCACAGCCAGAATACTCACACCGTATGCAACAATTACATGGAAATCCAGGATCAGCTTATTCTGGTTCAAGGACACGCTGATGCCCCTGGTAATGCTATCCATCTTCAGCAGCCTGACAAGTCCATCCTTCATATTCACGCCGGCCATCCCCACAATACCAAAGCATTCCACCGCCACACTGCCGGCGTATTGAGCGATCACTTCATTGTCGATGACAATATTTCCCATATGGGTATTCATAGAAGAACCTTTCATATCGCTACCATTCCTTTCTGTTAGTCCGCCGAAAAGAGCAGACATATATACTGTATTCTAACAGCTTTCCCTAAAAAAGGAAACAATAAATATAAAAATTAAAAAAAGATTTTTTTTACTTGCTTTTCCTGCTTATTTCTGGTAATATATCAATGTTGCGAGTTTTCTGTGCAAAAATGTACAGGTTTTCAAAGCGGGAAAGCTGCTTTGATACGGAAAAAGTAAGTGTCGAGGAGGTGTCAAGATGGCTAAGTGTGATATTTGTGGCAAGGGCGTTCATTTCGGTAATAACGTAAGCCATTCCCATAGAAGAAGCAATGCAATTTGGAAAGCTAACGTTAAAAGAGTAAAGTGCATGGTTAATGGTGCTTCCAAAAGGCTGCATGTCTGCACCAGCTGCCTGAAGTCCGGCAAAGTGGAAAGAGTTTAATATTCTTCACTCAGGCTTCAAATGTAAGGCATTAAATAAGGATTTAAACGAAAAGAGCAGGATGACTGCTCTTTTTTTGTTCCCTCTCCGTCTCTTCTATGCCGGTTTTATTTATACCTCTGAAAATTTAACTGTATTTTCTTACGCATGACTATTGTTCTTCCCTGCGTCTCATATATTCGCGGTTTATCATCTGCACCAGCTCTTCATCCCCAAACAGGTTGTCCGGATGGAAAATCTTTACCAGGTCACGATACCGCTTCCTCAGTGCAAGTGAATTGTTGGCCCCCCTGAACAGAATCTTCACGGCTTCCTCGGAAGCCGGCCCCCAGCTTGCCTGCCTGGCAATACTGAGCCTTTCCGCCGCAAATTCCATTTTCTGCCTCTCCAGGGAACGTCTGTCTTCATCCAAATGCTTAAAACCGTCCTGCAGGATGGCCATCTTCTTTTCAAAAAAAATAGCCTCCTCTTTCAAACGCTTCCTTTCCATCAATGTCTTACGGTTCAGCTCGTCCATTTCCTGACGGAGCTTCACACGTTCGCTGTTGAACCTCTCCCGGGAAAGCGCAAGCTCCTTCCGTTCGTTTTCCAAACGTATATTTTCCTGAAACAGCCAGAGTTTGACGCTTTTCAGCTCATCCACATTCTCCGCGCTGTTTACCTCGTCCCAATCAATCATTCGAATCAACCTCTTAATCGCCGCAGACACAAATATATCCGACGAACAGTAACAGAGCGATGATGATCAAACCGATCAACCGGTTGTGTGCGATCAGCATAATCAACATCCCGATGGCGACCAGAAAGGCAATGCACCCAATCATTTTCTTCATATGGCAATCCGGATCCCGCCGCAGTCCTCCTGCATAAGATCTTTTTCCAGAGAATCTTCACTCTATTATATTCATCCGCTGTCGGTTAAATGCCTGTCAATCCGTACTTTCTTTTCCGTCCTCGGGAAAAGCGATATCTACTACTTCAGCGTCCGATATATCAACGTTCTGATCCTTAGGCTTGGTAAACCTTTCCACTATATCCGGGATCATATCCAGTACTTTGGTAACTGCATCCTGATTCTTGATATTTACAAGCTTGGTAGAGCCGTTCTTGATCACCAGGACTGCGCTGGGAGTCATCTTGCCGCCTAAGCCGCCGGCCCCGGATGCCGAATTTTTCTCTCCGTTGCTGCCGGCCCCGGCGCCTACGCCGAAGCTCACGTCCACCAAAGGCAGAATAATGGTATCCCCGATCTGCGTGGCTTCTCCCACTACCGTCTTGGTGGAAAGCACCGTATCCATTCCCTTTAGCAGTGATTCCACTACACCTTGAAACTGATTTTCTTTATCTGCCATTTACTTTGTCCTCCCTGCTTTCATTTTCCTGATAAACCTTTTCAATTTTTTATCTAACAGTATTCCCAGTCCGTTCCACAAAATCGTAAAGACCGTGATACGCCCGGAGAGGCAGATATCACCTTCCAGTACCGCCCTGGTAAAATCGGGTGTTACCAAAAAACTGTTTCCCAGGACGGGCCACAGCATCCCATACATGCCATAGGCATATCCCGTGGTGTCAGGGGAACCCGTGCCAAACAATACCCGGCCCCTGACCTGCCGGGGACGTATGCTTCTCAGCAACTTTCCCAGCCGGAAAACCACATGGGAAAACAATAGCTTTGTCTCCTCTTCCTGGAGTAACTCAATATAATATGATATATTCTCCCAAATATTTTTTATTTTATCATATATACTGCGAAATGTGTACTTTATCTTTTTAAATTTTTTGAAAAGAAAAGGATCTGTATTATCTTCGGATTCACCTGGTTCCGGACCGCTGCCCGGCGAACCGTCCCCTGATTCCGGATTTTGGCGGGGTGCATTGGACTGGTCTGGGGCAACTTCCGATGATGTGCTTTCCTGATCTGCGCCCTTTTCCTGCTCCTTCCCTCCTGGACTTGCCTGGCCTTTCCCGGGCATTTCCGGGCACTCCTCCTGTGCGGATCCCTGTCCGCCCTGTTCTTGGCCCTGTTTTGCTTTGCCCGGCCCTTTTACAGCTTTTTCAGCCTCACCGGGACCCGCCCCGGCTTTATCGGCAATTTCTTTCCCTGAGTCAAAAAGGGTAAAGAACAATACTTTCAAAAGCACTCTCCCCGGCTCCGGATATTCAAAACTGACGCGGACTATGCCAAACAGCCATGAGGCCTTTGCGCTTACGGCCGTCTGCCCAGTATCCTTTTTGCCCGCCAGCTTATAGCTTATAGGGTAAAACAGCGCCAAAAGTACCAACAACAGTGCTATTCCCAGAAGCCACAGGAGAAGGATACCTAATATGGAAAGGATTTTCAGTAGGATACTCAACATAGCAGATACTCCTTCAAGGCGCAGTCCCCCCGCTCCCGCAGGCATTCCTGGACAATCTGCTCCACCAGCAATACCGCCTCCTGGCGGTTCTCTGCAATACCGATGACATAGGGCGGGTTCTTTTCAAAATAAGACTGTGCCAGCAGCCTGGCTTCGAAAATATCAAGCTGGTCGGACGGGTTCACGGAAACCGCAATCAAAAAAACACCGGAAAGCAACGGCTTTTTTTCCAGCTTTTTCTTTATTTTATCCAATTTCTTCCCTGTGATTCTCTCAC
>ERZ808040.951-NODE-951-length-21727-cov-4.313949_pt1 | contig 21727 bp, 16 predicted proteins | sample MGYA00380191_ERZ808040 | MGnify/ENA primary metagenome ERZ808040 (study PRJEB31490, sample SAMN06133395) | mouse gut metagenome | isolation source: J6 | host: mice | place: China: Chengdu | collected 2015-05 ...
TCAATTAACCCTTCCTGGTACCAAAGATTCATTTCTTCTAAAAACTGCTTATATTCTAACTCCATTGGGCCATAAACCACTTTATCCCCTTTTAGGCAAATACCTCCTAGTATGCCATATGCAGGAAGGAAACTATCAATCCCTCCTCCTTCAAATGGAATCTCATCTGGCAGCCCATTCCTGTTTGGGTCCTTTTCCTTAAATGCTGTAAGCACCTCATACCAATCTTGGATTGTAATAGGCATTTCCATAGAAACCTTTTCTAGCCAATCATTACGGATAACTAACCCTGAATTTGACTTCCTTATCCGTTCCTCTGTTGTCTGCATGGGGTTTATACTTGGAAAGTAAATTAATTTATTATCCAAAGTCATAACTTCATTTTTTATCTCTGGCCGTTCTTGATAAATCTGGGATAAATTGGGGGCATATTTTTCTATATACTCCGTTAAATCTATTGCTATCTGATCTGCATACAGCCTTCCTACTTCACCGCCACATGGATAATCATTATGTTTCCACATAATAATATCTGGCAGGTTCCCAGATGCTAACATTAACTTATACGCATCATCGCTATTTGCAGCAGGGGCAATAAATTCAATATCAACGGAAAGCCTACGTTCTAGCTCTAAGAAACATTCCATCTGGTTTAAGCGATCTTGATCCCCACGTATATACCATGTTAATACCACTGGTTCTTGGTTTTTTTCTGTTGTATCATCTATTTTTTCATTTTTTCCGCAGCTACCAACAGACAAGACCGCTAAAAACATACAAAAACTAGCTATTATTTTCTTTGACAACACTAGCACCTCTTCCTCTATTTCTATAAAGAAAGGCTATATAAACACATAATTATCTATGTCCATATCCAACCATTAAGAGAGAAGAAACGCTGATGGCCAACCCTTTTCCCAGCGTTTCTTTCTAAATTATTGCATACTACTTTACTACCTATTTATAACCTTATTGTTTCTTTTTAACCTTTTAGAATAAAACCTTCTTACTTATTAAGACAAAAATATCTTGTAGTAAAGAGTATACCATAAAATCGTTTTTAGCTTCAAGCCCTGTTTTAGCCTTGGATCTTATCTCTTCTGATATGCGTCATATGCATCCTGGTATACCTGTATCATATCTTTAATTCCCATACGGTCTAAAGTATCCATATATGTATCAAAATTTGACAATGGTTCTTGGCCTGTAATAAATTTCCACTGCATATCCCCAATATAGTCACGTAAATCAGATGTTGTCCCTGTAGCCTTCTCTTGTTCCTCTGGAGATAATGTAATACCTGTTGGATATAAGCAGTCAAGCTTTACATCACCCCATACTTTACAAGAAGCTAAATAATTCTCAGAACGTGTAGTTGCATAAAAATCATTCATTCCAAAACGAGGGAATGCGGTACTAGCTGGTGCATATAAACTTACTCTTGGCATATTCCCATCATAATAATCCACCTTTTCTGCACCATACTCTGTTAAAGTCCTAACTCCATTTGCATCTTTTTGGAATGTCTCTCCTTCTACGCCCCATGTCATTAACTCAGAACCTTCATCACTATACATATAGTCAATAACAGCAGCTACTGCTTCTGGATATTCACAATCCTTAGATACTAATACCGTTTCTCTTTGGACATAAGAATACTTTGTATTCATAGTATAAACATTTCCATCATCAGCCTTTGGATATGGGACTGCAACCAATGCTGCATTTGGGTTTCTTTTCTGGATCTCTGGAAGGAATTTTTCCCAGTTATTTGCAGAGCCTTTCCAAGCACCTGCAATATCTGCAACAATATCCTCATCTGTCAACTTAGAACTTGCCCATTTCCCACTTTCATCAAAACAGTTGCCAAGCAACCCTTCACTGTGCCATTTATTCATTTCTTCCAAGAAAGACTTATAATTCTCAGTTGCTGCACCATATTGTACTGCTCCTGTATCTGGGTTTACACATGGGCCATTTACAATTTTATATGCTCCCCAAAGCAGGTTTATCGCAGCACCACCACAGTCAAATGGAATTTCATCATTCAATCCGTTGCCATTAGGGTCCATTGTCTTAAATGCAGTTAAAACCTTATACCACTCATCAATGGTAGTAGGTGTGTCTAACCCTACATTATCCAGCCAGTCTTTTCTCATTACCACACCTTGGTAAGCAGCATCTACAATATCATACTCGCTTACCATTGGGTTAATCTTCTGGAAATACAGATATTTCCCATCATTTGTCTTCATATCCTTTGCTACAATAGGATTTTCCTCAAAAATCCTCTTTAAGTTTGGCATATGATTTTCAATTAAATCATTTAGTTCCATACAGACATCTTCTGCATATAACTGTGGGATTCCTCCTTTATATGCCTCATTGTGGAGATACTGGATAACATCTGGCAGATTTCCGCTAGAAATCATAAGCAAATATTGGTTATCAATATCTTCATTCGCACCATTTGCTACAATAAACTCAATATCAACTCCAAGTTTTTCTTCAATAATTTCAATTGCCTTCAGCTCATGGAAACGATGGTTATTATACTCTGCTGTGCCTCCTCTTAAGAACCACTCAATCTTAGTTCCCTTTGGCCAAGATGGCTCATCTGCCTTACTTGCTTCTGGAGCCGGAGTGGTCTGTGCCTGTGAATTGGAACTACTGGTTGTAGTAGGTGCTGGCGTGGTTGGGTTACTTCCTGCCTGTCCGCCACATGCTGCTGCATTGCAAACTAAGATCATTGCCATAACTAATGCACCCATGCGCTTTCTAAAGCTTTTCTTTGTCATTTTTCTTCCTCCCATTCATTTAATTTTATAGGCTTATGAAACCCTCTGAAGGGAACTGGCAAAATGCCAGTTTCCTTACATACCTGTTAAACCGGAACGCTCTACGCCTTCCATAAATTTCTTCTGCAAGAAAGAGTAAATAATTAAAATTGGCAATATTGTTAAAAATGTTGCTGCCATTAACATTGCCTGGTTAAAAATAATTTCTGTTAATTCGCTGGTTGAATTAAAATCAAAATTTTCCGCATTTAATAATGCGTATAATGCTGGAAGCCGGCTTGGCAACATAAACTTTGTATTAGTCCTTAAATAAATATTAGGCTCAAAATAATCATTCCAATGCCATACCATGGATAATACTAAACACACTAACATAGAAGATTTTGCCATTGGCATCATAATCCCAAAAAAAGTCCTTAATGGCCCACATCCATCAATCTTGGCTGCTTCTTCCATTTCATAAGGAAGGCCTACAAAAAACTGGCGGAATAAGAATACAAAAAATGCGCCATTCAGCCCAAACCCAAAGAAAGTAGGCACTAAAAGTGGCAAATAACTATCTAGCCAATTCCACTGGGAATACTGCATATAAAGCGGGAATATCAATACTTGCACCGGCACTATCATTGATAAGATAACCCCGCCAAATAAAACACTTTTTCCAGGGAAACGGTATCTGGCAAAACCATATCCCACAAAAGCACAGCTTAACACATGCCCAATTGTAGCAACAATTGCAACAATCGCTGAATTCTTTATGTAATTTAGGTAATTTAATTGCTTATATGCTACTACATAATTGCTAAATTCTAATTCACTTGGCAGCCATTTTACTGTAATATTCACTAGGTCTGCATCCGTTTTAAGAGAATCTACAATCATTGTAATAAACGGATATAAAAAGACAAAGGCTAAATCAAATAATAATAAATAATACATTGCCCGGAAAATAATCCGCCTAATTCCCCGTATGCCAGAAAACAGCATCTGGTTTTGTTCCTTTGTCCCTACAAAAATCTTACTTGTATCGAACTTTACTTTTCCATTGGCTGCCATATCTAGCTCCTTTCTCCCATATTAAATACTCGTTTCCGCATTACTGCAAATACTAACATACAGACAACAAACGTAAAGGCAAAGTAAATCCAGCCCATTGCTGCACCTCTTGCAAACTGAGTATTTTTAAAGCTCTGGTCGATAATATAATCTACAATGGCATTGTTAGAATCTGTAAAGAATGCCACAATTGTATAAATAAAATTTAACAAAATAACTGGTGAAATCATAGGCAATGTAATTTTCCAGAACATTTCCCATTCTGTTGCGCCATCACATTTGGCTGCCTCATATAAAGAACCAGAAATTCCCTGTAACCCAGCTAAAAACAGGATAATCTGCACACCAGACTTCCAAAGGATTATTGTAATCCTATCCAAGAAGCTCTGTACAATTGGGGTAAATACTGGGCCTAAAATACTTACTACGCTTCCTGGCACTACAATGCCAACGCCTACAGAATTATCCTTAATGCCTAGAAGCTGCTCCATAACATAACCGCTGCCCAGCAAAACTGGGATAAAGAAAGCAGTCCTAAAAAAGCTCCTTCCTACTACTTTACGGTTAATTAAAATAGCAATAACCAGTGAAAACACTAATGTAATAGGCGTATTAATAATAGTGTCTAAAATAACTTGTAAAAACATAGGTACAAAATTAATGTCCCATAAGAAAATATATTTATAATTTTCTAGGCCTACCCATTCCATTACAAAGCCTTTAATCTTCACGATTTCACTAAAACTAAGCTTAATAGAAACAAATACAGGCCCCAAGAAAAATAGTACAGCTCCAATTAGCCATGGGCTAATAAACATAAAGGCTTCCAGATTCTTTCTCTGTCCCATTGTCAATTTCCATTTTTTATCTTCGCCCTTCATTTACTTCACCGATCCTTCCTTTACCACCAAATACCCCATGGCTGGAACACTAATTCCATTGACACTTGCTATATTATTTCCATAGTTTACATATATAGCTGCCCCATTTTCATAAGTAGTACAATATAACTGCTCCCCTAATTGTTCATGGGCAACGATATACTGGTTCCCAATAACTTGATACACCTCATTCATTTCCTGGTATACCTTAAATACACGTTCCTTCCATTCTGAAAACTCTGATGTAAACAATTCATTATAATCTGTGTGCATCAGCTCTTCGGCGCTTTTATAGCTTAATTCAAAATGTGGCAGATAACCATACTCCAGCCATATAAGCTTACACTTTTCTAGGCTGCTAGATAAATTTCCACGCATCCCTGTGTAATCTACACTGCCATGCACTACTATCTGATAAAATGGAACTGATTTTGTGGTAAATAAATATCCCATGTCTTCCTGTGGAATATTTTTTACAGTATCCGCATATTTAAGCACATAAGCATTGCCTCCGCCAACTAAAATAGAACCATAATTTTCCTTAGCTGCTGCCATAATATTGCCCCATATTTCTTTGGTTTGGCTTGCAGAAACCAGTGATTTATTATTATAATTATACGGAAGTACATCTCCCATCCACGCAAGGCTAAGGCCACTTAATTGGATCCCTTTTGCTTTCTTTATAAATTGGTTAAAATGGGCCTGTGCTGTTAATGGGCTTAATAAAAATTGTTCATTCATTAAGTCTGTAAGAATTGTTTGGTTCCCTAAGTAAACAACATCATTCCTCTTTGAATACCCATCTGTATCTGCCATAGCATTTACAAAATCCGATTCCAAATATAGTGCTATCCCATTTTTCTGCGCATATTCTGCCAGCTTCTTAAGCCCTTTTGTCCCTCCTGCCTTTCCTGAAACATCAAAGCCAGATGGTTCTCCACCATATCCTTTCTTTGCCCATCCTTTTAACCCTACCTGTACTTGGTTAATCCCGCCAGACTGAAGTTCCTCTAAAATCTCTTGGGCTTGTGCAAATGTTGTTACTGTTTTCATGGTGTCAAAGAGCATCCCTTTTTCCTTTGTACCTACAAATAAATCTAATGCAAGTGGAAGTTCTGTATTTTGTTTCTTTGTTAGCTCTCCCTTCCCTATTAAATAATCCCTATAAGAAACCGCCATATCACTGTAACTTTCCTTTCCTTTATCTAAGAACCGGTAGTATACAGTAAAGCTAGTTTTTGTAGTACCTTCATCATAGGTCTTCATGCTCTTTGTAGTAACTCTTGGGTCATCAAACCCCCTGCGGAATACAAACTGAGGAAAAATATAATTGACCCCTATCATATTACTGGAAGGGTTTACACTAATTTTCATACATTCTTCCCCTTCCTCCAGAATTGCTAATACAGCCTCCCCATCTATGGAAGAACCATATACTGGAAGCAGTACTTTTGCATTTTCTTCATCAAAGAATCCTTGAATACCTTCATAATCTTCCAAATCCCCATACACACTATAATACTTTGTTTTTTCATTAATATGGGAACTATCTTTAAATTCCATTATGGCGCCGCTTCCATCTGGATAAAAGAAATATCCATCTCTTTTATCAGAAGCACTCATAAAAAATGGGAAGAAATCCATACTTACTAAACTAAATTCCCCATATTCCTCAAGGCTTTCTTGTGGGACACGAAACCTTACCCCATCTTCTGACAACAAAATTTCGACCCCTATTTTAATGCCTGCACCCGGAAAATCATACTGGATCAATGCCCCACTATTTGTTTTTACTGCCTCTGCTGTATAATCGGCACCTGTCAATTCTGTAGTAATTACTGCACCGAAACCCGCTTTTAAATTAGTATAATTTAATGCAAATAAAGAACTCATTTTCTTTTTCCAGCGTTCATTAATAGTAGAATAATCCACTGTTTCATCTGTTACACTGGTACTGACTATTTGCCCTGTCTGTTTATTTTTTATTTGAATCTCGGCAAACTGATTTGCCCCTGTTACTTGGAATAAATCATTTTCTGCCAGAATACAGCTTCCATCCTGGCTTACAGGCAATACCTCCCCCTCTGCTGCAATGGAAGGGAACGCCAGAAACCCAAACAGGAGTACAAATACAGTTACAAATGCTAATACTTTCTGTTTCATTCTCTATCCCCCTAATCCACTTTATACTTCATCTCCAGCAACACTTCCTGTACAAATGATATAAACTGCGAACTAATTGCAAAGAACAATGCTACTGTTGCCCATATCATTGCCATAGTAAACAGTGACAACAATATAATAACCAGTGTCTTTTTTCCAGAAAAATGGTTCATTTCCTTCATATTAATAATAAACAATAAGATTACCCATAAAAATATGGCATTTTGGATACTATAATACAAAGAACCTTGGGACAGCTCCATAATCCTACTTAATACAGTAAGCGGGACGGTAAATACAATGTATGGGACCAAGGAATACGCCATAGCAAGCAATGCTTCCCGGAATAATGTTTCTCCATCTAAAATAGTAGTCATTGCATAAGATGCTAATACCCATGTCAATACTGGGACGAACAGCTTAATACATTCCAACATAATATTTGTATTTCTTGGTTCACCTGCTGCTAAAGGATAATGCGTTACTTGTATGGAAAATATACGTACTATAATACTTAATAAAAGCAATGCTGCAACTGGCAGATAACTGAATTCACTCCGGTTTTTCTGTATGTACTGAAACGTTACTACCGGGTGGAATAACACCATAATAGACATTTTCAATGTTTTCACTACAGATCCCCTCCCATCTCAATCCTCTCTGCCCATTGGTCAGATTTTTTCTTTAAGGAATATAATAACTTCCACGCCCCAAACAAAATAGCCCCTGCACATAACATAATCCACCCAAAATACTGGCGGAACATTTCATGCCGGTATTCTACAAATGCTTTGGAATACCCTTCTTTATCAGCCGCTAACCGATATTCTGACATTGCCTCTTTATATTTTTCTTCTTTATATAGGACCTTTCCAATCCCTTTATGCGCCAGCGCATAATTAGAATCCATATTCTTTACTTCTTCCCAATATGCCTTAGATTCTTGGTACCTGCCATCTCCATATAACGTTACTGCCTGATGTACCATTTGGATAAAATTCGTTGGTTCATATACTGTTATTGAATTTGTCTGATAATCCAGCACATAAAGGCGCCCTTCCTGATCTGCCACAATACTGCTTGGAATTTGATATCTTCCTTCTGCATCGCCCAAGCCGCCAAATGCTGTTAAAAGGTTCCCCTCTTGGTCATATTGGTAAATCAAGCCTGTATTATTGTCTACCAAAGAGATAATTCCATTACTTTCTACCGCTATATCTGCAAACATTGGTGAAAGATAATTTGTTCCATCATAAGTAATGGAAAATCCATACATCTGCTCTGGATAAGTATTATTCCCAACCGTATTTAACTTACGGATTTGCGCTGTTTTTGCATTTGCAAGGATCCCATATACCATGCCATCGCTGCCTATCATAAAATTAGTATAGGCCGCTGGCTCTTGCTTTAAAGTCCTTTCAATCTGCGACTGTGTACCAAAAGTACGGATTAATAATCTTTGCAAACTAAATGGGACATTTGCAGCTCCTAGATAACCACGGAATTGGTTCTGCTCATCCATTGTCATTAGGTTGGCACCCTTTAACGCATAAATATATCCTGTCTTACTTGCATATATTTTCTGCGGGTCAAACGTAAAATTACTTTCCAACAAAGCGGAATCTGGTTTAAAATATGCTTTTCTTTCTGACCCATCCTGAAAAACAGAAACCACTCTCTGGTTGCCTGTATCCGCAATCCATATACTATTATCTGCCTCATGGACATAGACACCTCTTGGTTTATTAAGAGGCTGCCCAAATGCCTCTGTAATAACAGAAACTACCTTTCCGCTTCTTTCCATCTTTAGGATTCTATTATTATCTGTATCCGCTACATATAAATAGCCTTCTTTATCTAAAAATAAATCCTCTGGATGGCTTAAAAACCCATACTCCTCTAAATTTTTAATTACATGGCTAACCTCATAGGCTGCCGGCACTGGAAGAGTATCTCCATTTTCATCAGCTACAAAAAAGGTATCATCTGCATATGCCATTGCTGATGTCATAAAAAGCAGAACAAGCGCCAGGAACGCTGTTAGTACTCGTTTTATTCCCCTGATTTTGTTTCTTCTCTTTTTCATGGCTTCCCCCTGTTCTCTTAGCTCTTTATGCCGGAATAGGTCATGGTCTGCATTACCTTTCCTCTCATAATCACAAAGACAATAATTGCCGGGGCTGTAGTAAGCAAAGTCGCTGCCCCTACTGTCCCCGCACGTGCTACTACGCCTGCGCCGCCTGCCATAGTCTGTAAGGCAAGAGGCAGTGTTTTCATTGCATTACGGTTAATAAAAATAAGGGGTGAAAAATAATCATTCCAGTTATTTACAAAAGAAAATACCGCAAGCGTACTCCATGCTGGCTTTAACAATGGCATTGCTATTTTCCAGAAAGTCTGGAATTCCCCACAGCCATCAATCCTAGCTGCTTCTAGGATAGAGTCTGGAAGCTGCTCTGCAAACTGTTTGACTAAGAAGAAATTATAGGCTACTGCCACTTTTGGGATAATTAATGATAAATAACTATTAATCAGCCCCATTGCATTTACTACCATATAGTTAGGTATCTGGGTAACATGGTTTGAAAACATTAATGCAGCCAAAATTACTGCAAAAATAGCATTAGAACCAATTGGCTTAAATTTTACCAAGCCATATGCCCCCATACAGCATACTAAAACACTTAAAAATACGGCACTTCCTGTTGTAAATAAACTGTTAAAAATATATCTAGTAAAAGGCACTACGGATGCGCTTAAGGATGTAAGTAAATCTGAAAAATTCTGCAGTGTAGGGTTCCTTACAATAATCCTTGGCGGATAAATATACAGCTCCTCTAATGGCATAAATGCCCGGCATATCATGGCTATCATAGGCGTGGAAGTAAATACAACCAAAACTGCCATTAACAGAAGCAGCATTACCTGCGACATTTGTACTTTTTTTAACTTCGGCTTACGAAGCGCCGCTTTTCGGAATACGATTTTTCCTGTCATGTTTCCTCCCAATCTGCCGCTTATACGGCTAATTTCTATTTCCTAATTAATCCTATTAATCTGTATCAGACTTAAATATCTTCATACATACCCGGCCAAGAACAAATGTAATTAAGAATAATGCCATTGCTACTGCTGAGGCATATCCCATATTAAACCTAGTAAATGCGTAGTCATATAGATGTGCCACAATCGTATGCGCCGAATAGTTCGGGCTTGGCATACCTGCTACACTGGTTGCCACATCAAAAATAGCAAAGGAGTTTACAATCGAATTAATGGCGCCAAATAGAAGCTGCGGTTTCATTAAAGGTATGGTTATGTAGCGAAGTTCTTGTATACGGTTTTTAATTCCATCTACCCTTGCTGCCTCATAAAGTGCTGGATCAATATTTTGGAGCCCTGCAAGGAATACTAAAAACCCAGTACCCATACTCATCCAAACAGAAATTAAAATAATAACCCACATAACATAATTTGCATCTTTTGTCCAGAGGATAGGCTCTGCAATTAAGCCTATCCGCAATAAGAAATTATTTAAGTATCCATACCTGTCACCAGAGAAAATAATCAGCCAAATCGTTGACATTGCAACCCCGCTGGTAAGGGAAGGGGCATAAAATGCAAGGGCGAAAAAGCCTCTTCCCTTTTTTAGCAAGGAAATAATCCATGCCATAAAGAAGGATGCCATATAACCAACGGGCCCAGTAACTAAGGCAAAAAACAAGGTTTTTTGAAGCGCAATTAAAAACACATCATCATCCAAAAGCAAAAAACGGTAATTCTCAAGGCCAACAAACGATGGCTTTTGTATCATATTATAATTAGTTAGGCTGGTACACATGGCAACCGCTACCGGAACCAGCGTAAATATGAAAAACAGCACGAGGAACGGCGCTAAAAACATATATCCAGTCACATTTTTATGGACCGCTGACTTGCTCATTTTATCATGATTGCTCATAAATTCCCCCTATCTGCTGCAAAAGCAGCTTTTCTTAATATTTGGCAGCTATTTCTGGCTAATAATCTCTGCATTTTCCAATCCAAATTCCTTCATCTTGGCATCCAGCTCCTTATTAATATCCTTTACTGCTGCCTCCAAGGAGTCTCTTGCACTCTCATTGCCTAAAATTGTGCGGTTCCACGCATTAATAATATGCCTTCCTGTAAAGTACCCGCCTGGCACAATATATTGTTCTCTTGCCTCTGCCATCTGGGCTGTAATAATATCAATATTATTGTCTTCCCATGGCAGGCTTGTAAATGCACTGACATTTGCAGTATTCCAACGTGCTGATGTCCCAATTAAGGCTTCCAGCTCCCTGCCATACTGAATTTGTGTTTCTTCACTCATCCACCACTGTAAAAATTTCCATGCTGCATCCTTTTTGTCAGATTGTTCAAAAATCATACATGCTGTAGACGACATTGTCCCAACTGCATGGCTTACTGTGCCATCTAAAAGCTCTGTCCCTGGGACTGGGGCAATCCCCCACCGCCCATACAGCTCTGGCGCCGATGTAGAAAGCTGCATATAAGTAGCATAATTCCCTATCCCAATTGGCATTGTCCCTGCCCTCATACGGCTAAACAGGTTAGATTCTTCATCTACATCATAATTGCTATACATTTCTGTCCAAACTTTAAATGCCTGGTACGCCTCTGGGCTGTCTAACGCACTCCTCTTCCCATCTTCTGTATAATATGCCCCTCCATTTTGAAGCAGCATCATGGTAAACCCTCTTTGTGAATCTGCGGAATTACTAGATTGCGAGGTGTCTACTGGCAAAGAGAAAGACATGCTGTTTTCATATAATACTGGCAGTACTTCTTGGTAAAGCTGTGTCCATGTCCTTGGAATATCTAAGCCAAGCTCTGCCATAATATCCTTTCTATACATCATTACAGTAAAATCCATTGTTTCTGGCAGCGCATATACCCCTTCCATAAACCGGTACGGTTTTAGCGCGTCTGGATAAAATTGTGACACGGTTTCTTCAAACCCTTCAAATTGGGTTAGATCCACGGCTGCATCACGGAATGCAAATTCCGAAGGTAAATTATGCGCTACACTAAGTGCTACATCTGGCGCTGTCCCAGATGTAATAGACATCATTAAAGTATTTACTGAACCTGTAGAAAGCTGGTTGCTTGGCACTACGTTTAAATTAATGCCAATCCCAGTAGTTGGGGTAAATTGTTCATCTGCCAATTCTTTTAATACTTCACCCCATTCAGAACCACGGGCAATCCAAACATCTAATACCTCGTTTACGCCTTCCCCGGTTGCCCCGCCAATACTGTCATAATCCTTTACAAAGGATAAGAAAAAGTTTACAACTGTTACCCAAAGGCGTTCAAAAAAGTTTGAAGTCTGAATTTTAAACTTACTTCCCGGAACTCCTGCTTCTATGTAATCAATTGCTAAAGGGCTTTTCTCCAATGTAGTAATATATGTCCCTAAATTCCCTTGTGCTGTATCTAAATCCCCAAGTGCTTTTGGAATCCGGTCTACATTTGCCGAAAACTTCCGTAATTGTTCTACAATTTGGCGGTAGTTATTCTCCATAGAAGTCCTTTTATTCGAGATAGAAGCTAAGATATCCGCCGATCCTTCAATACGGTCCGCTAACTCTGCCAATTCGCCACTTAATCCTGGCATAATACGGTATAATTCATACTCGTAGTTAGGGTCAGGGTTTGCCCCTGTAATTTTAATAATCTCCCTAGATATTTCTGATAATACCTGTGTATCTTTTGTAGTTCTTTCAATAATATCGGCAAGAGGGCCCATTTTCACTGTCATTGTTAATTCATGTGTCCCTTTTTCCAGGTAGATTAAATATGGCTCCCCATTTTCATTTGATAAAGTTTCCCCATACCACTTATCTGAATATGGAAATGTATACAAATTCAATTCCTGGCATGGTACCTCCCCGTCAATTGCTATACTACGGAAAGATGGCATACCACCATCCCTTGACTGGAGCACTTTAAAATTAAGCTGGTATAACCCACTCTCTTTTGCTTCAATATTCCAGCTAATACTTTGGTTCCCCATTCTCCAACGGTACCCGCCTACTGTATTTAATACACGGCTAGTCATATTAAAAGGCTGGGTCTTTGGGTCTTCATTGCTCTCCCTGCGGACTACGGAATCACTTTTCCAAGAACTTTCCTCTGCTTGTAATAAAAATACAGCATCAGAAGATACTGGCTGATATCCCTTCTTTTCATATTCTTTTGCAAGTTCTTCATAAGAAGGCAGATCCTCTTTTCCAATTAAACGAAGTTCTTGTATTGTAATTGGCTGATCCACATAACCCATGCTAATGGTATGTTTCCCTTCTGAAAGGTAAAACATCAATGGCTCTTCAAAAAATCCTTGGCTGTCTACCAGTTTTTGTGTCTGTAGCACAACCTCTTCATGCTGCTTGGGCCATACTTCATCGCCAATTGCATTTATTTTAATCTCTTCTTCTTCAATAAAACGGCGGTAAAAACAAATATTATTCGCTTCCTGGAATGGCACGCTTCCATCAATCATTAGTTTTCTCTGGATCTTCGCGCCATTCCCACCTTCTGCCAAATAATCTGCCTCTATTTCATATAAGCCACTCTTTGCAACTGTAAACTCCCATTCCCATGTCCCATGTTCCTCTGAAGTCTGTTTTGTTTTTTCTGCCAGCAGAAGTTCTCCCTCTGCCCCGACATACTGCATTTCGCCATATTCCAGTTGAATATCAGAATAAGATTTCACTAAATCTCCCTGATATTCATAGTAATTCTCATAAAAGGCATCTATGGAATTTATACTGGCATCATTGGCACTCACTTCTGTATTGCCTGCCGCCTGCACCACTATGCCAGGCAGGTGAAACAATTCAGCCGCTAGAATACCACAAGCTAAAATAACACTTCCCATTTTCCTCTTAAATCGTGGCACCTTACTTCCCCCTATCTTATTAGTCTAAGCATCTGTTATCACTATAATATCTTCTTAAAAACCCTTCAATCTACATTTTGTGCATATTGCTATTCATTTTTTTGAAATCTACATTTTTTTGTGCAAAATGCTTAGTATAAAAAATTGAATACTCTTCTTTCCCCTATATTTTAGCCAATAAAAAACCTTTACAAACCATTAAAGCTTGTAAAGGTTTTTATTCACTCTATTACTAATTCACTGTATTCTTCATCCTCATCTTCCTCTTCATTATACGGCATAACATATACCTGCTTTCCAATTATCCCTCTTAACCTCCTAACTCCTTCTATATGTAAACTTCCAAATTCTTGATAACAAGTTTTCTCACTATCTTTATTAAGGTCATCATAAAAGTCTGTAACAAACAAGTCAAACTCATCTAATATCGCTTCAATTGGAATCTGGGGCATATCTTTTGGGGAAGCTTCCTCTTCTTCGTACTTTTCTGGATCAAACTCAAAGGTTACTGATGTTACATAAATATCTTCTTTTGAAATATTGTATGGATCTTTTGTCTGATAAATCCCTTCCTCCACCTCTTTGTATTTTGAATCAGTGTACTTTTCTGCATTATACGATTGAAAATTTTTCATTTTTCAGTCTCCTTTCTTCTTTTTTATATTTTTCTAGTCTATTCCACCTTTATCTTTTAAGTATACAGAAAAATATTCTTTTAATCAAGCTTACAGGAGATAAATACTATATTTACTGTAACCCTTTTTTCTGTTAAAATAGAACTATGTTTATTGATATGTCCTTCTATAGAAAAGGAGATTTTTTTATGTTTGCTCATCTGCCTAAAACCTATTTGCGCTTTTTATGTTCTTACTTAGCGCTATTGGTAGTAGCTTTTTTTTCTTTTATCCTATTTTTATTTGGCTATTTAGATCCACAGCTAAAAAAAGAAATTGATGCCTACCATTCATCCACATTCCAGCAAATGGTCTTTAGTGTGGATTCTGAAGTAGAACAGCTTTATCGGATAGATTACCAGATTACAACTGCCAACCCCAATTTATTATCCTATTTTTTAATGGAGGATTCCCCATCAAAGGATATTAAAATTGTAAATACCTTGCACAGTTATATTTCTGTAAATCCCTTTATTAGTGAAATTGCCTTATATCCTTATAATATGGAAATGGTATATACCTCTAATGGCATATGCCCATTTTCTTTGCTATTTCATTCTTTATATGAGTTCCCTACGCTAGAACAGCCAGAAAACTCTTTAAAAAATATAAGACTCCGGGCAATCCTCACTTCTAATAACCCTGATAATGGAAACCCTTATATTACTTTTATTAACCCTCCTTCTACATTTAGTAATTTTCCAGAGGCAAGTGTATTATTTTGGGTGGAAGCAGAAAATTTCCGGCAATTTTTAGAACCAATGAACCAAATGAATGCTGTAAGCTTTATTTATGATAACCAAGGGAACCTATTAATACAGTCTAAACCTGATATCCCAGAGGAAACTATCCACAAGCTAGAACAAATCCTCCCTACCTTGGACTTTGATTCTGCCCATGCTAACCGTTTAGGAGATTATGTTGTTTTTGCTTCCTCTTCCTCCTATTATAACCTATGTTATATAACTCTATTTCCTATGTCTTCTTATTATAAGATTTCTAGGGGGATCCAAACAGTATTTTATGCCATGTTAATTTCTTGTTTAGCAGTTGCCCTCTTAATTATACGTTATTCTATGAATATGAATTATGCCCCTATCAAGGCACTTGCAAACAGTGGAAAAGAACTTTTAGAAACTGCTAATAACAATGATGCGATTACTACCCTACAAGAAGTACTAGAATTTTTATATAACCAAAACCGGGATTTAACAAATAAACTAAAAGAAACCAAAGATATTTTCCCTCTTCAAGATTCCTTACTTTTCTCTCTTTTAAAAGGTAAAATAACAACAAGGGAACAGTTTAACCAAGCTGGGCATTTACTTGGTATCCAACTTTCTAAAGAATATTATGCTGTTTTATTGTTCCATATTTTCCCAGAAGAAGAAAATACTAAAATATCTAGGGATTCTTTATATGGACTTTTTGCTTCAGCTTTATCAGAATATGAATATTATTATAGAGAATTATTTGAACCAGACCGTTATTGTATGTTATTAGGCACAGACAAGCCTAATATAGGCCAGCTTTGCACACCTTTAGAAAATTTTATTACAGAAGCTTTTTCTAAATATGGCATTTCACTTTCTGTCAGTGTTGGCAACCTATATCATAATATTGATGCCATACCAACTTCCTATTATGAGGCCTCTATTTCAGAACGTGAATTCTTTTCTGTTGGCAGGAGGAAATTGGTATTTTTCCAAAACATTAATATGGATACTGCACTTTTCTATCCTTCTTCTGAGCTTTCTGATTTTCAGAATAGCTTAAAAGCAGAAAATTACCAGAAAGCCCGTTCCTCCCTAGAAAATATAATGTCACTAGCAAAAACGGGAAACCTTCCTGCTTCTTTAGCAAAGGGAATTTGTGAAAATATTGCTTACCTTATTATTACACAGAAAAAAGACACCAATATTTCTTCTACTACTGATACTCTTATGTTCCGGTATTTAGAATCTATTGAAGATTATGAAAATATTTTCCAGCAAATCTTAAAGGAATTAGAACAAAATAGGAAAAAGAAAAAAACAGAACACCATGATACTTCCATGCTTGAAAAAATTGAGCAATTTATTCAAGAAAACTATGATAATTGCAGTTTTTCTATCCAAGAAATGGCAAATAGCCTTGATATGAACAGCTCTTCTATGAGCCAATATTTTAAAAACAAAAAAAATATTACTATTTTAGATTATACCACGGAACTTAGGATACAGAAGGCAAAAAAACTACTTACCACCTCTACCATGCCACTAGATATTGTGGCAGAAGAAGTAGGCTATTATAACACTAATAGTTTTATCCGGCGTTTTAAACAAGTAGTCGGCATTACACCAGGGGAATATCGAAAATCCATGCACTAATTCCCCTTGATCCCTATTCTTTTTGTTTTACCACATGGTTTGTTAATAAAGCAAATTGCCCTAAAGTAAGTGCTTCTCCACGGATTGTAATGGGCAGCCCTTCCATAGTAAGGGCTTGTGCCATCTCTTCTTTGGAAACCTTTATATCTGCTGCATTTCCTACTGCATTAATTAAAGTCTTCCTCCTCTGGTTAAATGCAGCACGAATAATCTGAAACATTAACCCTTCCTCTGCCACCTGTACAGGGCATTTTACATGCTTTGTTAAACGGATTACAGCAGAACCCACTTTTGGCCTTGGAATAAAACAATTTGGCGGCACATTGGCGACAATCTCTGGTTTTGCATAATACTGGACTGCCAATGATAATGCGCCATAATCTTTTGTCCCTGGGCCTACCTGCATCCGGTCTGCAACCTCTTTCTGTACCATTACAGTAATACTTTCAAGTGGCACCTTACTTTCAAATAGCCCCATAATAATAGGAGTAGTAATATAATAAGGAAGATTTGCTACCACCTTAATCGGTTTCCCTTCATTATATATTTTAGCAAGTTCCTTTATATCTACTTTTAAAATATCTTCATTTACCACTGAAATATTAGAATATCCTTGTAAGGTTTCTTCTAAAATAGGTATTAGGTTTTTATCAATTTCTACTGCAACCACTTTCCCAGCAGCCTTTGCCAGTGCCTGTGTCATAGTCCCAATACCAGGGCCAATTTCTAAAACACAGTCCTCTTTTGTCAACATAGCAGAACGGATAATCTTATCCACCACATGTGCATCAATTAGAAAATTCTGCCCAAATTTTTTTTGAAACGCAAATTCATATTTCTTTATTATTTCTATTGTATATTTTGGGTTTGATAGATCAGGCATTTTTTCTCCATTTCTTATAGTCGATAAAGTTTCTTTGCATTTTGGTATGTGGTTTCTAATACCGTTTCATAAGGAACTTGTTTTATTTTTTCAATTTTTTTTGCAATATAAGGAAGATTTAAAGAAGAATTTCTTTTTCCCCGGTTTGGCACAGGGGCTAAATATGGGCAGTCTGTTTCCAATACAATTTTATCTAATGGCAAATACTCTACTACCTCTTTTAATTTCTTCCCATTCGTAAATGTCACTACGCCGCCAATCCCAAAAAAGAAACCTAATTTTTCATACTCCTTGGCTATTTCCAGAGAATAAGAATAACAGTGGATTACACCGCCATTTTCCTTTTGATAATAATCTTTTATAATATCAAGCGTATCCTTTGCAGCCTCCCTGCTGTGGATAATTACTGGCAGCTTCAATTCTTTCGCCATTTCAAGCTGCTTACAAAACCATTTTTTTTGTATTCCATGTTCTGGTTCTTCCCAGTAATAATCCAGCCCAATTTCCCCTATCGCTACAATTTTTTGTTCTTTTGCTGCTATTTTTAGCCATTCATAACTTTTTTCCGTAAGCTCTGCTGTCTCACTAGGATGTACGCCAACTGCGCCATATATAAAATCATATGCCTTTGTTAATGCTAAAGTCTGCTGGCAATCAGAAAGGCTAGCCCCTACGTTTACTACATGGCAAATACCATGTGCTGGCAGGGAAGATAATAATTCCTCCCTGTCCTTGTCAAAAGCATCATCATTATAATGTGTATGTGTATCAAATATCATTTTTATTTCCACTCTTTATATTCTTCTAAGCAGCATCCTAGTTCAAAGATTTCGGCGGCTGCCTCTTTCCCTACATAACGGAAATGCCATGGCTCATAACTAATCCCTGTCACTTCTTCTTTATCTTTTGGATACCGGAGGATAAAGCCATATTCATGCGCATGTTCTGCAAGCCACTTTCCTGCTTTTGTATTAGCAAATGCCTCATTTAATACTTGGTGCCTTACTGTAACAATATCTACTGCAAGCCCTGCCTGGTGTTCACTACAGCCAGGAATGGAAATCGTTTCTTCTGTCCTAGCACATGCTTCCTCATAGCTATAGCCCCATCCTTGGTATTTTAATATTTTATTTTGATATAATTCCACTTGCCTTTCATATGGCCGGTATGCAGAACAGACCAAAAATGCGCACCCTTCCTGGTTCCCAGCTTCTAAAAGCTCCATTAATGGCTGGTAAATCCTTGTATCTACCAATAACCCATTACTTAATCTCTGCGTTTCTGGCTGATACCCGTCCGGTAACGGATGGTTGCGGTTTACCAATATCAATTTCCAGTCTTCTTCCTTTTCTCTTAAAGCTTCTTGAAAAAACAATGCCGGCCCCTCTGGTATCGCATAAGAGTCTGCCATATCCCATGCCCTTATTTCTTCTATTTCAATTTTCTCTGGTTTTGCTACAACCTCATCCGCATATGCTACAACAACCTTATTATTGAAGGTAAAAATTTCTGCCGTTAATATGCCACAGGCTGCCAAGATATATGCAGCCTTCTTAATTGAATGTCTGTACTTCAATTTACTTCCTCCCTTTAAGCAATCTCAGCACCAGATGGCATTGGTTTTTCTGGTGTTAAAAGTGCTAATTCCCCTTTTTCATTTTCTGCACATAAAATCATTCCTTCTGACAATACCCCAGCCAATGTTGCAGGTTTTAAGTTTACTAATACCATTACCTTTTTCCCTACCATTTCTTCTGGCGTATAATATGCCCGAATCCCTGATACAATTTGCTTTATAGTGCTTCCAACCCTTACTTTCGAACAAAGTAATTTTTTCGACTTTGGCACCGCTTCACAAGAAATAATCTCCCCTACTTGGAATTGCAGCTTATCAAAATCTTCATAAGAAATTTCTGGCTTTGCCTCTATATCAATACCAGGTTCTTTTTCTTCCTCTGCTACTGCTTTTATTTTTTCTGCCTTTAATTCCTCTGCTTTCTCCAAAACCTTCTTTACATCCAAACGGGCAAATAAAATCTCTGGTTCCTCTGTTACTTTGTTGCCTGAAGGATAAAGCCCATACTCTTTACAAGAATCTATAGAACGGCCCTCTGCCTGTAATTGCTTTAAAATCTTTTCTGATGTCTCTGGCATAAACGCTTTTAATAGGCTTGCCCCGATACAAATACTTTCTACTAAATGATAGAGCACTGTCTGTAAACGTTTTTGTTTACTTTCCTCTTTTGCCAATATCCAAGGAGTCGTTTCATCAATATATTTATTACAACGCTTAAATAATACAAATATCTCAGAAATAGCATCTGCTACACGCAGTTTCTCCATTTTTTCTTCTACTTTTCCTGCTGTTCCTTTTACTAGGCTAATGAACTCTTCATCTACCGGCTCTGTTTCCCCTGTATTCGTAACAATGCCGCCAAAATACTGGTTTGACATAGAAATCGTGCGCTTTACCAAATTCCCAAGTGTATTGGCAAGATCAGAATTCATACGTTCTGTCATTAATTCCCATGAAATAATCCCATCATTATCAAATGGCATTTCATGGAGCACAAAATAACGTACTGCATCCACACCAAAGATATCCACTAATTCCTCTGCATAAATTACATTCCCTTTGGACTTACTCATTTTGCCTTCCCCTTGCAAAAGCCATGGATGCCCAAAAATCTGCTTTGGCAAAGGAAGCCCTAAAGCCATTAAAATAATTGGCCAATAAATAGTATGGAAACGTAAAATATCCTTTCCAATTAAATGGAGATCTGCCGGCCAAAACTTTTTATAAAGTTCTCCCTGTTCCCCATCTACATGATACCCAAGCCCTGTAATATAATTGGACAATGCATCCATCCATACATAGATTACATGTTTATTATCAAAATCAACTGGGATGCCCCATTGGAAAGACGTCCTAGATACGCATAAATCCTGCAGCCCTGGAAGGAGAAAATTATTCATCATCTCATTTTTCCTTGACTCTGGCTGGATAAACTCTGGATGGCTATTAATATGCTCAATTAACCTGTCTGTATACTTACTAAGCTTTAAAAAATATGCTTCTTCCTTAGCTGCCTCTACTTTGGCGCCACAGTCTGGGCACTTTCCATCTACAAGTTGTGAAGAAGTAAAAAAGGATTCACAAGGCTTGCAATACATCCCTTCATAATATCCTTTATAAATATCCCCTTGTTCATAAAGCTTCTTAAAAATCTTTTGTACCTGTTTTTCATGGTCTTGATCGGTAGTACGGATAAACCTATTATAATCCGTATTCATCAAATCCCAATTTGCTTTTACCATGCCAGATATTTGATCGACATATTCCTTTGGGCTAATCCCGGCAGCCTTTGCCTTATCTTCAATTTTTTGCCCATGTTCATCTGTCCCTGTCTGGAAATATACCTCATACCCTTGTTGTTTCTTAAACCTCGCAATACTATCTGCCAACACAATTTCATACACATTCCCAATATGTGGTTTTGCTGAAGTATAGGCAATCGCTGTTGTCAAATAAAATTTTCCTTTTTTACATGTTTGGCACATACATCTTTCCTCCTACAAAAAATAAAATCCGCCTTTAAGTTATTCTTAAAGACGGATAAAACCGTGGTACCACTTTAATTCACTTGTTTCTCACAAAACAAGCCTCTTTCACTGTCACCTAACAGCCTTCACGATAACGGGTGAAACCGTTACAGCCTAAGACCTGCATCCTCAGCTGTAAAGCTCCAAGGCCATCTTCAAAAACTTCCTTTGCCATCCCTTCCCAGCTACCAGGACTCTCTGTAGGCAATTCCATTCTTTACTCTTCTTTTCATCGCTTTTTTCCATGTTGTTTCAATCCACTCGCGGCAGTTAGGAACAAGACAATTATGTGGATTGCCTCATGGCAGTAGGGGATACCACTTTCGCTCCGCCCGCTACTGCCATTATTATTGT
>ERZ808040.952-NODE-952-length-21721-cov-13.381214_pt1 | contig 21721 bp, 22 predicted proteins | sample MGYA00380191_ERZ808040 | MGnify/ENA primary metagenome ERZ808040 (study PRJEB31490, sample SAMN06133395) | mouse gut metagenome | isolation source: J6 | host: mice | place: China: Chengdu | collected 2015-05 ...
AGCCGCACCCCCAAGGCCGACCTGACCAGGACGCTGGCGGGCTTCTTTGAAGTCTCCACCGACGCCTTGACCGTCCCCGACATAGACAGCGACATTGGCCTCATGCACACCCTCTTTGCCCTGGAGGACATACGGGGGTTGACCATCGGGGAGATTGACGGCGAAATCTGTCTGCGGCTGGACAAGTCCAAAGGCAAAACCTATGTTGATATGCTTGAAATGCTGTCCGCTTGGGCGGAGCAGGCCAAGAAGCTGGAGGCCGGGGAGATCACCAGGGAGGACTACGACCGCTGGCGCTACAACTACCCCCAATACGACACCACCCGCAGGTGGGTCAAAGTCCCGTCCAAGGAATTGAGCGATGCCCTGACAGCAGCCTTCAAGAAAAGGCTGGGCAAAGACTGACAGACGACAAGAAAGCCCTTACCGACATTGCCATCGGTAAGGGCTTTCTAATATGGATTTTGTCACCCACAAGCCGCAAAGGAACACTTTTCACCTGCAATCCACCGGGGATACAGAATGATACGGCATATGGGGAGCGTTATCAAATCGTTATCAAAAGAGGGACGCAAAACCGCCTATCCCTTGTGTTGCAACGGGTTCAGGGTTTCAAAAACTCATTCCCACTCAATCGTCCCAACCGGCTTCGGCGTCAGATCATACAGCACCCGGCACACACCCGGCACCTCCGCCAAAATCCGCTGGGTGATCTTCTTCAGCACCGGCCAGTCGATCTCCGGCACGGTGGCCGTCATGGCGTCCACCGTGTTCACCGCCCGGATAATCACCGGCCAGTCGAAAGCCCGCTTGCCGTCCCGCACGCCGGTAGAGCGGAAGTCCGGCACCACCGTGAAGAACTGCCACACCCGCTCCGCCAAGCCCGCGGCGTCGAACTCCTCCCGCAAAATGGCGTCCGACTCCCGCAGGGCAGCCAGCCTGTCCCGAGTGATGGCGCCCAGGCACCGCACTCCCAAACCGGGCCCGGGGAAGGGCTGGCGCTCCACCATAGAGGCGGGCAGACCCAGCGCGTGGCCCACACAGCGCACCTCGTCCTTGAACAACAAGCGCACCGGCTCCACCAGTTGGAAGTCGAAATCGTCGGGCAGACCGCCCACATTGTGATGGGCTTTCACGCCGTCGCTTTCCAGGATATCCGGATAGATCGTCCCCTGGGCCAGAAAGTCGATGCCCTCCAGCTTCCGGGCCTCCTCCTCAAACACCTTGATGAACTCCCCGCCGATGATCTTCCGCTTGCGCTCCGGCTCGTCCACCCCGGCCAGCAGGTCCAGAAAGCGGTCGGTGGCATCCACATAGATCAGGTTGGCATCCATCTGATTCTGGAACACCTCGATCACCTGCTCGCTCTCCCCCTTGCGCATAAGGCCGTGGTTCACGTGGACGCACACCAGCTGCTTCCCAATCGCCTTGATGAGCAGCGCCGCCACCACCGATGAATCCACCCCGCCGGACAGCGCCAGCAGCACCTTCTTGTCCCCCACCTGGGCGCGGACGGCATTCACCTGTTCATCAATGAAGGCCTGGGCCAGCTCGGGGGTGTTGATCCGCTTCATATCCGCGGGACGCATATTATTTTCCATTTTTTCATCCTCCAGTTTTTTCTGTATCTGTACTGCATTATACACCGCTGAGACCTCCGGCGCAAGTGCGCTGAAGGCGCTCAAGACAAATTCCGTATCCCTTTTACACCCACCCTTACTCAAATTCCACCGTTGCCGGGGGCTTGCTGGTGATATCGTACACAATCCGGTTGATCCCTTTCACCTCATTGACAATCCGAACCGACACCTTGTCCAGCACCTCGTAGGGAATCCGCGTCCAGTCCGCCGTCATAAAATCGCTGGTAGTAACCGAGCGAAGGGCCAGCGTATAATCGTACGTCCGCCCATCGCCCATCACTCCCACCGAGCGCATATTGGTCAGCACCGCAAAATATTGACTCATACTCTGCTCCAAACCGGCCCTTTCAATTTCCTCCCGGAAAATGGCATCCGCGTCCCGGAGCGTGTCCAGCTTCTCCTTCGTGACCTCTCCGATCACCCGAATGGCCAGCCCCGGCCCCGGGAAGGGCTGACGCATCACTAAATATTCCGGCAGCCCCAGCTCCCGGCCCAGCTGGCGCACCTCGTCCTTAAACAACAGACGGAGGGGCTCCACAATCTCCTTGAAATCCACGCAGTCCGGCAGACCACCCACATTGTGGTGGCTCTTGATGACGGCAGCATTCCCCGCACCGGACTCGATGACGTCAGGATAAATGGTGCCTTGGGCCAAATAATCCACGGCCCCCACCCGCTTGGCCTCCTCCTCAAACACCCGGATGAACTCCTCACCGATGATTTTCCGCTTGCGCTCCGGCTCGGACACGCCGCTCAGCTTCTGCAAAAACCGCTGCTCCGCATCCACCCGCACAAAATTCATCGCCCACGAGGAAAACGCCGCCTCCACCTCCTCACCCTCATGCTTGCGCATGAGGCCGTGGTCCACGAACACGCAGGTAAGCTGCTCCCCCACCGCCTCGGCCAACAGCGCCGCCGCCACAGAGGAGTCCACCCCGCCGCTGAGGGCCAGCAGCACCCTGCCCCCTCCAATTTTCTCCCGCAGCGCCGCCACCGCGGTGCGCTTATAGTCCTCCATCGTCCAATCCCCGGCGGCGCCGCACACCTCATAGAGAAAGTTGCGGATCATATCCACCCCATGCTGGGTGTGATTCACCTCCGGATGGTACTGTACCCCATAGAACCTCCGCTTCTCGTCGGCGATGGCCACGTTGGGGCAGGCATCGCTGTGAGCCATGAGGACAAATCCTTCCGGCAGCTTCTCCATGTAATCCCCATGGCTCATCCAGGTAATCCCCTGTCCGGGCAGATCTTTGAACAGGCTGCACTTCATCTCAAAATAGGTCATGGTTTTTCCGTACTCCCGGGCAGCGTCATCCTGGGCCGCAGTAACCCGCCCTCCCAGGCTCTGGGCCATCAGCTGGCATCCATAGCATATGCCCAGAATGGGTACGCCCCAGGTATAAATATCCCCATCAATTTGAGGAGCGTCCTCCAAATAGACAGAATTGGGCCCTCCGGTAAAAATAATGCCTATGGGGTTCATTGCCCTCAGCTCGGCCAGGGGCGTGGTGTAGGGCTTGACCTCGCAATACACGCCGCACTCCCGCACCCGGCGGGCAATCAACTGATTGTACTGTCCTCCAAAATCCAAAACGATCACAAGTTGATGGCTCATATGCGCGCTCCTCTCCAAATCGTCCGTAATAACTGCGTTTATTTTAGCGTATCTCCCCCCAAAGGACAAGAAAATCTCAACCGTTTTTTCCTCTTTTCACAAAAATTGGGGTTTTGGACAAACCCATGGCATATCCTCCCCGCCGCAAGGGCAAAATGTTCAAGCGTCCATCTGCGAAACGAGGTGTTTTTGTGTTTGTCGTACTCATACGCACCGCTGTGCTCTACCTCTTTATTGTGGCGGGCATCCGCCTGCTGGGCAAGCATCAGATTGGGGAGCTGGAACCCTCCGAACTGGTGCTCACCCTTATCATCGCCGATCTGGCCTCCGTTCCCATGCAGGACAACGGCATTCCCCTGCTGTCCGGGCTGATTCCCATTTTGGTGCTGCTGGCGCTGTCCTCCATCATTTCGGTGCTATGCATCAAGTCCATCCGCTTCCGTACCCTGCTGTGCGGCAAACCCTCTATTGTGGTAAAAAACGGCGCCGTAATCCAGAGCGAACTCACCCGCAGCCACCTTACCATCGATGAGCTGCTGGAGGAGCTGCGCATTCAGGGCTATACTGACATCCAAACCATCAAATTTGCCCTATTGGAAACCAACGGACAGCTCTCTGTGCTGCCCTATACCTCAGAAAAGCCCGTCACTGCCGCCCAAATGGGGCTGAAGCCGGAGGAGACCGGCCTGCCGGTGGTGTTGGTCAGCGACGGGCGGCTGCTGGAACATAACCTCAAGGGGCTGGGCTACGAGGAGATCTGGCTGGAAAAGCAGCTGGCCTCCCACGGGCTGTCCTCCTCCCGGCAGGCCTTTCTCCTCACGGTGGATGAAACCGGGACCACCTACTGCATCCCCAAAAAGGAGGCGGCCACATGAAGCGGCTCTATGTGTCCCTGGGGCTGGTGGCGCTGCTGGCGGCCCTGTGCGCCGCGCACACCTTCCACCTGCTTCGCTTTACCACCCAGCTTACCGGCCTGCTCACTCAGGCCCAAATTCAGGCGGAGCAGGAGGACTGGGACCAGGCCTCCCGCCTGACCCAACAGGCCAAGGAGCGGTGGGTAAACCACGAAGGCTATCTCCACATCACCCTGCGCCACACCGACATCGACGCCATTTTGATTTCTTTCAACGAGGCTCTGGCCTTTTTGGAGGCCGGAGAGCACCAAAGCGCAGAATACGCCGCTGTCAATGCCCGGCTCATCACCCAGCTGGAGCTAATTTTTGAGGCCGAGCTGCCCACCCTGACCAACCTCCTGTAGCCACACCGGCGCAAGCCAAAGGCCCCCGCGTCAGCGGGGGCCTTTGCTATAGTTCCGGCGAGTGGAACAAATCCGGGTCCTGCCACTCGTCCAGCTCCGCGCCCGCCCGGGGCGGCGTGGATTGGGGCCCCGCCTGAATCCGCCCTGCCACCAGACTGGACAGGTCCTCATAAGGCGGCGTACGGTACTGAGGGTCCCGGCACACCCGCGCCGGGTCGTTGTCGCCTTTTGGTCTCATCGCTCTGCCTCCTCCATGCAAAAAGGAGCGGAGGGCACAACCGCCCTCCGCTCCCGCCGAACTCAGTAGCCCCGGCTGGTGGGATTCTTGTTCTCGGGGTTGTTGGAGTTCTTCTTGTTCTCACCGTTCTGCTGCTTCTTGTTCTCGGAGTTCTGCTGCTTTTTGTTGTCAGGGCAGTTGTTATTGCGGTTTTCCATTGTTATCACCTCACGCAGCACAGTATGCCACCCTTTCCACTCCATTATACACAGCGAAAAATTTTTTCAAAAAAGGATATCATATTTGGGACATCTATGTTATAATTTTTGTAATCGCTCCACCATATTCTGCCCGTTACACAGAAAGGATTGATGCCGCCGTGAAATGCCCGTACTGTGCCCAGCTGGAGAGTAAGGTTGTCGATTCCCGCCCCGCCGACGAAGGAAGCAGCATCCGCCGCCGCCGGGAATGCCTGGCCTGCCGCAAGCGCTTCACTACTTACGAGATCGTGGAAAGCCTTCCGCTCATGGTCATCAAGCGGGACGGCAGCCGTCAAGCCTTTGACAAGAGCAAGCTGCTGGGCAGTATGCTCAAGTCCTGTGAAAAGCGCTCGGTGTCCATGTCCACGCTGGAGCAGATTTCCAGCGAAATCGAGCAGTCCCTGCAAAATGAGATGGTCCGTGAGGTGCCCAGCACCGAGATCGGCGAGCTGGTCATGGAAAAGCTAAAGGACGTGGATGAGGTCTCCTATGTCCGCTTCGCCTCCGTCTACCGTCAATTCAAAGACATCAACACGTTCATGGCGGAGCTCACCCGCCTGTTAGAAGAAAAATAACCGCAGCCTCCTCCGGCCAGCTGGCCGGGGGAGGCTGTTCTTTCATTGTTTACGGGGCCTGCGGCGCGGACCCGCTTCACGACGGCTCCGCGCTTCTTGCTGTCACGCTGCGCCTGTTCGCGACGCGCGGCTTCGCTCCGACTCAAGCAAAACCCGGTCCCACTACGTGGGCCCTGGGCTTTTGCTTTCGCTGCGCTCCATCCGCGCTGCTCACGACGGCTCCGCGCTTCTTGCTGTCACGCTGCGAAGCGGCCAGGTTCTCGCCTTCGGCTCGGTCGGTGATGGGCGTTTGCCACCGGCAAACATCGCCGCTCGGTCGCTTTCGCTGCGATTCGGATAAAATACAGATTTGCTGCGCTAATCTTGGTTTTTTATCCTCACTCCGCTCCAAGCTCCCTCGCTGTCCGCTTCTCCGCGCTCATACGTTCCCGCTCGGCCTGACTTAATCGGTGGTAGCTGGGCGCCATGGCGGCGGCGGACGTCAGTTTTCCCATCCTGGCCAGCTCCAAAGCGGCCCTAGCCACCCCCCAGGCGGTCTGATAGCGCAGATGGGGCGGTGTGAGAATGCAGGGTAGGCCCGCCTCCTCCAGCGCCCTCTGCGCCAGGGCCGCCCCATCTCCCACCAAGCTCTGAGGCTTCCCCGACACGCGGACCTCCTGAATCAGCTCGTCCAGACCCATGGCCCGGTCCTCCGTGAGCCGTCTCAGCCCGCCATGTTCCGCCGCAAACCGGGCGCAGTACACCTGGTTGCGCCGGGCGTCCATCACCGCACAGATTTCCCCGCCCATATGGGCACACTGCCAGGCCATGGACTCCAGGGTGGAGCAGGGGGCGCAGGGCTTGTCCCCCGGCCATGCCAAGCCTTTGGCGGCGGCCACTCCGATGCGTACCCCGGTAAAGGACCCAGGCCCCGCCGCCACCGCCACCACGTCCATCTCCTCCAGGGTGAGCCCCGTATTCTTCAGCAGATCGGCAACCATGGGCATCAGGGTGGCGGAATGGGTCAGCCCGCTGTTCTGAAAGGACTGGGCCAGCAGCCGCTCGTCCTCAGCCACTGCCACGCTGGCCGTCACGGCCGAGCTCTCCAGCGCGATGATTTTCACAGATCCACCCCCTCAATGGTAATCATTCGGTCGTCGTCGCCCTCTCCCCGACAGATGGACACCCGCACAGCGTCCTCCTCCACGGCCTCGGCCACATTTTCGCTCCACTCCACGGCACATACGCCCCCCCGGGCCAGATAGTCCTCCCAGCCGATGTGAAATAGCTCATCGGCGCTGCCCAGCCGGTACATATCGAAATGGAACAGGGGCAGCCGCCCGCCCTCATATTCGTTGACGATGGTGAAGGTGGGACTGGTCACCCGCTCCTCCACCCCCAACGCCCTTGCCATGCCGGACACAAAAGCGGTCTTGCCCGCCCCCAGATCGCCGGTGAAGGCTACCACCCGGCCCTGCGCCAGCGCGTTGGCCAGCCGCGCCCCCAGTGCCTCGGTCTCCTCCCGGCTGTGGGTTTCAAACGTCATTGCGCTCACTTCCAAAATAAAGTTAAGATTCGGAAAACTCATTCAAAACAGTATAGCATATTTCCCCGTAATGTGCTATACTAATTTGCAGTTTTTACAGCGGGGGGGAACCACGTTTTGCATCCGACACGCACACTCAAAGAATTTTTCAAAAAAGGGGACGTGGCCCTGCTTCTGCTGTGCATTCTCGCCAGCCTTATGGGCCTGGTGCTCATCTACAGCGCCACGCGCTATCGGGAGGGCCTCTACTCCTATCCCTTGAAGCATACTATGTTCCTGTGCATGGGCATTGTGGCCTATATCTGGGTTACTTTCATCGACATTGAATACCTGATGGAGAAATGGTGGTGGGTGTTCCTGCTCCTGGGCCTGTTCGTCATCGCCCTCATCGCTCCCTTTGGCCGGGACGACGGAACCGGCAACAAAAGCTGGGTGTTTCTCCCCGTCATCGGGAAGTTTTTCGGCTTCCAGCCGGGAGAGATCGCCAAGCTGGCCTACATTGTGGTGCTGGCCTGGATGATTAACAAGGAACGGCCCCGGGGCCTGGGCCGGTTCCCCGCTTTGGTCAAATACGTCATCCTCACCGGCGTGTTCGCCGGGTCGCTGGCGGTGCTGTCCGGGGACTGGGGCATGGTCATCGTCTACCTGTTCATTTTTGTGGTCATGGCCTGGGTGGCCGGCGTCAGCAAGTGGTGGTTCATCGGAGTGGGCGCGCCCTTGGCGGGGACGCTGGTATTTCTGTGGCACTTCATCCTCCCCCGCATCGACAAGCTCTGGGGAGACTACCGTATTATGCGCTTCCGGGTGGTGGTAGAGCACTGGAAGGGCAACAACCTGGACCCCTTGGGCAGAGGCTGGCAGCAGAACCAATCCCTGGCCGCCATTGGCTCCGGCCAGCTCACCGGCATGGGCTGGCTTCAGGGCGTCAAAACCCAGTCGCCCCGGTCCACCAGCCTGCCCGCCCGCCACACCGACAACATCTTCGCCGTGTGCGGGGAGGAGTTCGGCCTTATCGGCTGCTGTGCGGTACTGCTGGTGCTGCTGGCCATTATCCTGCGGTGCGTGTGGGTGTCCCGCCGGGCCAAAAGCCATATGTCCGCCTATATCGCCATGGGCATCGCCGGGATGCTGATGATTCAGACCATCATCAACGTGGCCATGTGCTTGTATCTGGGTCCGGTCATCGGTCTGACCCTCCCCTTTTTCAGCTACGGCGGCTCGTCCACTCTGACGCTGTTCATCGCCATGGGCGTGGTGTCCGGCATCAAAATGCGGCCTCTGCCCAGCTGGCTCAAGGATCGAAGCCAGCTGTAGAAACGCTTCTCTCCCAAAGGCGTATGGGGTGGCGTTGCCTGTAAAAAATTCCGCGGGCGCTTTCGACTGGAAGCGCCCGCATATTTTTTCTCCTTTGGTGTATGCTACGCTTATATTCCTACAAAGGAGGCTTTCTTCGTGAAATCCCGCATCATAGTTTTATCTCTGTGTCTCGTGGGAGCGCTGGCCGCACCGGCCGCCGCGCTCACCGCTACCACCGCCGAGGTGGAAAACGCCGCCCCCATCGCGGAGAATCTCACCCTGAACACCTACAAGGGCGTGGCCATCTCCAGCCGCTTCGCCGCCGTGGACCCGGAGGGCGACCTGGTCACTTTCCAGATTGTGGACAGCCCCGCTCGGGGCCAGGTGACTCTGGATGAAAACGACCCCGCCGCCTTTTGGTACACTCCCTACGAGGGCAAAAAGGGCAAGGACAGCTTCACCTATGTGGCTGTGGACAGCGCAGGCAATCAGTCTGAACCCGCCACAGTGAAAGTCACCATTCAAAAGCAGTCCACCCATGTGAGCTACTCCGACATGAAGGGCAGCCCCTCCCATTATGCCGCCTTGCGCTTAGCAGAGGCCGGAGTGTACACCGGACGCAAGGTGGGCGGCCTGTACTGCTTTGACCCGGAGGCGCCCTTCACCCGAGAGGAATTTCTTACCATGGCCATGACGGCGGCGGGCGCGTCCCCGCTGGAAAACGTAACCCTCACCGGCTTCTACGACGACCAGGACATCTCCGCTTGGGCCAAGGGCTATGTGTCCGCCGCTCTCATCCAGGGCGCGGTCCAGGGCAGCCCCAATGAGGCGGGCCAGGTGGTGTTCGGCGGCGGAGAGCAGATCACCTGCGCCCAGGCTGCCGTCATCATCGACCGGCTTCTGGCCACCGGGGACGTGGCCTCCTCCTCCGTCTTTTCTACGGAGACCGCCCCCGCCTGGGCCTACCAGTCCGTGGTGAATATGGAGGCGGTATCCGTGCTCAACAGCAGCGCAGACCTGTCCCAGCCCCTCAACCATGGCGAGGCTGCGGTGATGCTGTCCGCCATGCTGGATGTGCTGGACAACCGGGACAGCGGCGGATGGTTTAGATAAGCGCCCTTTGTGGTCACGCCCGCCCGTCCGCCACAGGCGGCCCGGCACTTCCCCGCAAAAAAGCACCCTTCCGGGTGCTTTTTTGCTATTCGTCCATATCAAAGGGCGGCGCACCCCGGTCCTGGGGGACGGCGTCCCCCTCAAAGGGCAGCTCGTCCGGCACTGCTGCTACCATATCCTGACGATACTGCATCTCCGCCCACTGCTCCTTGGTGATGAGCAGCTGCCGGGGCTTGGAGCCCTCAAAGGGCCCCACGACCCCCTTCTCCTCCATCTGATCCACCAGCCGGGCCGCCCGGCCATACCCCAGCTTCAGCCGGCGCTGGAGCATGGACACAGAGGCCTGCCCCACCTCCAGCACCACGTCGATGGCGGCGGGCAGCAGCTCGTCGTAGTCGTCCCCGCCCCCACTGGGGTCGGAGCCGCCCACGCCCTTGGCGGCCTTGTCCTTTTCCTCGGCGTTCTTCTCAATCTCGTGCATGACGGCCTCATCGTACTGGGCGCTGGCGCCGTCCTTGATGAACTCCACCACGTTGGCCCGCTCCTCGTCCGTGATAAAGCAGCCCTGGACCCTCAGCTTATCCTGGCCTAAGGGGGCATACAGCATATCTCCCTGGCCCACCAGTTTTTCCGCGCCGGTGGTGTCCAAAATAATGCGGGATTCCAGACTGGAAGCCACTGCCAGAGCGATGCGGCTGGGGATATTGGCTTTCATAAGGCCGGTGATCACGTCGGCTCGAGGGCTCTGAGTGGCGATGATGAGGTGCATCCCAGAGGCCCGGCCCATCTGGGCCACCCGGCAGATGGATTCCTCCACCTCCTTGGCGGCCACCAGCATCAGGTCGGCCAACTCGTCAATGACGATGACAATCTGGGGCATGGTCTCCATGCCCTCCTGCCTTTGGGCTCGTTCGTTATAGGTGGCCAGGTCCCTTGCCCCCACTTCGGAGAACTTCTGATACCGCTTCATCATCTCGCTCACTGCCCATTGGAGGGCCCCGGCGGCCTTTTTCGGGTCGGTGACCACCGGGATGAGCAGGTGGGGGATGCCGTTGTAAATGCTCAGCTCCACCATCTTGGGGTCCACCATGATAAGGCGAACCTCCTCCGGCGTGGCCTTATACAGCAGAGAGATGATAAGGGAGTTGGTACACACAGATTTGCCGGAGCCCGTAGTGCCGGCGATGAGCATATGGGGCAGCTTGGCGATGTTGCCCACGATGGGGTTGCCGCTGATGTCCTTGCCCACGGCAAAAGCCACCTTGGAGGAATTATCCATAAAGCTTTTAGAGGACAGAATGTCCCGGACGCACACCATGCTCTTGTGGCGGTTGGGGACCTCAATGCCCACGGTGGAGATTTTGTCCGGGATCGGCGCCACCCGGACGGCAGAGGCCCCCAACGCCAACGCGATGTCCCCAGACAGGTTGGTGATCTTGTTCAGCTTCACCCCCTGGTCCAGTTCCAGCTCATACCGGGTGATAGACGGCCCCCGGATCACGTTGACGATGTGGGCGCTCACCCCGAAGGATTGCAGCGCGTCCTGGAGCCGCTGCTGATTGGCCCGCAGCTCTCCATCCGCAGCGGCGGCGTTGTCCCCACTGCTCTGATTCAACAGTGACAGCGGCGGATAACGGTAGGCGGGCGGGTCCTGCTCCATCCCCGCCTCAATCTCCCGGGCCACCTCCTCCTGGAACTGGGCCCGCTCCTCCTTGGACGACGCTTTGGGCACCGCCGGCTCCCGAATCACCGGGGGGGGCACCGGCTCCGGCTCATGGCGCTCCAGGGGCGCCTCGGGCTGCGCCGGCCCCATGGGTGCCGGCGCGGGAGGCGGCACCACGTCGTCCGCCGTCACGGCCGGCGGCGCTACCGGCTCCGGCCTGGAGGTACGGGGCGGCTCCCTCATGGGGCGCAGCTCAGGCACGTCCTCATACTCCGGCGGCTCCTCCTCCTGCGGGGGCCTGCTCTGCCCCGGAACGGCCACCCCCGCCACCTTGTCAAAGAAATTCTTTTTCCGCACGCCCGTCACCGGCGTGGTGGGCTTTTGGGCCAGGGCGGGACCGTCGTCCACTGGGATGTCGATGGCGGCGGACCTGCGCCGGGCGGGCGCAGACTCCACCTCCCGGCGGGCGGCTCTCTCGGGCCGCTCCTCCGGGTAGTCCTCCGGGTCATACTCCGGCCGGCTCTCCTGCCGCGCCCGGAGATAGTCCAAAATATCCGATGGGGTGAGGCGCAGGGCGCACAGCGCCGCCGCCGCGCTCAGCACCAGTAGAACGACCACCGCGCCCACGCCTGTGAAGGCAAAGCGGAATGCCATGGCCATCACGCCGCCCAGCACGCCGCCCGCCGTCATCTCCTTGCCCGCCGCCCACAGCAGGGCGGGCAGCTCCAGCGACCAGGCCAGCTCGGTTTTGCACAGGATGAGATGGAACACCGCCGCCGATAGCACCGGCAGCAGCAGCGCCCCCGCCAGCCGCAGGCGCACCGGCCTCCCCCGGTGGAAAATGAGTATGCCCGCCGCCGCCAAAAACAGGGGCGGCGTGATGTAAAAGCCGTATCCGCACAGACCTTTGAGCAGGTTGCAGAACAGGGCGATCACCGCACCCTCATCCGTCTTGAAATAACCGATGGCGCCAAACAGGGCCAGCAGCAGAAACACCGCCCCCCCGATCTCCCGGCGGTAGGGCCGCCTTTGAGGCGCGGACCGGCGGGAGGAGGACCGCCCCTTGGTTTGGGATGCGGCGCGCTTCCCTCCCCCGCTTTTCGATGCAGACGAGGCCCGGCTTCTGTTTCCGGACGAGGACGTTGTGGTTTTCCTTTGTGTCGATGCCATTGGGGAACCTCCCATTTTTTCGCTGCGGTCAAATTGAATTTACAGGAAGAAGCTGGCAATCAAGGCGACAGCTCCCACTACCCAGCAGTAATAGGCGAACCTGCCGAACTTGCCCTTGTCCGCCAGCAGCTTCACCAGCCGGATTGAGAAGTAGCCCACCACGCCCGCCACCGTCATGCCCGACAGGTACATGGGCAGCAGCGTCAGGTCCACCTCGCCCTCCACGGCCACCTTCACCACCTTGAGCAGCGTGGCCCCCAGCACTGCGGGCAGGGACAGCAGGAAGGAGTACCGCACGGCGAAATTCCGATCAAAGCCCAGGGCCATTCCGGCGGAAATGGTGGTGCCCGACCGGGACAGGCCGGGAATGGTGGCCAGACCCTGGGCCAGACCCACCAGCAAGGCGTCCTTCACCGTGACGGTGCGCACCGTCTTGCGCCCCTTGGCATAGTGGTCGGACAGGAACAGGATGCAGCCTGTGAGCATCAGCATCAGCGCCACAAACATGGGGTTGGCCCCCATCCCCTCCACCAAATCATCAAAGGGCAGCACCAAAAACAGGGGCAGCGTGCCCAGAATCACCAGCAGCACCAGCCTGCGCCCCTCCGGCGGATTCCCCCGCTCCCGGCCGCCCCGGGGGGAGGCCAATGCGGCAATTCCCCGGAAAAATTCCACGATCATATCCACAATATCCCGCCAATACACCACGCACACCGCAATCAGCGTGGCAAAGTGGAGCAGGATGTTATACAGCGCGTCCGGCTCCTCCATTCTGAAGAAATACTGCAAAAGGGACAGGTGCCCCGAGCTGGAGATGGGCAGAAACTCCGCCACACCCTGCACCGCACCCAAAATCAACGCCATCCAAAAGGTCATGCGCTCACCTCATTTATTTTCGCCGTCAATCGACAGCACATGGTCAGTATATTATATTAGCACACCGCTGGGAAAAATTCCAGTGCCAATCGCAAAGATATTGCTTCTTGCTCCCGTCCTATACCGCCAGCGCCGGGACCTGCTCTACTTCCTCCATGACTGACCCTTCGCCGGGGAACTTTCTTGTGCACTTTGCTGCCGGTAAAGTTCCCCGGTTTTCTTGCATTTTGTCCCGCAATTTGCTACACTAAAGTAACATACCTCAAATCGCCCTTGGGAGGAATTTACATGATTACGATACACAGCGCCCCCGTCCGCTTCTCTAACGGCGGCTTCGCCCCCGCCCAATCCCCGGAGGGCCGGGAGGGCACCATGGCCCATGCCATCCTCATGGCCCACAACCTCTCCAATGACCCGGAGCGCCTGTCCATCCGCTTTGACGCCATGGCCTCCCACGACATCACCTACGTGGGCATCATCCAGACCGCGAGGGCCTCGGGCATGACCGAGTTCCCCCTGCCCTACGTGCTCACCAACTGCCACAACTCTCTGTGCGCCGTGGGGGGCACCATCAACGAGGATGACCACGTGTTCGGCCTATCCGCCGCCAAAAAGTACGGCGGCGAGTTCGTCCCCGCCCACCAGGCGGTCATCCACTCCTATATGCGGGAGCGGTATGCCGCCCCCGGCAGCATGATTTTGGGCTCCGACTCCCACACCCGGTACGGGGCCTACGGCTGCATGGCCATCGGCGAGGGCGGCCCCGAGCTGGCCCGCCAGCTCCTCCGCAAGACCTACGACATCGCCTACCCCAAAATTGTGGCCGTTTACCTCACCGGCGCGCCCCGGCCCGGCGTGGGCCCCCAGGACGTAGCCCTGGCCCTGGTCGGGGCCACCTTCAAAAGCGGCGCGGTGAAGAACGCCGTCATGGAGTTCTTCGGCCCCGGCGTGGCCAACCTGTCCATGGACTACCGGGCGGGCATCGACGTGATGACCACCGAGACCACCTGCCTGTCCTCCGTGTGGCAGACCGACGGGCAGACCAAAACCGCCCTCACCCTGCTGGGCCGGGGGGACAGCTACCGGGAGATGGCCCCGGCGGAGGGGGCGTGCTACGACGGCGTGGTGACGGTGGAGCTGGACAAGGTGGAGCCCATGATCGCCCTGCCCTTCCACCCCTCCAACGCCTACACCATAAAAGATTTTAAGGCCAACATGGCCGACCTGCTCCACCAGGTGGACGTGGACGCGGCGGAGCAGCTGGGGGTGAAAAACGCCCCTTCGCTTGTGAAGAAAATCGTGGACGGCCGGTTCCAGGTGGATCAGGGGGTCATCGCCGGGTGCTCCGGCGGCACCTACCAGAACCTGAAGCGGGCCGCCGAAATCCTCAGGGGCTGTTCCACCGGCTCCGGCGCGTTCTGGCTGTCCTGCTACCCCGGCTCCATGCCCATCAACCTGGAGCTGACCAAAAACGGAGCCATCGCCCAGCTCATGGCGGCGGGGGCCTCCATCCGCTCCTGCTTCTGCGGGCCCTGCTTCGGCGCGGGGGACGTGCCCGCCAACGGCGCCTTCTCCATCCGCCACTCCACCCGCAACTTCCCCAACCGGGAGGGCTCCAAGCCCGGGGACGGCCAGATCTCCTACGTGGCCCTGATGGACGCCCGGTCCATCGCCGCCACCGCCCGGATGGGGGGCGTGCTCACCGGGGCGGACGAGCTGCCCGACGTGCCCGCCGACCGGGCGGATGAGCATTGGAATTACGACGATTCCGCCTACAAGGCCCGGGTCTACTTCGGCGCGGGGAGGCCCCGGCCCGAGACGGAGCTGGTGTTCGGCCCCAACATCGCCGACTGGCCGGAGCAGATCCCCCTGCCGGAGGACCTGCTGCTGACGGTGTGCGCCGCCATCTACGACCCGGTGACCACCACCGACGAGCTGATCCCCTCCGGGGAGACCTCCTCCTACCGCTCCAACCCCCTGCGGCTGTCCCAGTTCGCCCTGTCCCGGAAGGACCCCCAGTACGTCCCCCGGGCCAAGGCGGTCCAGGCGGTGGAGAAGCTGCGCCGGGAGAATCCGGACGCCCCCGAGGTGAGGGAGGCGCTGAACGGCTATGATCCCGCCAGGACGGGCCTGGGCTCCCTGGTGATGGCCCTGAAGCCGGGGGACGGCTCCGCCCGGGAGCAGGCCGCCTCCTGCCAGCGGGTGCTGGGGGGCTGCGCCAACATCGCGGGGGAGTACGCCACCAAGCGGTACCGCTCCAACGTGGTGAACTGGGGGATGCTGCCCTTCGTGGCCGATGGGCTGGCGGAGCTGAACCTCCAGCCCGGCGACCGGGTGTACATTCCCGGCATCCGCGCCCTGCTGGAGGGGAACGGGGAGCGGACCGCCGCCGCTGTGCTGCGGGGCGGCGGTGAGGTTTCCGTCACCCTGTCCCTGCCCGGCCTGACGAGAGAAGAGCGGGACATCATCCTGGCCGGGTGCCTCATCAACTATTACGCACAATGATGTCCCGCTCCGGGACCCGCCGCAGGCGGGACGCGCTTTGCGCGTTCAAGCGGTACAAAAATGACAAGGGGTGGAGTGAACTCCGCCCCTTGCTTTTTTCCTAGAGATATGGTAGAATTTCCTGCCGCGAGGGTTCGCCGCCCTGAACCCTCCGGGTTTTTCACCTGAGTTATGAAAGGAACAGCTCCCCCATGGACGAACGCCTGCTGCACATCATCCTTGATTCCTTCCCCAAAATACTGATACCCGGGCTGGCGGTCACCCTGCCCCTCACCGCCGCCGCCTTTTCCCTGGCCATGGTCATCGCCGTGGCGGCGGCGCTGGCCCAGTTTGCCCGGGTGCCCGTGGTCACCCGCCTGTGCCGGCTTTACATCTGGATCTTCCGGGGCACCCCTCTGCTGGTGCAGCTGTTTGTGGTGTTCTACGGCCTGCCCCGGGTGGGGATCACCCTGGACCCCTTTCCCGCCGCCGTCATCGTGTTCTCCCTCAACGAGGGGGCCTACTGCGCGGAGACCGTCCGGGCGGCGCTGGAGTCGGTGCCCGCCGGGCAGCTGGAGGCGGGCTACTGCGCCGGGATGAGTTACTTACAGACCATGCGCCGCATCATCCTGCCCCAGGCCATGCGCACCGCCTTTCCCTCCCTGTCCAACTCCCTCATCGCCATGGTGAAGGACACCTCTCTGGCCTCCAACATCACTGTGGTGGAGATGTTCCGGGCCACCGAGCAGATCAACGCCATGGTGTATGAACCTCTGGTGCTGTACATCGAGGTGGGGCTGGTCTATCTGCTGTTCTCCACGGCGCTCACCTGGCTCCAGGGCGTGGGGGAGCGGCGGCTGGGCGTGTACCAGAGACAGGGGGGCTGAGCGGTGCTGGAAGTAAAAAACGTGAGAAAATCCTTCGGCGGCCTGGAGGTGCTGAAGGGGGTGGACCTCACCGTCAACAGGGGGGACGTGGCGGTGATCCTGGGCCCCAGCGGCTCCGGCAAGACCACCCTCCTGCGGTGCGTCAACTTTCTGGAGACGGCGGACGGCGGCACGCTGGTCTTTGACGGCGAGGAGTTCCGGCTGGGCCGCGTATCCCGGCGGGATATCGCCCGGCTGCGGAAAAAGACCGCCTTCGTGTTCCAGAGCTATAACCTGTTTCTGAACAAGACCGCCCTGCAAAACGTCACCGAGGGGCTGATTGTGGCCCGGAAAATGCCCCGCGCCCAGGCGGAGGAGCTGGGCCGCCGGGCGCTGGACCGGGTGGGGCTGTCCGACCGGATGGACTACTACCCCAGCCAGCTGTCCGGCGGGCAGCAGCAGCGGGTGGCCATCGCCCGGGCCATGGCCGCCGAGCCGGAGATCATCTACTTTGACGAGCCCACCTCCGCCCTGGACCCGGAGCTGACGGGGGAGGTGCTGGCCGTGATGCGCCGGCTGGCGGAGGACGGCATGACCATGCTGGTGGTCACCCATGAGCTGGGCTTTGCCCGCACGGTGTCCAGCCAGGTGGTGTTCATGGAGGACGGCGCGGTGGTGGAGGCCGGACCCACCCGGGAGGTCTTTGACCACCCCCGGCAGGCGCGCACCCGCGCGTTTCTTCAGACCGGCGGACAATCCGAGGAGGCGGTGCGCGGATGAAAAAGACGAAAAAAATCATTCTGATTGTGCTGGCGGCGGTTTTCGTGCTGGCCGCGGCGGCCCTGGCCTTCGCCGGGAACTATCTGTTCCGCTTTGCCCTGGACCCCCAGGCGGGGGGTATGCTCAGCGCCGAGGACCTGGACAACCTGGAGCTGGAGGGGAAGTACGCCTGGTTCGCCGGAAACAGCGAGGACCGCTGGCTTGAGAGCAGCGACGGCCTGAAGCTCCACGCCCTGTACCTGCCCCATGAGGGCAGCCACAAATACGCCGTGGTCTGCCACGGTTACGGCTCCATCCCCCAGTACGGGGGCGGGTTCGCCGCGAAGTTTTACGAAATGGGGTACAGCGTCCTGGCCCCCGCAGCCCGGGCCCACGAGCGCAGCGAGGGCCGGTACGCGGGCATGGGCTGGCCGGAGCGGCGGGACATCGTGGCCTGGGTAAATACCCTGGCGGAGCAGGACCCGGAGGCGGAGATTGTGCTGTTCGGCATCTCCATGGGCGGGGCCACGGTGATGATGACCTCCGGGGAGGCAGATCTGGCCCCCAATGTGAAGTGCGTCATTGAGGACTGCGGCTACTCCTCCGTGTGGGATGAGTTCGCGGTCCAGCTGGACGAGATGTTCGGCCTGCCCACCTTCCCGGTGCTGGACGCGGCCTCCCTGGTGACCCGGCTCCGGGCGGGGTACGGGTTCAAAGAGGCGTCGGCGGTGGAGCAGCTCAAGAAGACAAAGCTGCCCATGCTGTTCATCCACGGGGAGGAGGACACCTTCGTGCCCTACTGGATGCTGGACGTGGTGTACGGGGCCTGCGGCAGCGCGGAAAAGGAAAAACTGTCCGTCCCCGGCGCGGCCCACGGAGGGGCGGCAGGCACAGACCCGGAGCTGTACTGGTCCACGGTGGAGGCGTTTTTGAACAAATACATGGACTGATCTTTTGCCTGACTACTGCGATAAGGAGCGATGAGCATGAATTGGAAACGGCTGGCGGCGGTATCCGCCGCGCTGGCGCTGTGTCTGGCGGGCTGCGCCCAGGAGAAGCCCCAGGCTACCGGCATGGGGGACGACCTGCTGGCCGCCATCCGGGCCAGGGGGGAGATCACCGTGGCCCTGGAGGGCACCTGGGCCCCCTGGGGCTACCACGACGGACAGGACCAGCTGGTGGGCTACGACGTGGAGGTGGCCCGGCGCGTCGCGGAGAAGCTGGACGTGGCGGTAAACTTTGTGGAGGGCGAGTTCAACGGCCTGCTGGCCGGGCTGGAGGACGGGCGGTACGACATCATCGTCAACGGCGTGGGAATCGACGAGAACCGCCGGGAGAAGTATGATTTCTCCGTTCCCTATGCCTATGACCGCACCGCCGTCATTGTCCGGGCGGACGACGATTCCATTCAGGCCATGGAGGACCTGGACGGAAAACAGACCGCCAACACCCTTTACAGCACTTACGCCGCCGTGGCGGAGCAGTACGGCGCCCAGGTCACCGGAGTGGACGATTTCATCCAGACCATCGAGCTGCTGGCCACCGGGCGCATCGACGCCACCCTCAACGCCGAGGTGAGCTACAACGACTACATGGCCCAGCACCCCGACGCCCCCATCAAGGTGGCGTGCATGGTGCCGGAGGCCACCCAGGTGGCCATCCCCATGCGCAAGGGGGAGGAGACCGCCGCCCTGCGGGAGGCCATTGACCAGGCCCTGACCGAGCTGGCGGAGGAGGGGGTGCTCACCGAGCTGTCCCTCCGGTATTTCGGCATGGACCTGACGGAAAACGGACAGGAGTGACAGGCGCCGGACGGCCGGACCTTCGGGTCCGGCCGTTTTGCGCTATGGACAGGCCGCCGGTTTTGTGCTATGATGTACCCAGACAAATTTCCTGTGCGTTCGACACAACTGTTTGGAGGTGCCCCTATGCGGACAAAACGATATACCGCCCTGATCCTGGCGGCGGCGCTGGCCCTGGCCCTGTGCGGCTGCGGCGCCAATGGGAACGACGGAAAACACGCGGCCATGTCCATCTGGCCCGCCCAGCTCAGCCAGGAGGAGGCCGCCCTCACCGAGCTGCTCGACATCGGCATGGACCCCTACCGCATTTACGACTTTCAGATGGGGGACAGCCCCAACGGCGTGCAGTCCATCCTGATCCGGGCCTATGAGCTGTCGGACGGGGAGTGGGCGGTCAAGTCCGAGTCCTCCCGGAGCTTTACCGACGCCGCGGGGCGGCTGGCGCTCACCTTCGGCAAGATGACCGACGGGGTCCGCGCCGCATGGCAGAGCGAAAACCACAGCGGCGGGATGAGCTTCACCATGGAGGCGGCGGACGACGTATCCGCCATGAACTTCGTCACCTCCAAGCTGTCCGGCACCCCATCCATGGAGTTTGACCAGGAGATCCCCCTGGTGCTCCAGTTTGTCACGTCCCAGAATGAGTTCAGCACCTACGACGTGGACTACTTTGGGATGCCCCGGGAGCTGGCCAAGCGGGGCTATGAGCATGTCTACGCCATTACGGTGGCGTTCAGCAAGAACGCGCCCGCTTCGCCCGACGTGACGGAGCCCTCCGCCGCCCCTTCGGCGGAGCCCTCTCCCCAGAGCTGAACAGGAACGCCCCCCGGCGGCAGCCGGGGGGCGTTTGTCACACGTTCAGCCAGGTTTTCAGCTCCATCAGGTCCGGGGCGATGTGTACACAGGGGAACCGCTCGAAGGCCGGGGCCCCGGTGGTGCCGTTGAGCACCGCGCAGAACCGGCACCGCCCCGCCTGGGCGGTGGCGGCGTCGATCACCGTGTCCCCGCAGAACAGCACCTGTTCCGCCTGGAGCCCCAGCTTCTCCAGCGCCAGCCGGAGCCCCTCCGGGTTGGGCTTGGCGTGCTGCACCTCGTCGCCGCCCACCACCAGGTCCAGCAGGTCCAGCCGGCCCTGGTGCTCGAAAATGCGCCGGATGGTGTCCCCCGGTTTGGTGGACACGATGGCGGTGCGGACCCCGGCGCGCTTCAGCGCCTCCAGCAGCTCCTCCGCGCCGGGAAAGAGGGTTGTGCCCTCAATCATCAGCCTGCGGCCCTCTCCATCCGCCTTTACGCCCACCGTCTCCTGGAAGGTGCGGAAAAAGGTCTGCTGCCGATCCGGGTCGTGGTCGCCGGTGATGAGGGAGTAGCCGTCCGCCAGGGTGTGGCCTACGGTGGTCCGCACCTGCTCCACTGTGGGGGGTTCCAGCCCCAGGGCGGCGAAGCCCAGCCGGTAGCCCTCCGCAATGGCGGGGGTGGAATCCCCCAGGGTGTAGTCAAAGTCGAAAAAAATACCTCGATCATTCATGACATGACCTCAAGTCCAATTAGATTTGCCCGCCCGCAGGGCGGTTTGCGGTATCATATCACAAACGAGGCCGGATTTCAACTCTCAGCTTGCTCCAAAAGATTGGCCGCGCCATAGCGCAGGCAGCGGTACAGCCGCTGCCTGCCTCGTTTCAGCGTGCGGGATACGGTGGACTTGTTGACCCCGCACTGCTGGGCGATGGCCTCCATGCTCATCCCCCGGCCGTAGTAGAGGATCATGTACTCCCGCTGGCGCTGGGTGACATCCTGGCGCAGGGCGTGGGTCAGGTTGCGCTTGAGGCGGTTGATCTGATCCCTGTTGTCCTCCGCCATCAAATTGGTGTACACCGCCAGGTCCACCATGCCGAAGGTGTTGTCGTAGGAAACGGTGCGCATGCTCATATCCTCCTTCCACGCCCCTGGGAAAGGCCGTCCTTGCCCTGCTGGGGCGTGTGTTTTTCGTAGTAATGCCCCAGATGGCGGGCCACCGCCCGCACATCCCGGTACATGGAGCGCAGAGGGCGGATGCGCCCCTCCAGCTGGAGGCGGCGCTCCTGGCCGGCGTCCCGTCCGGCGTGCTCCAGCTCCGTGATGCGGCGGTACAGCGCGTCCGCCGTCTGCTCATATTCCAGCGAAAGCTGGTACAGGGTTATGGTGCGTTTGCTGCTGTCGTTATACCGTGTCATAGCTCCTCTTTTCCCGATCAAAATATGTCTGTGCTCCCCTGATCCGGCGCAGCTGGGGGGCGAAATACCGCCGGGCGTAGCGGCCCAGACAGTCCTCGCACACCGCCTGGCCGTCCAGCTCGAAATAGGGGTCGCCGGGGTAAAGCTCCCCCCGGCACAGGCTGCACCGCTCCTCCCGCGGGGCCTGAAAAACGCCTTCCGTCGTGTACGCTCCATCCTCTCATGATTTTTCTTCGGTTCTTTTTCAAAAACTGTTGACAAACCCGCCCCCTACTGCTATAATAACCATCGTTGTGAACGCGGAAGCTGCTGTGCTGGTGTAGCTCAGCTGGTAGAGCAGCTGATTTGTAATCAGCAGGTCGGGGGTTCGAATCCGTCCACCAGCTCCA
>ERZ808040.960-NODE-960-length-21585-cov-6.706900_pt1 | contig 21585 bp, 22 predicted proteins | sample MGYA00380191_ERZ808040 | MGnify/ENA primary metagenome ERZ808040 (study PRJEB31490, sample SAMN06133395) | mouse gut metagenome | isolation source: J6 | host: mice | place: China: Chengdu | collected 2015-05 ...
AAAAGCAATATTCAATTAAAATACAGTAACTATGCGGGTTTCAGCAGTTAATGCTGTTATTCCGTGAATAATTCAGGTTTAATAATGTTGTCCATGGTTTCACAAAATTGCCGAAACTATTTATTGACAAAGTTTAAGAATTGTGATAACTTAGAAAAAATTTATTCATTCACACATAATTTAGGAGGACTCTCTATAAATGAACATACTATTGATCAATTGCAGCCCTGTTCGGAACGGGGCAACCGCCGAAATCGTCAAAACAGTGCACTCCTTTCTGGACAGCGCACACAAGATACACAGTATCTGCATCGACGATTACGACATTCACTACTGTAAAGGCTGCCGAAGCTGCCACCAGACAGCAGCATGTTTTCAGAATGACGATATGTTAAAAGTCATTGAAGCGTTTGAATGGGCAGACCGCATCGTCTGTGTCTCCCCTTCTTACTGGGCAGATGTTCCCGGCCAGTTCAAGGCATTTATTGACCGCTGCACACCGTGGTGCAACACCCATGAGCCGCACGCCAGACTAAGCGCTGGCAAAAAGGGCTACGCTATCGCGCTGCGGACGGGTCCGAACATGCAGGAATGCCACAGAATTATTGGCAGCATCGAGCACTTTTACGGGCACATGGAGATCACTCCCAGCGGAAATCTGGGACTTTGTTCGATCGAGCACAAAGAGGATGTCGCTGGCAGAAAACAGGAAATTGAAGCGTTCTGCGCACTGATACAATAAAAAACTGTTGAAATTTGCTATACGATACTGTTCTGCTCGATACCCGGCAGCAATTTGTAGAGAGAGCAGCCAATTTTCCGCTCAAAGTCTGCCTTGATTTCAAGTATTTTTTTCCATCGGTCCACGGTCGCTGTATGCACGCCATAGCGGATTGTCACGTCCACAAACCGCTTTTCCAGAATACAAAATCCAGTGGGCAGCGCCAGTGAATCACAGAGCTGCACGAGGCGGTCATAGTCATCATACACTGCATTGGCGACAAAATCTTTCATAAACAGATACTCCGCCTCACTCACATCAAATTTCCCGATAGACGTGTTGATATCCTGTATCATAAAGGCATGGGAAATGCAGATTTGTGCCGCTTTCTCCCAGCCCCGTTCCACACAAAAGCGATAGCCATCTATCAGATGCTTTTCCTGACTCACGCCGGCATAGCGTCCGATGTCATGCAGCAGTCCCAGTATATAAGCGCGCTCCGCAGATAAATCCGCACAGTGCTGTGCGATATTTCTGCACGCCTGCGCGACATAACGGGAATGGTCTGCCCATGGTCCCGGATTCGATTGTTCGGCTTCCAGCAGTACCTGTTCTGCGGTCTCCTTGGTTGGTTCCATTCAGATTTCCTCCTTCTTCATTTCCAGCATGATTCTATATTTATTACAATACTGCATCTTTTCCAATAAATCTATATCATTCCTGCCTGAATATATCACAATCCTGCCATATGCAGGAACTTCCCTAGAGCGTGTTTACTCAATTTTGAGTTTCTTGCGGTATTGTGTCGGCGTGCAGTGCGCATACGCGCGAAATACCTTGCCAAAATAACTGCTGCTGCCCAGTCCACAGGCGCTGGCAATCGCCGTGACAGAGTCTTTTCCCTTTGCAAGCATCTGGCAGGCGGTTTGCAGACGGTAATTTTGAATATATTCTACAGGCGTCATGTGCAGACAATCCCGAAACACCCGAAAGCACTCCCGCTCACTCAGATACGCCGCTGCCGCAAGTTCTGATATTGTGATTTTTTCAGCGTAGTGCTCATGCACATAGACCAGCATTTGTTTGATCTTGTCACTGCTTTGAATGTTTTTTTCATGCTGTTTTGGCATCTGGTCCAATAACAGCAGCCAAATCTGTGACAGCTTTTCCCGCAGTCTGATTTCATACCCAAACCCATCTTCCTGCGGGTCAAACGCATCTAAAATAAGCCCCAGAATTTGCTTCTGCGCTGGATTTTCTGGAAACAGCGCAACCAGCTCGGTCTGCGGTGCAGTCACAACCGGCGCAATATATTTTCTCTCGATTCTGCTCCCCTGCTCTCCCGCAAGCAGGGATGCATCAAAAATATGAAGAAGCTGGACCGTCTCTTCTGTCTGCGAGACCGCCCGCGTCATGTGCAGCACATTGGCATTGACCATGCCGCCCGAGCCTGCGGGAAAGACCATTTTCCCGGAAGGCGTCTCATATTCCAGCGCACCGCTCTCCATATAAAAGAGCTCCACCGCCCGGTGCCAGTGCCACGGCGCAGTGCGCCCAATGTATTTGTCCAGCTCCGCCCGCGAGGCAATGTAAGGAAAGTCGTCGGCAAAATCAGGAAGTGCTTCTTCCCTGCTGCCAGTATAAAATTCTACGCTCTGTACATTTTTCACCGATGTATCCACTCCCAGCCTTGTCTGTCATACCGTCTAAAACTCCCGGACTTCATCAAACCACTCCTCCCACTTTTGGGCAGAAATATCCAAATCCACCCCTTGGGCAAACTGCAAAATGGCAGTGTAGACATCCTCCCGCTCTGTTGTCTCGATACCATCGAGCCGGTTGATCTTTTCGATAAATTCTGTGACTGCCTGATGCACCACCTCCTCTGTCTGTGCCTTTCTGATCTGGTTAAAACAGCTCTTATATGCCCTTGCCGCCTTCTTTGCAAGCTTTTCTTCCCATTCTGAAAACGGAATCCCGTACTCCGTTTCAAACCAGATCTTCCTGCGCAGTTTGGAGACACCAGAATACTCCTCCATCTGCCGTTCCTTTTTCATCTGCCGAAGTTCTGCCCTCAATGTCCTGCCAGCAGTTTCCTCAATATTATAGCCGAGAAAGTACGTTAAATGCTCCCAGCTATGCAGGTTCGGCATCCTCTCCAAATCTGGAACATACCGGAGAGCAATGCTTTCAAGCTGCCTTAATTCTGCCAAAGCGTCCAAATTGGTCAGATTTCCGTATAAAGACAGAGATTTTAAATTTTCAAACTGCAACAGACTTTTGCAGTCAAAAGCTGCCTTCTCAGGACTGTTATAAATACACAATGCAGACGCCTGCGCTAAAACCGGAAAAACAGGAAGCTGGCAAATGAGATTTTCTTTTGGATAATCCGGCGTAAATTCCATATACGGCATTTGATCGCACTTTATGATGTCAAAATTCTCTAACGCGCCCGCAAGGGTGAGCTCTCGTATATTTCCTCCTACGAAAATCTCGAGTTTGCAATCTGTGTCAGTTGAAGCGGACAGCTTCTTCCTCTGCGCGCTGTTACAGTTTTGCCCCTGTGCGTGGAGCTGTACAATTGAGTAGGGAAGAGCATCTTCCCCTACTCGCGCGCCGGCACCCGTCAGCTTTTGCTGACAAATTTCATCTGGGTGCCCGTGTGCATAAATACACAGGTGCGTAATATTCGCATCTGCAAGCCCGACACACATACCAGTATGAGGGAACCATTGGAATTGCTCGATTTTTCTTTTCTTAGACCATTCAATAAAACCTGTGTCATTGCCTGAATAATAGAACCACCTTGGCCAGTCACCATACGGATATTCCGCTTTCTTCTCCTCACCGTATCCTGTATAAAACGCATTAAAAGCATTCCAGTCAATCACACTGTCCGGCTCCACCCAGACATCATATTTTCCCTCGGAAAGCCCTTTTGTTCCAATCGAAAAAGAACCCTGTCCTGCCGGAATCATCACCTTGTGGCTGTCTTTTCCTGTCAGTGAAATCACATATTCCCGATCTCCTATACTCATCCCCCTACCCCTTTCATGATCTACTTCTGCAAAAACAATTGTTGGTTCATTATATCATAGATGTAGCGCTTTTGCCAGAATTGTGTTATACTAACTAAAACTACGGAGGGTGCTATGAACAATGAGTAAATATAACATCTTATGGGATTATGTACAGAAACAGAACAAACCGTCTCTCACACTTACTTTTGAAGAGATACAAAATATTGCAGGGCGTCCACTCGACCACTCTTTTTTGACCTGCAAAAAAGAACTCACTGAATACGGTTATCAGGTTGGTAAAATCTCTATGAAACAACAGACAGTCCATTTTGACAAAATAAGAGCCGTGATTTTTGATATGGATGGGGTCATTTTTGACTCCGAGCGGGCTGTTTACCAGTGCTGGCAGGAACTTGCCAGGACACACCATCTCGCAGATCTTGACACCGCATACTACAAATGCATCGGGGTAAATTCTCAGATGTGCCGGCAGGTTTTTATGGCGCATTTCGGTGCAGATTTTCCTTATGATGACTATACGGCTGAGGTTTCCAGCATGTACCATGCCAAATACGACCACGGGCGCCTGCCGCTCAAGCCGGGCGTGAAGGAGCTTTTGTCTTATTTAAAAAAGAAGTCGTTTCAGACCGCCATCGCCTCCTCCACCCGGACAAGCGTCGTCGAACAGCAGATTGCAGACGCCGGGCTGCGCGCGTATTTTGACATCATTGTCGGCGGAGACATGGTTGAGAAGAGCAAGCCCGAACCGGATATTTTCTTAAAAGCCGCAGATCTGTTGCATGTACTGCCAGAGGACGCTTATGTCATTGAGGATTCTTTTAACGGAATCCGCGCGGCATCTTCGGCGGGCATGATTCCGGTCATGGTGCCGGACATGATGGCACCCGACGAGGAAATGCAGCAGAAGGCACGCTATATTTTGAAAGACCTATTCGAAGTAAAGAAATTACTTTGATTCGAGAGATACCGAAACGTGCCATCCGCAAACGGCTGGACCACAAGCTCATTCGTAAAGGCGCAGTCCATTTCCTTGTCAATGCAGACGCCGTCCACTGTGAGCGTGATGGTGCCGTCTGCATTTTCCGTAAAATCGACAACTTCGCCAAAAGGTGCATAGGGTTCTGCAAAAATCATCTCATAGGGATAGCTGCCGCGTTGGGCATCATAGCCGCACTTTCTGCGAATCTGTTCTTTTGTTACCGGAAGATAAAGCATCATAATGCGTTCATATTCCTCCGCTGGAATCCAGCCGCTTTCCGTTCTGATACTTTCTCCGGTATGTATGCGGTAGAGATCTTCAAACAGACATGGCTCTAAAATATCCTCCACTGTACTGCTATCCCAGCTTGTCACAAACGCATCATAGTCTGCAAAGCGGATGCCAGATACATACTTTCTGGTCAGCTCCCTGCACGCATCTGACTGTGGCTTTACGCGCAGATATTGATTCGCGTCTGAATGAACGATGTCCTCCTTATATGTATAGATCAAATACCCTTTGGGCGTGTACGTGATCTTGGCAATGTCACTCACCAGCGTATTTTTTATATACGGCATGCCACCCTCTTTCCAGTCCACGCCCACATAGTAAGTCTGCAAACTTCCCTCTCGGTGAATGAATGTGAGCACACCAAGCAGCCCGTCACTGTGCACTTGAAATATGGTGGCAGCGGCGTCCTGCGCCTGTGTGTACGCCTGATAAAATGCCTCCACCTCCTCATAATTTTCCATGCTGCTATCGTCTGCCATGCTGACATAACCCGCTTTTCCCAAAAGTCTCACCACCTCACGGCAGTCCTCTTGGCTAAAATTTCCGATATTGGAGGCATAGGATGTACCTTGCACCAATTCCTTATTTTGGTATTGCTGGCTGAGCGTTTGGGCGGCTGCCAAAATCGTATTTTGCAGTTCATTTTGTTCTGCTTCTGTGAGCAGGCAGTCCTTTGCGTGCGGAAGATACCACAGGGATTCGTCCGACCGGCTCTTCAGATTCTGCTCCCCATAAATCTCCTCCCACTCGGCCTCTGTCAGGCGTTCAGTGCGCCACCATGCCTCATATGTTCCATCAAGCATTCTGTTTGATACATACTGAAACGCACCGTTTTCCTGCAAACGGATGGTAACTTCATGAGAAAATGCCTTCGCAGTATTTTCATATGGAAACACCGCATTCACGGTGAGCGTGAGGGTTCCATCCGCGTTTTCTGTGTATCCTGTGACCTCAGGAACGGGCTGGCTGGTGCACTCAATTTCATACAATCCTCTTGGCCTGTATGCATACACTTTTTCTGATGGCATATATGCTGTGTGTGACCGCAGCGTCTGGATATTGATATCGAGATAAGACTGCACTACTGCCTCAAATTCCTTTTCTGGAATGTGATAAATGAGCCCCTCATTTGGATTTTCGTCAAGGACATAGGGTACAGGCGCATCATAAACCATCGGGTAAAAGCGGTCAAACAAATCATTAAAGTCCAGACTGCCAAAATCGTTCCCGTCCCAGTTGACAAGAAACAGGTTATTGCACGCATAGCCCACTGGCTGTATATATCTGCGGTTCAGCTCGCGGCAGCGCTTATCCAGCGGCGCTACCCGGATGGCGGCATGTTCTGGCGCATCTGTCAGCGAGACAATATAGTAGTCTTCTGAAAAATAACTGCCCGCAAACAACAGATAGCCATCCTGCGTATACTGCCACAGATCCGCATGATATGTCACAGTATCCTTGAGTGTAAATTGACGTTCTTCATTATTTGGATGGTATTGATAAAAACGCCTGTCAATCCTGACGCTCCCGTCCGCGGTGTGAAAATCGTATTTTTGAAACCCTTCAATCAAGTGCGCCTGTGTACTATCCGCTTGTGCATTCCCGCTGCCAATCACTTGTATGATTGTGAGTTCTGCGGTCTGCTTTGCGCGCACGGCGTCACAAAACTGGATTACCTGCGCCGCATTGGTCAGATTGATCTGATTTTCACCGTCAACCGCCACATATCCATGTTCGCCAAGCCTGTTGATGATTGTTTGGATTGACGCTGCTTCTGCCATGGCTGCAATGATGACGGCGGTGAGTTGTTGTTTTTTAGATTCGAATTTAGATTCAAGCTCATGACTGGGCTGCGTCTCATGGAACAGTGCGCTGTTATCTAACACCACAGTATCTCTTTGTCCATGCTGTTTGATTGCGCAGGCGTTCATTGCAAGACAGGCGCAAAAGGCTGTGGCAAGTAACCGAAATTTATTGGACTTTGGGCGTGCGTTCATTGGAGTGTGTTCCTTTCGTATCTTATTCGAATTTTGTATTCCTTTTTGTGTCTGTATCAATATTACAATTGTAAGATTTAAAAGTCAAGTTCTTTTTTACACCCTAAACCTTCCCCCCGCCAAGTTCTCCATAAACCCGGCTGCACAGCCGCTTTGCAAGCTGGTGATTGTGTGTGATGACAACGATGCCCATCTTGCGCTTTTCCGCCTCGCTGCGCACCACCTGCCAAATCTGCGCCTGCGTGATGACATCCAGCATTGTGCTGATCTCATCACAGATCAAAAAAGCTGCGTTGGCCATCAGCGCCCGCGCCACACAGAAGCGCTGCAATTCCCCGCCAGAAAGCTCTCTGGGATAACGTTCCAGCCACTCCTTCTCTATTCCAAGCGATACCAGAAGCTCCTCCTGAATCTGGCCGCTCTCCTCAAGTACCTTGCGCAGCCGCCAGCGCGGATTGACCGCCTGCTCCGGGTGCTGGTAAATGAGCTGTACTGGGCAGACACCTTTTTTGGGAAGTGGCGCTCCGTTTAGAAAAACCCCTCCTTCCTGCGGCGTCAAATAGCCTGAAAGCAGCATTGCAAGTGTAGATTTTCCCGTTCCACTCGGTGCAGACAAACCAACACACGCCCCCTGATCCACGCAAAAATCCAAGTTCTGTATAATCCATGGCTGTCTCTTCTGGTATCGAAAACTGATGTTTTTTGCTTCAAGACACTGCATCGCTGGTTTTGTGCTCATGATCCATCTCCTCATCCCTCTTTAAATTTAATCGAGTAGGGGAATGACCTTTTCTCCTACTCGCCGCGCGCCCCATGCGCCGCCTTAGCGGCATATTTCCTTTGCATGGGGCTGCGCATAAATACTCGCGCCAGCCGCAGCCGCGACAGGCGAATTACTCCGCATAAAAACACCGCACTTCCCCATTTCGCAGCGTCCGTACTGGCGGAACCTCCTCTTCGCACTGGGGTGTCCTGTGGCTGCACCTTGGCGCAAACAGACAGCCCTTTGGCAGATTTCCGGCGTAGGGCTGGAATCCTTCTGCCGGCTCAAAATCATTCTGCGGCAGCGCCCGCCAGAGCGCCTTACTGTATGGATGCCTAAGGGCATCTGGCCCCGCCTGAAAATCCTGCGCGCGGGCAGTCTCCACAACCGTTCCTGCATAAAAGACTGCAATTCTGTCCGCGAACGCAAAGGCAAGGTCTATGTCATGCGTAATCAGTACAATGCTCTTTCCATCATCTGCCATCTCCCGAAAGATCTTCAAAGCCTCTGCCGCCTGCGCCACACTCATGCCCGGCGTCGGCTCATCCGCAATGATAAGCTGTGCGTCTGTTATCAGTGCTGTGGAAACCAGCACTCTGCGCACCATGCCGCCCGAAAGCTGAAACGGATAACAGTTCTCTGCATTCTCCGGCAAATCCAGCCTCCTAAAAAATTTCCGCCGTTTCTGTGTCGGATAAGGCTTTCTGTGTCCATCTGCCTGCGCTCCTGCTCTCATCAGCGGGTCGAGAAACTCAATGGACTGCGGCACCAGTGCAATCTGGTTTCCTCTAAGCTGCCTTTGCAATTCGTTTGTCAGCACCTGCCCGTTATAACGCACCTCCCCGGAAACCACTGCATTCTCTGGCAGGATTCCTAATACCGCGGATGCGAGCAGGCTTTTCCCTGAACCAGACGATCCCGCAATTGCCAGAATCTCCCCGGCGTGCACTTTTATATTCAGTTCAGAAATAACCTGCAACATTTTTTGTCCGAAAATGCCATCCTGCATTTGAAAAGAAACGGACAGATCCCGAACCTCCAAAACCGGAGGATTTTGTATGTGCTCCATAAACGCCTCCCTGACTTCATTTTTTCTATTATACTACCTCAGTGGCTGTATGCACAAGGAAAATACACCTTTTGAACGCTGATGGCTATCAATATATCAATACACCCTCCCGGCCTCAGATGCGGTGTAATACGATGCCTGCGCACTGTAGAGCGCATAGTATCTGCCCTTCTTTCTAAGCAGGGTCTCATGGGTCCCCTCCTCCAAGATCTGTCCACCGTCCAGCACGATGATACGGTCGCAGAATTTGCAGCTGCTCATGCGGTGAGAGATATAGATCGCCGTCTTGTCGTGAACCAATGTATTAAAATTCTCGTAGACGTCTGCCTCCGCAAGCGGGTCAAGCGCCGCGGCTGGCTCATCCAAAATGACAAACGGCGCGTCCTTGTACAAGGCTCTTGCGATGGCAAGCTTCTGTGTCTCCCCGCCGGAGAACAATACCCCCTGTCCATTCTCATGCCCTAGCAGCGTCCTTTCCTTCTTGGGCAGCTCCTGTACTCGTTCCCACATCCCAGCAAGCTTCAGCGCCCGCTCAAGCCGCGCGCTGTCCACAGCACTGCCCGAGGCAATATTCTCATCTAGCGGGAAATCATACAGATGAAAGTCCTGAAATACCACCGAAAAAATCTGGATGTATTCCTCATAATCATACTTTGCAATATTGATGCCATTCAGGCGGATTTCACCCGCCGTCGGCTCATACAGGCGGCATAAGAGCTTTATGAGCGTCGTTTTGCCCGCCCCGTTTACCCCGACAAGCGCAAGCTTCTCCCCGATCTGAAAAGTCATCGAGACATCTTCTAAAATATCATGCGTGCTCCCCGGATAACGGAAACTGACATGTGAAAATTCCAAGAGATAGCGGTTGTCGTCGCGCTTCTCGATGGGCAGCGTGCCGTCATAATGCATATTCGGCCGCTTGAGAAACGCTTCGTAGGTGCTCAGATACGCGTTCCTATAATTGATGTCCTGATATCTGGCAAGCAGTCGCTGCACGCCGGAAACCATCGTGATAACTGCCCCGGCATACATCGTCACTTCCCCGATGGTGATACTTCCCGCGATCGCTTTTGCCGCAATGCAGATATAGGTGACAGCTGCAAACAGCTGCGCCGCAAACGCTGACACCGCCTGACATTTCCCGCTGTAACTGCCGCCCCGTGTGTAGATTTCTCCCACTGTCCGCATCCACTCCATCTTTTTTAACAGATAGTCTTTGAGTCCAAAGAGCCGTATATCCTTGACATATGCCTCCTTGCTCACCAGATTTAACAAATACGCTGACAGGGTATTTACCCGCTCATTTTCCAACTCAGTCTGCACGCGGAACGCACCGTCCTTTTGGGCAAGATAATTGCTCAGCGCCAGCACTGCCGCAAATGCCAGAAGCATGAGCACAAACATCAGTACGGAATCTCTAATATTTTCCCGAGTGCTGTCTGTCCGTGTAAAGAGCACCAGCACAAAACCGCCAGCGAACACAATCCCGGCAAGCTCCTGAAAAAATCCATAAATCTCCGAGAGCTGCCGCTCCACGCCGCCCATTCCCTGCTCTCCTGCGCGCACTCTGCGAAACGCTGCGAGCGTCTCCGTCCGGTCAAGCGTCTCGTATTCCATCGAAAATGCTTTCTGTGCCGTCCGCTTCTTGATCTCATAGGCACACGGTTCACAGTAATGATACACCATCCTGTCACAGCCCTTTGCCGCCAGCTTCAGGACAAGTGTCACAGACACCATCCAAAGCACCAGCCTGACCGCTGTATCATACGCTGTGAGCACAAGCTGGTCCAAAATGCCCGCATAGAACAGATTGCCCACATAGGGCACTGCCGCCGTCGTCAATGCCCCGAGAACAATCGCCGCCTTGATGGTCCAGTATCCCTTTGTCTGAAACATAAGATAGTGCCACATCTCCCGAACCGTCATATTTTTGTTATCCATATTTTCCTCATTCATAGCCATCCTCCGCCTTATCATAATATTTGCTCTGCACCTGAAACAGTTGATAATATGCGCCCTGTTCCTGCATCAGTTCCTCGTGTGTCCCCTGCTCCTGAATGCGCCCTTCTGCCAGTAAGAGAATCCGGTCACAAAATCTCGTCGAGGCAAGCCTGTGCGAGATAAACAGAACACTTTTTCCCTGCATCAAGGTCTGGTATTTCTGATAAATCTCGGTCTCTGCCAGCGCATCGAGCGCCGCTGTCGGCTCGTCCAAGAGAATCAGCTGTGCCTCACGGTACAGTGCCCGCGCAAGCAGCAGCTTCTGCATCTCTCCGCCCGAGAGCATGATGCCATCCTGCGCAATATCTTTTCCAAGATGGGTATCCAACTGTCTGTCAAGGCTTTTGACCTTCTCATCCAGCCCTGCCTGCGCGAGCACTTTCCAGAGCTTCGCTCGGTCATAGGTCTCCTCGAGCGCGATATTTTCGGCAATGTTATAAGAAGTCTGAAACGGCTCCTGAAAAATAGCCGCCTGCTTGGCAAAATAAGCGCTCCTGTCCAGTGCCCGCGTGCTGATGCCATTGACGTACACGGTACCAGATGTCGGCAGATACAGCCCGGACATCAGCTTGACAATCGTCGTCTTGCCCGCCCCGTTCAACCCGACGAGCGCAAGCTTCTCTCCTGATGCAAGACGGAAGCTGACATCATGCAGCGTTTCCTCCTCTGCACCATGATAGCGGTAGCTTACATGGTCAAACACGACCTCTATGCGGTCTGTCTCTGCCAGCTTTCCACCCGACGGTGCCTCTTCCTCAAGCAAAAGATAATTGCGCAATTCGCTGATATTGTCGCTCTCCTGCTTCACCGAGACAACGCGCTTACTGATCATGCCAATCCAGTTTGAAAATCCGGCAACCAATCCCAGATAAAAGACAAACTCCGAGATCCGCATTCCCTGAGAAAGCTGTAGAATCAGATACAGATAACAGACCAGATCGCGCACAGCATCGAGCGCCGTGTCCAGCATATTGCTGCCATATTCGCGGATATCGCGCTGAAAATACAACCGGCGGCATTTTTTGATCGCCTGATCATATTTGCCGACAATCCATTTCCCCAGACCAAAAATGCGGATATCCTTGCCGCTCTGCACGTCGTCCACCTCACGGTTGATATAGCCCATCGTCACTCCCTGTTCTGCAAGCGGGTCCTTAATTTTCTCATAATACCGCGTCACGCCATAAGCTGCCGCTGCGCTGACAGCAGACATTCCGACAAGCATCGCTAAGATTTTCCAGTTCATGATGCCCACAATCAGTGTATAGACAAAAAGCCCCAGCAGACTTTTTAACAAATCCAGATTATGACGCATAAAGCCCTCGATGCCCCATTCATTTGCCCAGATACAGTTCTCTGATTTTTTCTTTAGTTTTTGAATCTGTGCATCCTCGCACTGCTCCATGCTGACTGTCAGATCTTTCTTGATCCAGTCCATCAAAAACAGCGCGGTCCGCGCCTCAATGTACTGCCCGTCGTTGCGCGCGTCAAGATAACTCTTCGCCATATTGAGCACGCCGTAGCCCGCAAAGGCAAGCAGTGCCCTGCACACAAAATGCTGCATGGAAATTCCCTGTTCGAGACTTCCTATCATCATCGAGGTGATCATCATCCCGACCACAGGCACTGCGACAAACAGGACTGCCGCCGCCAGAAAGCAGAGCGCAATGCGTCTTTTCTGCTGCCAGAGCGGCTTAAAGGTAAAAATATAATTGCTCCAAATGGAATAGTGTTTCATCGTTTGACTGCCTCCCTTTTGATCTCAAATCTTACAAAGATATCCTATCACGATTCTCACTTTTCTGCACAAAAAAAGCACAGACGGTCAAAATCTGTGCGTAAGTGGTTTAGAGCACTTTCAATGCTTCTATAAGAATACTAAATTTATTTGCATCGCCATCCTTCAACCCAACTACTTTACTATTCACATTTTCCAGCGAATAAACATTTCTGTCAGAATCTGTCATCAAGCCCAATGCACCAAACTTTATGTTGTTTTGGGCATCTGCTGGTAAATTTCTATCTTCTTGACGGTTATATTTATCCGTTGGTTTCAGGAAAACCGTATTGAACTGAATCAGAAAGCTATATGGTATGATCATATCATATTCATCTTGCAGCATTTCACTATGAACAATCTCTACATTGTCAAACGCTAATATACTTTTAACACTGTCGCTGCCAGAATCACAAAGTATCATATTACCACAATAAATCTGAACGTTCATTGATACATTGTCATTAATTCCGGTTATATTTATACACTTTCTGGTATTCTTAAATCCAGCTTCCAATAATCTGTTTCGTGAGCTGCACCATACAAAATGCATTGCACCTGTATCAACCAATGCTCTGTAAACATGTGGCCTATGATGATCATCGAGTACCATAACACTAATAATTGGTCTTAAACTATTCCTTATAAACCTTTTCACTATGTACATTGCAGCCCTCCAATCATAAACCAATTAAGACTTGGTTGGGACTTAAAGCCCCATCAAAACATGATAAAATATCCACCCATGGAGCCTTACCATACCCTAGTTTTTCACAATATTTCTTATCAAGCTCTATTGATTTCATCTCTGCAAACTTTTTATCACATCTGTAATAAAGCACTCTGTAACCATCATTACTTCCAAAATATCCCGGATTAATCACTTCAACAACCAAATGCTGATTTGGAAACATTTCCTGAATTTCTTCATAATAAAGAATATCCTCAAAATCAGATTTCTCATTTGTAAGAAATTTCTTATAATCAAGATTCTTTTCCAAGATCTCTTTTGTTGTTATACCATAGATTTTATTTCTATCAATCTTCATAAAATCATCCTCTCTTTATTAATCCTAAATTATTTCCTGAAACGATTTAGCCTTTTCGTCGTGTCATAATCCGTTCTGATAGAAAACATTGTTCAAACGTACTTTATGACATGATACATTATAATGGAAGCAAGATCTCCGTCACAAATACCCCGGGCTCATTTTTGCGGTTGACAAACCCGCCATACTTGTCCACAATCTTATTGATTCGTTTGAGCCCGTGTCCATGGTTACCGCGCTTTATAGAGATATACTGCTCGTCAAATTTCCGAACTGTCTCGCTGGTCGCGTTGCTGACGGACAGATAGAGCTGTTTTTGAAAGATTCCGATATAGAGGCGGATGAACTGGTTCTCGGAGGCGACTTTCCCGCACGCCTCTACCACGTTGTCGATCAGATTTCCTATGATAACGCACAGGTCAATGTCTGATACCGCAAGTGTTTTTGGTACCACCGCTTTGTAGTCCACCTGAATGCCCTTCTTTATTGCGAGGGAAATCTTGGCGTTTAATACTGCGTCCGCATTGATATTTCCGGTGTTAAACAGCAGATTGATATCGTCCAAATCCTGCTCAAGCGCATCGAGATAGGCGCGCGCTTCCTCGAGGCTGTCCATTGCCAGATAGGCTTTGACCGACTGCATATGATTGTGGTAATCATGGCGCCAGCCCCGCATTGTGAGGTAGAGATTGTGCACCTCGTCCACTTCATTTTTCAACAGCTTGTTCTGATATGCCGCGACACGCCGGTCATAAATACCGTCCAGAATACGGTACAGCAGGTAAATGACCAGCAAAAGCAGCGCGACACTTCCCAATATCAAAGTCAGAATTTTCATGGACAGCTCCCCTTGTAATATGTTATAAACCGTTCGTTTAGGCACTGGTAAGCGCTGCGGCTGACTGGCAGTACCGTGTTGTCAGCCAGCGTGCAGTCGGTACGGCTGATTTTCTCGACATAAGCGAGATTGACCACATAACTCCTGTGGCATTTCACAAACTGCTCTTTGCTGTGAAAGCGCGCCACAACTGCCGCCAGACTCTCCTTGATGCGGATTGCTGCTGCCCCTGCCAAATGAAGGTGCGTATAGTGCCCGACTACCTCCACATAACAGATATCCTCCTCTGCAATCCTTTTCATGATACCATTCTCTCCGACGGCGATACAGACCGTTTCCTCCGAACGTTTTTCCCGCTCTGACAGCAGTTCATCGAGCAGGCTTTCAAGCTTCTCTGCGGTGATTGGCTTGAGCAGATACCGCACGGCGCGCACCTCATATCCCTCGATGGCAAAGGTTTTGTCCGCCGTCAGGAACGCGATCGGCAGTTTTTTGTCCTTCCTGCGGATGGCGTGCGCAAGCTCCATGCCGTTCATCTGCCGCATCGCAATGTCGAGAAAGACTGCGTCGTAGGGAAAATCTTCATTCTTAAACATAAATTCCTCGGCGCTCTCAAACAGCACCACCTCCACAGGCTCCTGCCTGCGCACGCCCCAGCGTTCCATCAGAGCGCGGACAAGCGCCGCCTGCGCCGGCTCATCCTCACAGTATGCGATCCGCATCATAATTCCCCCTACTCATCCAATAGCCCCCTCCGCTGCCGCCATTTGTTGTAGTTGTTGACGCCGCCCGGAAATGCATTCTGCCTGCTCCATAGCGAGGATTTTGACAGCCATTTATCTGCATGTTCCAGATCAGAAAACAGCATTTTCAGCGCCCGGTCAATGCCGCTTCGCTCGCGAAAGACAAGATTCCGCGTAAGCTCGACCTTCCCCACCGGCAGGATCTGATATGTTTCCTTCTCCCGCAGATAGACTTCAAAATACGCGTCAAAATCCCCTATCAGCTCATAGCAGCACAGACTGTCTCCCGCAAAAAAGAAACACGCCATATTTCCTGCCCCTTGATGAAGCACCAGTGTCGAATGATAAGGGCGGTAGACCTTTTTCTTTAACCGTTTGACATAGATCCCCTCTCCCTGCAACAAAAAATCTGCCGCAAAATAGGTATACCGTCCGTTTAACGTCTCGTCCATAAGCTGCACAATCTGCTCTGAGGTGAGCGTACTGCCTTCATACTGCCGCATTGCACCCGCTTCACAGACACGCACCCACACAGTCCGTTCCGGGTCCACCTTCACATCTTCCTTCAGAATCACGGGAATTTTGGCGTGGGAGGTCTTTCTTAGAAACTCCCGCGTGCCTTCTTTGGGTGCCTGCTCTTGAGTCTCCTGCTCGCGAGGCGCCTCCCATTGGTCCTGCACCGCCTGATTCAGATCAAGTTCCTCATCCAAATCCGCTTCCAGAAGCTTGAAGCCAGCCGCTTCTAAATCATCCTCATCCATATCCGCTTCTGGAAGCTTGAAGCCAACCGCTTCTAAAAAATCTACCGCTTCCCATGCGTCCCATCCGCCCTCTTCGTCATCTCTCCAAAAACGAAGATATTCAGAGACCGCTTCCTTTGAACAGCCAAACTCCTGTGCTAACAGTGCCGCATTTCCGCGCCACTGCGCCCACTCCTCCTCTGGAAGCTCCTCAAAACAGTCCGGTACCGTCATAAACTTGTCAAGCTCTCTGCCATCCTTATATAGAAAATAATCCCAGTAGTCATCATCATAGATATCGCACACCAATACAGGACCTTCGAACTTTTCTGACAACGCCTTCGCAAGCATGTCAAATGCCAGACAAAAATCATTGAACCAAATAATGACTCCGGCGTCGCACTCGACAGCAGAGCACGCCGACAGCTCGAGTTCAAATTCATTCTCCCCCGCAGCAAGCTCTTTTAAAACCTCCTGCACATCGACCCGACTCTGTTTTTTTAGAACTGCCACATGCCAAAATACTCCCATATTTCTACTCCTTTTGAATGATACTCACGACAGATAAGATCTGCCGTGAGTATCTGTTACACAGCATAATCCTCTGTCAGCTTTGCAATTTTCTCAATTTCCTGTGAGATGCGTATCTTTTTGGGACATGCATCCATACAAGGCATCCTCGCGCACTCCCGGCAATGCCTTGCGCTCTCAGCGATGCCAAGCCCTAATTTTTTTAATGCCCAGTAATCTTTTCCCAGATAAAAATACTGGTACTGGCGAAACAACGTGTGGATTTCCGTACCATATACGCAGACGCAGCGCTGGCACCGGTCACACGGAATCGGATCGTACTCCTTTTCCAGCACAGAAAGTACCTCCTCAAAGGAAGGAATCTCGGGTTTTGGATTTCGTGCATCCCATCCCATCGCGGCATCCACCTGTGCCTTGGTGCCAAGTCCTATCAATACGCTTGACACGGGATAATCCAGCGCAAAACCAATTAATGTCCGCACTGAAAAACGCGCGGTAAGAAGCCCCGCCGCATATACTTTGTTGACCAGAAATCCCTTGCCGTTAAAACGCACCTCCTGCCGAATGCGGTCCAGTATTCCGCGTTCTAACAGATTGCCGCTGCCCTGTAACACATCCACGCGCTCATCCTGCGCGCCCCGCAGCAGAATATCATAATAGTGCGAAGCAATCCCGGCAAATCTTATTTTTCCCTCCGCCTTCAGCTCCGCAAGCGCATCTAACGCGCCGCCTCTGCCAAACACTTCCTCCTCGTGGCTAAAATCCACCTGATGCACAAAATACAGGTCAGGTATTGTGCCAAGATTTTCACAGGAGGTCTCGACTGCGCGGTACATCTCACTGCCGCAAAAAAAACGTGCCTTGTCCGAAATAAGAATCTTTTCCCGCCCAACGCGCGCCGCAAATTTTCCAAGCTTGATCTCCGCATCACCGTATTCTGGCACAATCGCTGTATCGTACAGATTGCAGCCCCTCTCGAATGCGTGCGCCATGACCGCCAGCGCCTCATCTTCATTTAAATTAAAATACGCCGGCAGAACCGGAATATTTCCTTGCAGAATGGGAATCGTGCCAAAGCTGATCTCCGATACCTCTAGTCCTGTATTTCCTAATTTGCGGTAATACATTGCATCCTCTCCTAAAATTCCAGGCTGTTTGAATGCAGATGAAAATACTTCATTCGCTAAATTTAATATAACAGAAAATGTGAGGTTTGGGAATACACAGTTCCTAATATAGAGGTGAAACTGCCAATATCTCCATTGAGACATACCGACTGCCCTGCAATCTCTTTTGGCGCATAAGCCTGCCCGTAGTTGATACAGACATACGAGGCTTTTGGATTGTCTGCCGTCATCTGCCAGAAAGGATATTTGATGATGCCCGGCGTGTTGCTGCCTACCCCCAGTTCCAGATATAACATCTTCATTCCCTGATGGCGTTCGATAAAATCCTGATATCTGTCCGCCGCCGCATACCAGCCGTCATCTTGCACAAAGGTATCGTCGGAGCGCAGATTCATGGACATCGGTGCGCCGCAGACAGGACAGCGCGGAATGAGCTCTGACGGTATGCGCATCTTTTCCTGCTGTGCCACCATTTTTTTCACCACTTCTTCATTGTCATAGGTCTGGTCATGGCAGGGTTTCGAACACTGCCACAATCCATAATCGCCCTGCGTATAGAATAACCGCTGCCTGTCAAAGCCCGCCTTCTGAAAACAGTGGTCTACATTTGTCGTCAACACAAAATAGTCCAGCTCCCGCACGATCTCAAGCAGCTCATTGTAGACAGGTTTGGGCGCATCCTGATAGCGGTTGATGTCAATATAGCGGCTCCAGTACGCCCAATGCTCCTCCAATGTCCTGTACGGATAAAATCCTGCCGAATACATATCCTGAAAACCATATTTTTCTATAAAATCTGCAAAATTGTTGTCAAATCGTTCGCCAGCGTAAGTAAAGCCCGCCGATGTGGACAGCCCTGCACCTGCGCCAATCAGGACAGCGTCCGCGTCCTTGATTTTCTGACGCACACTTTCCACAGCGCGCTGTCTTGAAGCTCTGCTCCATATCATCGAAGGAGCCTTTTGTAGATTTGAGCGTCCTCGTCTTTGAAAAAATTAAATACCACCTCCATCCTGCTGTGCCTCTCCTGTTGAACCTTCTGTACCGTCTCGATTGCGATCTCGGCGGCTTTCTGATTTGGGAAACGAAACTCCCCTGTGGAAATACAGCAAAAAGCAATACTTTTTAACTGATGCGCTGCCGCAAGTTCCAGACAGGAGCGGTAACAGTCCGCCAGCAGCGCACAATCGTCCTCCGTAACCTTTTCATAAATAATCGGTCCGACGGTATGCAGCACGTAACGGCTGGGGAGATTATAAGCTTTTGTCAGCTTTGCTTTTCCTGTAGGCTCCTGCGTTTTCTGCCTGTTCATAATGCGGGCACATTCCAGCCGCAGCTGCACGCCTGCGGCGGAATGAATGGCATTGTCAGAAATTCCTTTGAGACCGGCTTGGGCATTCGAATGTTCATCAGTGCACGCAATAGCTGCTTCCTCGCTGCCTCATCTGCCGGAACTGCGATTTCCTCCTGATCTGCCCGTTCATGGATCAGATAGTCTATCATATAAAGCAGTCTCTGTGTCTGTGTCATCACGTTTCCTCCTTCCAACCATCTGCGAAGGGCAGTTGCGGTTTATTCTGCCACAACGGATATTCTCTGCTGTATGTGGTTTCCATTGACTGCTTCATCCACCATCGCAGACGCAAAGTCCGCATAGCTGATTACGCTCTGACCAGCCGCATTGACGGTCAGTTCCTCACCGCCCCAAATGTACTTTCCTGTCCGTGCTCCGTCCGCCTGAAAATCCGCCGCAGGGCTTATGTACGTCCATCTTACATCTGTTCTGGTGCGAAGCTCCTCCAATGCCTTACCCATGCTGGATGCCAGCGGCAAAAACGCTTCCGGGAAATCCGCCCCGTCCATTACCTGCGCGGTATGTTCTGGATTCACATACAGACTGCCTGCGCCGCCGACCACAAGAAGCCGTGTCTCTCTGCCGCGCAAAAGGTCACACAGGTGCCGCAGGGAAGTGCTGTGCTGCGGCAGCGTTTCTGGTGTCCATGCACCAAAAGCATCTATCACCACATCAAACTCCTCCAAATCGGCTGCGGTCAAGTCAAACAGATCTTTTTTGAGAATCTTCTTTGCCGCTGTCTGGTTCTCGCCACGCACCACAGCGGTAACGTCAATTCCCCTGTCTACCGCTTCCTTTACAATCAACTTTCCTGCTTTTCCATTTGCACAAATAACTGCTGCTCTCATCATTTTATTCCTCCTGTAAATTTATTTTCCAAGGCTTGTTTTTTCCTGCCTGTGAGACTATAATATACCCATATGGAAAGCTCGTAAACTACGCACTTTATTGTGCCATAGTTACCTGGACAAAACAATTGTGAAGAAATGGGTGTATTTTCATGGAAAAAAATTTACCTGCCTGTCCGGTGGAAACTACCTTAATGCTGATCAGCGACCGATGGAAAGTATTGATTATCCGCGATCTGCTAGACGGCACAAAACGGTTTGGCGAATTAAAAAGATCCGTCGGAAATGTATCGCAGAAGGTTTTGACTGCAAATCTGCGCGCGATGGAAGAAAGCGGCCTGCTAACCCGCACCGTCTATGCGGAAGTACCGCCACGCGTAGAGTATACGCTGACAGAAACCGGGTACAGCCTGAAGCCGGTCTTAGATGCGATGATGGCGTGGGGAACGGCGTACAAAGCCAAACAGTAAGTATGCTTTTTTTGCCGCTTCTGCACACAGCTTTGGCGTTGTCTGCGGATATGTAAGTTCTGTGGGAAGCGTATCAAACATCTTCGTTTCTTTCATTTCGCTTTCGGGAAGCACGCCAATAGTGTGAACGACAGCCAGGAACACCATTCCGTTTGAACAGGATTGCGAATTGAAACCCCAATAGTCGCAGACGGGATAAATGTCTGCATCCTTGATTCCGCTTTCCTCAAAAAGCTCACGCTTCGCACATTCAAGCGGTGTTTCACCTTCCTCAATATGACCGCCCTGTGTTTCCCATGTGCTGCGTTTCTTGTGCTTTGAAAGAATCCACTTGCCCTGATAAACGGTACAGATCACGGTGTACTTGTATCTTTCAAGGTATCCAAAGGGATAAATTCTGCATTGCAGATCTTTGCGAATCACCTCGCGGTCTATGCTCGGAGCGCTCAGATCAACACCGAGTTCTTTGCACTTTTCAATGGCGGAGTTGTGATTCTGAAGCGCTGCCTTGCGATACCAAAAGACTGCCTGCTCCATATCATGCGCAACACCGACAGCATCTTCATGGAAACATGCAAGATTGTATTGTCCATCACGGTCGCCGTGATCGGCGGCTCTGCGTGTCCAATAGACTGCTTTCTCAAGGTCTTTTTCAACGCCAAGACCGTTGTAATAGAAGTAGCCGATCTGACACTCGGCAAGAGGATAGCCCTGCTCGGCAAGAGACAAATGCCCCGCAAAGCACTTCTGATACTGCTGTGTATGAAAATATTTTTCAATCAGCTCATTGCAGATATCAAACTCTCTGCAAGGCTTGTAACTTCGTTTTAGTAATTTTGTGGAGTTCATCTTTTTAGCTTTTCCTTTCCTATATTTGTGTTTACCTGTTCCCGTAATGATGATCTGCGCAGTGCCCGCGTTGTTTTATTGCGCCTCTCGTTAGGGTATGCCCAATACGTCGGCTACTCTTATTCTCTAATATCTTCTTTCAGTTTCCTAATGCCACGTCTGATACCTTCTGAATGTGGAATATCCTCTTGAGTACAATATTTATCCAGTATTTGATTACATTCCTCATCAAGCCTTACTTGCCGTGGTTTTTCTTTAGGTGACACCGTAGGTCTACCCATTTTTTTATGTTCTACTTTACATCACCCCTTATTAGTGATAGTGTGCTCTCGGAAACTCGAACCCCTTGTTTTATAAGGCTTCAGAAATTTCCGAAATCTCATTTTCACCTCTATTT
>ERZ808040.961-NODE-961-length-21585-cov-5.569277_pt1 | contig 21585 bp, 22 predicted proteins | sample MGYA00380191_ERZ808040 | MGnify/ENA primary metagenome ERZ808040 (study PRJEB31490, sample SAMN06133395) | mouse gut metagenome | isolation source: J6 | host: mice | place: China: Chengdu | collected 2015-05 ...
AGGACTTCCTCAGGTAAAACTGCGGGACCTGCTGAAAAATTGTACACTCTGGACACTTTCTAACTCCTCCTGATTTCTTTAATATGCTGCGCCTGCTTTTCTAACACCGCGGCGCGGATTCTATGAATCTATATAAACAACATTTTTATAAAAAATGTTGATATTACTAATAAAACAAAATGACCGGCGTACCAAGCTCCACCATATCATAGAGTTCTTCCATGATTTCGATAGGGGTATTGATACAGCCGTGAGAGCCGTTTGTCTGGTAAATCTCTCCGCCAAACTCCTTGCGCCAAGTGGCATCATGAATGCCAATATGCCCATCGACCGCCATCCAGTATTTGACAGGCGTCGCATAATTGGCACCCCTGAGCACCCTGTTTTTCTGCTTGAAATACACTGCGCAGACTTTGGCGGGCGTTCCCCAGTTCCGCGAGGTATTGCCCGTAACCACCGGGGTATCTATCACAAGCTCTCCATCTACATAATAATACATATGCTGGTCTGTCATGTCAACCTCTATGTAAGTATCCCCGATATCATCGGAACCTTTTTCCCATGCCTCACTGATATATTGAGGTATCCGTGTACCGCTCTGCCTGTTCAGAAACGCGTTCAGCAGAAATTCATACTCTGCTGCCTCATCCAGCTCATTGCCGTAACCTCCGCCGGGCACTTTGACGAGATCGCCCCTCGTCGCCTTAAAACTGCGCTCTATTCCTACTGTATTATAGGTTGATGCCAAATATGCCACATATTCCTTGATGAGCGTCCTGTCAAGTACTGGGCGGTTCTCTTCATCGAAGACAAGCTCTCCCTGCGCATCGAGCGTCATCCAGTCAGCGACCACCGCCTCGTCAATGATTTCCTCGCGCCCGCCAAATTCATAGATCATATGAAAATCCTGAAATTCGCGGATGCCTTCCCATTTTGCGAGCGTATCCTTCATCTTGGCTGTATATGGAATGCTCTTGTAACAGATGTCCTTATTTGATTTCGCTGACAAATCTATCAGCGCACTCTGATACGGAGTCCCGCTTATTTTTGTTAATTGATTAACAATCTCAGCGCAAATAAATGCTACTGCCTGTTCTTTGAGCAGCAAGTCCTTTGTCTGATCGACAAGAATATAACCTTCTGAGGTACTTTTTATGATAGAAACTGCATTTTCTTTATGCCGTTTTTCCTCTGAATACAAATTCTCGTTGAGCCACGCTGCGCGTTCCAGCTTTGCAGCCATCACCGCCGTATCACAATAGTAGGTGGGATATACTGTTTCTTCTATCATATCATGTATTCGGGGAGCGCGCAGATTCAGCGAACTCACCACTAAATCCTCCAGCCACTGAAAAGGCTTGGATTTGCACTGCTTCATATATTCGGCAACTGCCGGTTTATAGGAAATCGTGACCCCATATTGATCCAGCGGCAGTTCATACACCGCCCCGTCCAGCGTCCGCACCGATATCTTATCCGCGTGCAGATCATAGGAATCATTCAGGATATCCGTCACTCTCCCGACCGTCATGCCTGTACAGTACTCGCCGTTTATTGTCACAAATAGCGGAAAAACATTTTGATAATATTGGTCTAGTGCGATGACAGCGCCGATTCCAAGCACTGCCATCACACCTATCACTCTGATAAAACCAAGCAAAAATTTTTTCACTGGCGATTCTTTAAATCCTCCGCATCAAATGCCTCACTGATTGCTGCGCCTGCGGGAACCATCGGAAATACCTTGTCGTCCTCCTCAATGACGCACTCAATCACCACCGGTTTTTGCAGTGCGACCGCTCTCTCAAGGGCGGGCCCTACCTCCTCGCGCTTCGTGACGCGGATCGCCTCACAGCCAAGCCCCTCCGAAACCTTTATAAAGTCTACTTTGTCTGTCAGAATCGTCTGTGAATACCGCTTCTCATAAAACAATGTCTGCCACTGGCGAACCATGCCAAGCACATGATTGTTAATAATAATCTGTATGATCGGTATATTATAGCGGCTTGCTGTCGCAAGCTCATTCATATTCATGCGGAAACACCCATCTCCGGCAATATTTACACAGATCTTATCTGGCATCCCGACCTTGGCGCCAATGCAGGCTCCAAGCCCGTATCCCATCGTGCCAAGCCCGCCAGAAGAAAGGAACGTCCGGGGTTCTGTATACTGGTAATACTGTGCTGCCCACATCTGATGCTGTCCTACATCCGTAGATACGATTGCCTTTCCACCTGTAACCCGGTCAAGCTCTTCTATGATATATGGACAGGTAAGTTTATCAGATTCATACCGCAGCGGGTACTTTTCTTTCAGCGCCTGAATCTGCGCAATCCATTCATCGTGATTGAGCTGCTCAAGTTTGCTGTTGAGTTCTTTTAATACGGTCTTTAAATCACCGATGACAGAGGCGTCCGTCCTGATATTTTTGTTAATCTCTGCGGCGTCAATATCAATATGTAAAATTTTCGCATGTTCTGCAAACTTTTTTGGATTGCCCACCACGCGGTCAGAGAATCTTGCGCCCAGTGCAATCAGGAGATCACACTGGCTGACACCATAGTTTGATGTCTTGGTGCCGTGCATGCCAATCATGCCGGTGTAGAGCGGGCTCTTTCCATCAAAAGCACCCTTTGCCATCAGGGTATCGCACACTGGCGCCTGTATCTTCTCTGCAAACTCCTTGACTTCTCTCGATGCGTTTGACAAAATCGCACCGCCGCCGAGATAAATATACGGTTTCTTAGCCGTCCGAAGCAAGTCAAGGGCAACATCAATATCCTGTTCCGTATAAGCGTTTATCAATTCCGGCGCCTCTGGTTTAGCTGGAATAAACTCACATTTATTTGCGGTAGCATCCTTTGTGATATCAACCAAGACAGGACCCGGTCTGCCCGATTTTGCAATCTTGAAAGCCTTTCTGATCGTATCTGCAAGCGTTGTGACATCTTTTACGATATATCCATGTTTGGTAATCGGCATGGTCACACCCGCAATGTCAACCTCCTGAAAAGAATCCTTTCCAAGCAATGGCAGCGTCACGTTTGCAGTGATGGCAACCATCGGCACAGAATCCATGTAGGCTGTGGCAATCCCTGTAACCAGATTGGTAGCACCCGGTCCGCTCGTCGCAAGACAGACGCCTACTTTGCCTGTGGCACGCGCATAGCCATCCGCAGCGTGGGACGCTCCCTGCTCGTGCGATGTCAGAATATGCTTAATCTCATCGCTGTGTTTGTACAATTCATCATAAATATTTAAGATCGAGCCGCCGGGATAACCAAATACGGTATCTACGCCCTGCTCTTTCAGACATTCAATAACAATCTGTGAACCTGTTAACTGCATATTTCATTCTCCTTTGGTTCTATAAACATGTTTATTTCCGTGGAATCTCCAATATTGCTCCCCGGTTGCCGCTTGTGACAAGCTCGCGGTATCTCGCAAGATAGCCTGTCGTGATCTTGGGCTCTCTCGGCTGCCAGTTTGCACGGCGCTTCGCAAGCTCCTCATCGGAAACCTTCACATTCAGCGTGCACTCTGTAATGTTGATAGAAATGATATCCCCCTCCTCAACCAGTGCGATTGGCCCGCACACTGCTGCCTCCGGCGACACATGTCCGATCGAAGCCCCGCGCGATGCGCCGGAGAATCTGCCGTCCGTGATCAGCGCCACGGTAGAGCCAAGCCCCATTCCGGCAATCGCTGATGTAGGATTGAGCATCTCACGCATGCCCGGTCCGCCCTTAGGGCCTTCATAGCGAATTACCACGACATCCCCTGCAACAATCTTGCCGCCCTTGATCGCCTCAATCGCATCCTCCTCACACTCAAAGACGCGTGCAGGGCCTTCATGGACAAGCATCTCAGGCGCAACCGCGGAGCGCTTCACCACACTTCCGTCAGGCGCAAGGTTTCCTTTCAGCACGGCAAGTCCGCCCGTCTTGCTATAGGGATTGTCAAGCGGTCTGATGACCTCTGTATTTTTGTTCTGGACGCCCTTTATATTCTCCCCGATCGTCTTTCCTGTCACGGTCATGCAGTCCTCATTCAGCAGTCCAAGCGCTGACAGTTCATTCATCACTGCGTACACGCCGCCCGCCTCGTTCAGATCTTCCATATAAGTAGGACCTGCTGGCGCAAGATGGCAAAGATTCGGCGTCTTTGCACTGATCTCATTTGCATAGGAAATATCGAAATCAAACCCAATCTCATGCGCGATTGCAGGCAGATGGAGCATCGAGTTTGTGGAGCATCCAAGTGCCATATCGACCGTCAACGCATTGATCACTGCCTCTTTTGTCATGATATCGCGCGGGCAGATATTTTGGCGAAGCATTTCCATCACTGCCATGCCTGCATGTTTTGCCAGCTTAATTCTCTCTGAATACACTGCCGGAATCGTACCATTTCCCTGCAATCCCATGCCAAGCGCTTCCGTCAGGCAGTTCATGGAATTTGCTGTGTACATACCAGAGCAGGAGCCGCATGTAGGACAAGCCTTCTGCTCAAACTCGCAGACATCCTCCTCTGTCATCGTGCCAGCCGCATAGGACCCCACTGCCTCAAACATGGAAGAAAGGCTGCGCTTCTGCCCTTTCACATGCCCTGCGAGCATCGGACCGCCCGAGACAAACACCGTCGGCACATTGATGCGCGCCGCTGCCATCAGAAGCCCCGGAACATTCTTGTCGCAGTTTGGCACCATCACCAGCGCGTCAAACTGATGGGCCAACGCCATACATTCCGTAGAATCTGCGATCAGATCTCTCGTGACAAGAGAATATTTCATGCCGATATGTCCCATCGCAATACCGTCGCAGACTGCAATCGCCGGGAATACCACCGGCACGCCGCCTGCCTCCGCCACACCAAGCTTCACGGCATTGACAATCTTATCCAGATTCATATGCCCCGGTACGATCTCATTGTAAGAGCTGACAATGCCGACCATCGGCTTGTGCATTTCCTCTTCCGTAAATCCTAATGCGTTAAACAGGCTTCTATGTGGTGCCTGCTGCATTCCTTTTTTCACATTATCGCTTTTCATTATAAAATCCTCCCTGCAATCAAATCTCCCATCTGTGCGGTGCCAACCTGTTTTACGCCTGCGCGCCTGCTCTCCTCCTGCGGCATAATGTCAATCGTGCGGTAGCCGTCCTCGAGCACTTTCCTGACCGCCGCCTCGATGGCGTCTGCTTCCTTGTCCAAATCAAACGAATACCGAAGCATCATCGCCGCACTCAGAATTGTCGCGATCGGATTCGCAATGCCCTTTCCGGCAATGTCGGGCGCAGAGCCGCCGCTCGGTTCATACAGACCAAACTTTGTATCATTTAAGCTTGCAGAGGACAGCATCCCGATCGAGCCAGTCACCATGCTTGCCTCATCAGAAAGAATATCGCCAAACATGTTCTCTGTGAGAATGACATCAAACTGCTTTGGGTCCTTCACAAGCTGCATTGCACAGTTATCCACCAGCATGTGCTCCAATGTAACCTCTGGATAGTCCTTTGCGACTTCCTCGACCACCTTTCTCCACAGCCGTGAAGAATCCAGCACATTTGCCTTGTCAATGCTGGTTACTTTCTTCCTGCGCTTCATCGCAATCTCAAATCCCTTGATCGCGATGCGCCGGATCTCATTTTCCGTGTATGTAAGGGTGTCCACCGCTGTGACGACACCGTCCACTTCCTTTGTGCTGCGCTCTCCAAAATAAAGACCGCCTGTCAGCTCTCGCATAATCATCATATCAAATCCACTGCCAATGATATCCTCCCGCAGCGGACAGGCTTCCTTTAACTCCTCATATAAATAGGCAGGTCTCAGGTTCGCAAAGAGATTCAGGGACTTTCTCAGCTTCAAGAGTCCCGCCTCCGGTCTCAAATGCGTTGGCAGCTTGTACCAAGGGGAGGTGGAAGTATTCCCTCCGATCGAGCCCATCAGCACAGCATCTGCTGCCTTTGCCGCAGCAATCGCCTCGTCGGTGAGCGGCTCGCCGCAGGCGTCAATGGATGCGCCCCCCATCAAGATATCTTTATAAGAAATAGTGTGGCCGTATTTTTGAGCGACCTGATTCAGTACTTTTTTCGCTTCTGTAACGATTTCCGGTCCGATTCCATCACCGGGTATACAAACAATATTCAAATTCATACGCTCCGTCTCCTTTTCCATGTATTCTATCCTTGAATAAATATACACATACTCAATCATATTACATTCGACAGAAAATTTCAACAAAAACACAAAAAAAGGTTTAAAGCCTTCTGAAAATAAGACCTTATACCTTTTGACTTCATTGTTAGGAATTGTAGGAAAATAAGTGCTCAGATTGCGCAGGATATTTCTTCAAGATTTTCTACAGTTCCTTAATTCATATTGTTTGTCACATCCTAATCATAACAGATCATGTAAAGGGTGTAAAGCCTTATTTAGTGCGAAAATGATTTCTGAACAGTTCTTTATGAATAATGATATCTGCAAGTATATACTATTAGATTATCTCCCTCCACCTGATAAACCAGCCTATGCTCGTCTGTTATTCTTCTGCTCCACTTGCCAGCTAAATCATATTTTAATGGTTCTGGTTTTCCATGCCCTTCAAATGGATTTCTTTTTATATCTTTGATTAATTCATTAATTCTTTTGGATACCTTTTTGTCCATCTTCTGCCAGTAAAGATAATCTTCCCACGCATTTTCTGTGAAAGACACATTCATACATTACTCCTCCACATCCAAATGAACAAGCCTTCCATCTTCTGCCTGCTTGATAGATTCTTTTAACCATTCGTAATTTGCCTTGCTTTCCCTGATATGAAGATTCTCCATCAGATTATCATATTGTGCCTGAGACATAAGCACTACATTTTCATCATTTTTTCTTGTAATAATTGCAATATCAGAATCATGAACCACCCGGTCACATACTTCTTTAAAATTGTTTCTCACATTTGAAAAATTGGTTGCTATCATATCATCACACTCCTTTAAATATACTATATTCCACATCTATATTATTGTCAATATTTTGTACAATATTCTGTACTGTTTGGATATGAGTATATGCTATACAGGTCTGACCGTATACTCCGTTATGTCAACAATATATGCGCTTGGCATCATATCATCGAGTTTTGCTTCAAACCCTTCTACGTGTTCTGCCTCAACTGTTTTTCCGCTGACAGGGACTAACAATCGAGGATGCTCTTCTGACGGCATATATTTCTGATACAATATTTTTATCGTCTGCACTTTTCCCTCTAAAACAAGGATGCCCTGCCAATCCGAGCTGTGCGCTTCATAATAATAGTCTGTTTTCCAACTGTCATCAGGGCTGTTTAGCTGTTCTATTTTTTCGTATCTCTCAACGAACCATTTCACGGTATCTCCTACCGAAAATGGTGTTCCGCAGCACTCCATCTGCCAACAATCATAAGTTACGGTACAGTTCATTCTTATACCCCCTTCTCCCTTTTGTGTGCTTCGACACACGGACTGGTCCATCGCTTGAAAATAATTGTACCACATATTATGAAACGAATGCAACAATTCTACCACTGGTTGAACTGACCAGAGAAACTAAACGACTCGGTTATGGATTTTTCATCTGTTTTATCGTAAAATGAAAGCAGACGACGCAAAGGAGTGATGCGATGAATATCGGAACTGTGATAATGAATAAAAGAAAGGCATTGGGCTACACACAACAGACGCTGGCAGAAAAGTTGAATGTTTCTTTTCAGGCGGTATCAAAATGGGAGAACGGCACGAATTATCCAGAGATGGATATGCTTCCTGTCCTTGCAAGGGTGCTGGGCACAAGCATTGATTCCCTTTTGGGATACAAGTCTTCTGTCGTTTCTGATTATGATAAGCGCTATAACACCGCAGATTATTATTGGGGAATCACCCCGAATACGCTATGTTATGAAATCATGAAGCTGCGTCCGCCGGTCAAACCGTTAAAAGTGTTGGATATAGGCTGTGGCGAGGGAAAAGACGCTGTTTTTCTTGCCCGAAACGGCTATCTTGTAACCGCTTTTGATTTGTCCGAAGCTGGAATTGAAAAAGGGAAAAGGCTTGCTGAAAAATGTAATACAGATGTGGCCTTTTTTAAAGCAGACATCACTGATTTTCGTGTAAACGAGTCCTATGACATTATTTTTAGCAGCGGGGTGTTTCACTTTATAAAACCGGAAATCAGAAAGGAAATTACAGAAAACCTAAAGAAATATACAAACCTAAATGGCATACATGCAATCAATGTATTTGTGGACAAACCGTTTGTAGAAGTTCCACCAGACAAAGATGCCAATCGTTTTCGCTGGCATTCTGGAGAACTCTTTATGCTCTATCATGATTGGAAACTGCACAAGACAGAAGAAATCATTTTTAACTGCAACAGCGGCGGAATCCCGCATCAGCATTGTATGAATATTTTAATGGCAGAAAGGATGTTGTAAGACGATGACAAAAACATTATATGTTACGGATTTGGATGGCACTTTGATGAGAGATGATAAAAGTATATCAAAGGAAAGTACAGACATATTGAACCGCCTGCTCGACCGAGGTGTAAATCTTACCTATGCAACGGCAAGGTCGCTCAGCTCCGCCTCCAAAATTACCCAAAATATTTCCTTCCATCTGCCTGTCATCATCCGAAATGGAACGATTCTTGCCAACCCGCAGACCAACAGCGAAATCGAAATTTCGATGTTTGGTCAGGAATTGCAGCAAATAAGACAGGCTTTAGCTGGCACCGCTATCCCCGGGTTCGCGACTGCCTATTTGGGTTCGGATGAAGTAAAATTATGCTTCGCTGGCAGAATGAATGAAGGCTTTCAGGATTATTTGCAAAACCATTCTACAGATCAGCGTATTCATATGATGGATTCAGAAGATCAATTATATGAAGGGAAAACCTGTTATTTTACATTGATTGCCCCCAAAGATGAATTGCAGCCCCTATATGAGCGTGTAAAACAGATTGACGGAATCAATTGTATTTTTCAGCAAGACAAATACCGGTCAGAATATTGGTTAGAGCTCTGCCCGGGAAATGCCACGAAGGCAGCAGCAATCCAGCGGGTAAAACAGCTCTGTGGCTGTCAAAAAGTGATTGTATTTGGCGATTCGGCAAATGACATTTCCATGTTCCGCGTGGCGGATGAAGCATACGCGATGGAAAATGCGATTGACGGCCTCAAGCAAATTGCCACAGGAATCATCGGAAATAATAATGCAGACGGTGTGGCAAAATGGTTAGAGGTACACGCATAATACAATTCCTTACTTTTGACACCGCTCAATGACACAAGTATGCTCTTTCGTTTCTTTCTGGTAATCAATTCCCACCAGCAAAATTTCGCCTGCGTACTCTTCTAAGGCTTTCGGATACTGCCGTTCTTTTATCTGCGTAATCGCAGTTTCAGCGCTTTTATTCCATTTTAATTCCATAATAATCGCTGGCTTATTTATATCTTTGTGCAACGGCAGGTAGACAAGATCTGCAAAGCCTTTTCCGCAGGGAAATTCCCGGATTGCTTTGTGATAGGTTTTCAAAGAAGCAAGCATTGCAATCATTATCACACAGCAGAGAGAATTTTCATCATGATAGCGGATACTCGAGACAAATTCATTGTGCATAATCTGCAATAATTCCGCAACACGCTCTGCATTTTCGTGTTCAATGGATATCAATACTTCCTGTGAGTATCCTGCAAACTTTGTAAAACGGTCAGGATATCCATACGCCGCATAATTTTCAAACACTCTCTGCACTTCCTTATTCGGAATATAGGCTTCCTGTGTCTGGCTGTCGTATGCAATATATCCTAAATGAACTAATGTTGTGATTACCTGGTCTTTATTAGCAAATGTATGCATATCATTTTTGCATCCATGTGTATTTAATGGGATTTTTTCACCGGAAAGCATGAAAAGAATGCTGTCGAGCACCCCGTCCATGTTCATATTAATCAGTTCCCGAATATCGCCGTAAGTTCCCGTTTCCGTCCAGTGCTGGTCAAAATCATTGTTTGCCACTGCCTCTACTACCGAAAGCGGATTGTAAATAGCGGTACCATTTAAGTTATAACCGTTGTACCATTCTTTGACCTTTTGAAAATCAATAATGTATTTTTCGCATAAATTGTACGTTTCTTCCTCGGTAAAACCGATATAGGGTGCAAAATCTTTGGCTTTAACCATGGTATATTCGTGAAAATTATTCACCGCTGACTGCCCTTTTGCACGGATTATCGGCAGGATTCCCGTCAAATAGGCAAGACGAATATAATCTTTGGCATCGCTGTTTTTAAATAAACCGCGTAAAAAATCAATATAAACTGCCCGATCGGGGCTGTCTTCTTCCAGTTCCCTGATGGGATAATCCCATTCGTCAAAAATTATGACAAACGGACTTCCGGTTTCGTAGTAGATTGTGGAAAGCGCTTCCTCCAATGTTTCCTCACTGGAAATGAAACTGGGATATTCTATATGCAGTTCCTTTACAAGATTTTTTTCCAAATATTGACTGGGAGGGATTTTCTTTTTCTGCGCAGTCATAAATTGCGCCTGAATATCCACAAATATTGTATTATATTGGTTCATATTTTCTAAAAATGTTTGATCTTTTATACATTTTAATGGCGCAAATAATTCCTTGGAGTCAGCACCTTTGCTAAAGTATGCAACCAGCATATCGGCAGTTACCGATTTCCCAAACCTGCGCGGACGACTGTTGCAGATAAACTTTTCATTGTCATCCTTTTCCAATAGTTTATTGAGAAATGCTGTCTTGTCTACAAAGTATTTTGTTTTGGAGAATCTTGCGAATTTTTCGTTGTTTTTGTTTAGGAACCTTGGCATATTCATTCTCCTCTGATCGTCTGGCATTTTCTTTGCTACATTAAAATTTTATCATAAATTTGTTATAACCACAACGCCTCACTCAAAGTTTTCTGTGCTCTGACATCCTCAATGCATACCATTTTCACCAGCAGCCATGCCCGCTCTTCTTCTGTCATGTTGGTAATTTTCTGCGCCGCGCTGGAAGTCTGCACATTTTGGATAATCCCGCCCAGACATTCCTCTTTGTATCTGGCGCTGTCTGCGGTTTCCTGCCATGCCCGCCGCTACTTTTCAAGCATTTCAAGCAATGCTTCCTTGGCTGTTTTCCCATCCAGAATCATTTTGATTTCGTCGAGGGAAAAACCCAACACTTTTAATTCCAACAGCGCATTCAACTGCTGCACCTGTTCTGCCGAATAATAGCGGTACCCGTTGGCAGCGTCTACTTTTACCGGTTTTATAATCCCTTTCTTTTCATATAGACGAATTGCTTTTCTGGAAATGCCAAAAAAATCTGCAATTTCTCCAATCAGCATAAGGTCATCTTTCATAAAGTCCTCCTATTCTTTTGATGCAAACAGAATTTGCCTTCAGATTGTTCAAGCAGGTCATCAACATAAACATGCCCGATAGAAAAGAACCCCGTACCTGAAAACAATACACGACATCCGAAAAAGCCATCATTCCGTTAGAAATCAGCCTGATTCCCATGAACAAAATTGTAAGATATCCCCCAATCCCGAACAAACGCATACCCACATCGCTGACAGCCCTTCTCAGATGCATTTTTATATTGATTTTCATGAGTCTTTTACTATGTTTGGCACAGTTTGCCATCATCAGTTCTTTGGCATCATATAGCAGGATGGTATCTGCGTCGGTAATCAACGGCTTGATTGCAGAAGTATTCTCAGCCATGGCGTTTTGCGATTCTTCTTTTAATTTGGGAATCGCTTTCAGCACAATTCTATCATTCATGACGAATTGAGGAATCGCAAACATCCATGTGATTCCCAAGAAAAGCAAACTGCTCTTTCGCATCAAAAGGCAGGACAACAGTATATTTATAACAGCGACTGCCAGATGGGGAATATTCATCGGGCCGTTCATCATTGTCAGTGCTGCCTGTATATCACTGTTTAACCTCGTAATCCATTCACCGCTGAAACAACGGTCAACCCGATTCAGCGGCAAACTTAATATTTTGTCAAACATCTTTTTCTCAAGCCAGATTTCTACCTTTGCAGAAAATGCTGCATATTCTGACCACATCAGTCCATTATAGCCAAAAAGCATCGCACATAGCAAGCCATATCCCACACCTAATTTCAAAAGTGCACCAGAATAATCCATTTCTAAACAGCGAAAAACGGATTTCATCAGATTTGCCAACAGCAGTGTCCTGAGCGCATCAAATGGTGATCGTAACAGCAGCAAAAACAGGTATTTACGCCAAACACCCATTCTCTTGACCAATTTCCGAAAATCACTCACGAACCATCCGCCCTCCTTCCATACGATAGATTGTATAGCGGTCGTCCAACGTCTCCTGATGATGGGTGACATGTATCACGGTCCTGCCATCTGTCAATCTCCTCAGGGCATCCAAGATGGAATGTCCAGTACCCTGATCCAGCGCAGAAATCGGCTCATCCAGCAATATAACTGGCGCATCCTTGCAGAGTGCTCTGGCAATCTGGATTCTCTGTGCCTGCCCGCCTGACACCTGATTTCCCCGTTCTCCCACATTGGTATCCAGTCCATTTGGGAGATGCTCAATCCAGTTTGCAAGGCTTGCATTTCGACATGCTGCCCATACAATTTCATCTGAAACAGGATGGCCGCAGGTAATATTATCCCTTATGGACAGCGGAAAAAGGCTATGGTTCTGCATTACAAGCGCTACCTGCTTTCTGATTTTCTCCGGTAAATGTTCCCCTGCTATCACTGCCGTTCCGCAATCAGGCTGATAAAGCCCCGCCAGAATTTTCAACAGCGTGCTCTTCCCGCATCCGCTGTCCCCGACAATTCCGATGTGCTCACCGGGAAGCACGCGAAGCGATAAATTTTTTATCACCGCATGATTCTCATATGAAAATGAAATATTTTCTAACTGAACTGCGTATGGAACCATAGTTTTCCCTCCAGTCTGTCAACCGATGCACTAAACCGACGGAATCCAGCATAGATGCCCGGCATATTCTGTAAAAAACCTGAAACATTTCCCGACAAATTGATAAAGATGTAAAACGTTCCCAGACTGATTTCTTCCTGAATCACCATAGCTCCGCCAAATCCAAGCAGCAGCAAAAGCGGCACAAAGGAAAGCACGCCTGAAAATGACATCAGTCTGGCGGAAGTCTGCTCTTTCTTGATGCTTGCATTTCCCCATTCAGAAAGATTTTCCTTAACAGCGCCCTGTATCAGCTTACAGGCGTCATATATTTGAATCACTGGAAACAATTCCAAAATCATGTCTGCCAGCCCATTTAATTTTTTCTGCTGTATTGGCATTGTTGTGTATATTTTTTAATCACTTTACTTGAAAAAGAACAATAAAAAATCAGCGGAATCACTGGAACGATAGAAAGCATGGCGAGCTTAAAATTTATCCAGAGCAAAAACAGCACTGTCATGGCAAATGTGCCAAACTGCTTCATCAATGAAAAAAGCTGCTCGCTCATATAGTCAGAGATCTCTTTTAACTCATTTTGCATGGCAGACTGTGCTTCTCCAACGTTGAGCCCTGCGAGTGTCCGAATATCACTCTGTACATAATATCGCGCGTATCCCATCCGCATTTCATGCGCAAAAATTTCACAGGTATACGAGGATAGATACGTTGATAAAAACTCGCTTGCTGTGTGTATCAGAACAATCAATATGCCAGTTGTCAAACAGGGATGCATTTCTGTATTTCCCAGACCGTCTAACAACTGCGCCAAATATTTGTTCCAGCACAGATTGAAAATGACAGATAGCACGGTAGTTAAAACCGCCATTATAAACAGAATTTTGTGTAATTGAATCAACTGCTTTAAAATTTTCATTATCGTTCTCCTGCTGTCCCTTTGTAAAATTCACTTCACAGATAGCATACGCTATGTCCCAAGGGCAAGGTCAAGCAGAAAAACATAAAAAACACTATTTCTGTTTCTTCAAAACCACCCCGCATACAATTACCGCCGCAAAAAAGACACAAATTAGATACCCAAGATTTCCAAGGCAAAATCCATCATCCAGCATCAATCGGTATCCCCAAAAAGCTGGGAAAATGCGCCCTATTGTTTTCAAAAAATCAGGCAGAAAGTCGAGAGGGAACATAATTCCCGAAAGCATAATCGAAGGTAAAAACAATAATTGTGCTATCATCGTCAGTTTCGCCTGACTTTTTATTATCAGTCCTAAAATGCTACCAATGCTTAATGACACCAGTATGTATAGCGCAAGTGCAGCAAAGAAGATCGGAAGTTGTACCGGCAAAGCTGCTTCAAATAGTATAGGAGCAAGCAGCACGATCGCAATACAGACAGTCATCAAATGCACAAATGCAGAGAGAAACATAGTGACAAGTCCTAAATAGATCGGCACGCCATTTGCTTTATAGACTTTTTTAATGTCACTTCCGTAAGTTTCAATCAACGATGGCGGAAGTCCTACAAATGCGCCCATTGAAACACTTAGCACAAGCATAGCTTGTATTAGTGTACTTTTCATATCAGGCATAACAGAAGTAAAAATACCACCCATTAGAAGAAAGAATATAAGCGGAATAATATAACAGGTAATTAACAGGGACTTACTTCGTATATCTAATTTGCACTGTAACACTACACCATATAAAAAACCGTTCATTTTGTTTCCCTCCTTGTCATTTCCATAAAATGTTGTTCCAGTGTGCCACGGTCAACTTTGATATCCAATACATGCAGTTCTTTTTGTTTTAATTCAGCAAGCAAGGAAATCAACGTGTCTTCAATATTGTCTGTCTCAAAAGTGTTGCTGCCTTGCTGCGTTTTGATATGGATAAAATATTTTTTCCCAACTTTGTCTGTCAGTTCCGAAGCAGTGCCGCAAAAGACAATATTTCCATGATTTAAAATAGCAATGCGGTCGCATAAGGTTTCTACCTCCGCCATATCGTGACTTGCCAAAATAATTGTTTTTTCTATTGCTTTCAGTTTTCGGATTTGCTCATGCAGCGAAATTCTGCCTTCGACATCAAGCCCCGCAGTCGGTTCATCAAGAAAAATAATATCTGGATTGCCAATCAGCGCAAGGGCGAGATGTAACCGCCTTTTTTGACCTGTAGATAACTGATTATATGGTTTCTTTTCAATTTCTTTCAGACCAAGTGCGTTCAGCATTGTGTAATCAATCTTTGTTTTGTTCCATTTTGCAAACAGTTTTACAGCCTCCATCGGTTTGATATGGGCGGGCAAGGAGGAGGATTGGAGCTGAATCCCCACTTTTCCGTTTACAAGAATCGTGCCGCTGTCATAGTTTCTCAAGCCCTCGATGCATTCAAGCGATGTTGTTTTTCCTGCGCCATTTATCCCGAGCAGCGCATAAATTTCTCCTTTTTTTATCTGAAAATCAAGCCCATTAAGCACCCTATGGCTGCCATAGCTTTTCGCTAATCCACAAACTTGTACTGCATAATTCATCCTTCCACCTCCTCAAACGGATTGACTCCGAGTTTTGAAAAATAGACTTGCAATGCTGGCTCTAAATAAGCGTTTATTATTTTTTGCTGTTCTTCCCACGCATTTGTAACGGTATCAAAACTGCAGATTTCCATTAATTTTGGCAGCATATTCATATCGCCGTTTGTAAATTCCATAATCAAATCCCAATATTCTTTTACAATTTGTTGGCATTTTTCACTTTCAGGGGGCACTTTTTCTTTTTGAAGCTGTAAGATGTCATCACACAAACGGTTAAATCTGTCCATAAAAAGTAAGCCGCTCTCTTTGTCAAATTGATTGCGGATATGGTCAAGCATCTCATCATCAAAACGCTTAATAAGATAATAAAAGTCATTTTTCATTTGCAGATTGACAATAATATCTGCATACTTTTTGAAACTCACTGTCTGCATTTGTAACACTTCTGCTTTTAGCTGTTCTATGGCTGTCAAAGAAGCCGTTAACTGCTCTATTTTTCTCCGTATGTCGTCCGCCTGTTTCGTGAGAGCCTTTGCAACATCTGTCGGTGTTTCCAAATAAATCAGGCGCTGCTTGATATCATCCAATGAAAACCCTAATGATTTTAAGGACATAATCTGATGAAGTGTAACTAAATCTTTGTCCGTATAAAGCCGGCGCCCGCCTTCACTCTCTGCCGACGGGGACAGCAAGCCCTCTTTGTCATAATATTGCAACGCTCGGACAGTGACGCCCATTTTCTTTGCAACCTCTCCCACTGTCATATAACCTTGTGGTATAGCTTTGTGTTTTTCCATAATCATTTACCTCCTGTGATATAGCATATACCATTACGCTACGTCACAAACAAGCACTTTTTGAAAATTTTAAGGCGGCAAAGAATTTTCTTTACCGCCTTTCAACTGTGATTCTATACTCCGATTTCACACTATATTTAGTCTGCTGCCTTCATACTGCGCTTTATCGCAGAAAGTGACTCCATTGTTAATCCTGTGGCAGTTGCGATCTCCTCCATTTTGATACTGCCTAATTTAATCATACTGATTGCAATATTTTTTCTTTCTTCCTGCCTGCCTTCCTGTCTTGCGTCTTCTTCTCTTTGCGCAATCACATCTTTCATTAAATCTTCCATTGCCTTACACATAACTTCATCACTCCTTATCTTCTCATACAAAGCCGAATTGGCGGCGATACTGACTTCAAACACAGCATCTGCATTTGCCCTGTCTCCTTGATTTACCAGTGTCAGGGATTCTTTCAGGAAACGCCTCACATCCTCTTCCTTCGCACATTTGGATAGTACTCTGAATGCACTGTGCTTTTCAGGAGACAACTGGTTCATGACGACGATCTGAACATCAAACTGGACATTTCCACTGACATAATAGATACCCGGATATTTTTCCTCTATTTTCCTGCCGGATTCTTTCAGGGTCCTGAAAAGTTCCTGCGGATATGTATCTCTGAACAGTGATACTGTAATCTGTTCTTCCGGTATCTGGTTTACAGTCTTTCCAAGTGCCTTATACAGGCAGGCATAGCCTATTGTCTTAAAGAAATCATCAATAGTGAGCCCGTCATCAGGGCTTTTATACTCGATTATATTGTATCTCTTGAAAATTCTGCCTGCCTCGTTCTCGAGCTGTATATCATTCTGTTTCCCGACTACCAGCAAATCCACCCTGAGCGGCTCCTTGCTTAAATTATATTCTATGTTAAATTCTATTTCTGCGGTCTCAAGTCTAAATTCCAGTTCTGCCGCTCCGTAAAATCCCGGATGGAACTGAATCTTGTCTGGTGTATCCATTGTTCCCCACTGCCCCTTCTCTTGTATCTATTATAACTTCACTTATGGTGAATTACAACCTCTGTACAGAAATACCACAGGCTCGCGTTGTAGCAAAGTTATAACAATTCAAAGTCAAATGTTCCCTCAGTCAATGTTAATCCTTCCTCATCACAGTTTATGAAGTTAATTTCATGCTTTTTTGCTATCAATACCACATCTCTAAGAACTGTATTTTCTATTCTGTCTTCATAGAAATACTCCCCCCATATTTTCATTCCTTCGATCTGCATATTTGAAATCTGGACTCTGGTCATATACCCATGTCCAACTAAAGATAACTGCTTTATTTCCCCGCCTATTAATTCCGAATCATATAAATTCATTACCCACTTTATGTCAATATTAAGAAACTTACAATGATTAAATTTACATTGAGAAATTTTCGATGACGTAAATGCACCGTTCAAACAAATACCCTCAAATATACAGTTCGTAAAAGTACTTTGTTCTACATTAATCTTACCATTTCCAAGAGTATCATGAAATACACAATTTGTAAATTCACAATCACTCATTTCTACAAAGCCTCTCCCACAATGGTTTTCAAATACCACATTTTCCAATGAACATCTTTGCATCACAAGGCTATTTTTAATCCATTCCATCTGTAATGCCGCGATGGTGCTATCAGCTATATTTAGATTTTCTAAAGATACGACTCCATTATTCAAATATTGCGATATATCAAAGTCTTTTTTCCCACTCATATTGAACCTCCATATTAGCTAATTCTTTGTTTTATTCATATTCACCACCTAAATGCTTACGACAAATAAGTCCTCTTGTGTCACATTGATAAAATATATTATTGTCTGGATGAGGATCATATGGTGATTCCCACTCGAGAAATACATCTCTGAATGTTATAGAGTCCATTATGTTGTCGCCATAGAGTGCGCTAATTTTCACATGGTTCATCTGTACATTAGAAATCACATTTGATATCATATTTGTACTGAACAAACTCATATTTTGCATCTCTCCTCCACTTATTGTCAGTTGTAAAAGATGAATATCCTGATTTAAATTCACATTCATAAAATTACAGTTCAAAAATCCATTATCAACAATCGACGATCTACTACCGCCATCTTCTATGTTAATGTTTTCAAACAAACAGTTTTTAAAAAAATTTTCTCTCCAATCCAAATAGGTTTCTCCAAAATCACCACAAAACATACAATCCCTAAATTCACATTCAAAAAATGAAGCATCTCCCCATTCCTCATGCTCGCCATCAAAGATCACATTTTGAAAGACACACTTTTTAAAGTAAAGATAATACGTTCCTGATGATGCCATACTACAATTTTCCAGACTAACATTTTCTAAATATATGCCATCATCTTTTAAGTACTTTAATAAATCAAATTCTCTAAGTTCACTCATTTTTTACCTCCACATATTGTTATTTTGGGATAAATCTCTAAAACTCAAGAATGGTTTCATTTTTCTTGAAAAATCTATATTCATCAATTCCTTAATTTGAACAATACCTCCAATATTCCTCCTGCTCTTTTCCTCCTATTCCAATTCCATACACAAAGCTAGGATCTAAAAATATCATTTGTCCATTTTCCAAAATAATTTTTGCAGCAGCACAATTTTCTTCTGTACCATCTATAAGCTCTATTTCCTTCACCGTATTATTCACAAGCATTGAAGTAACCAAAACAAACTCAATAATGGATGATTTAACCTTAATCATATCTTCATCACTTTCAAATTGATATCGAATATCTGAAACTTTTTCTATTTTTAATCGGCTATATTGTTCAATCGACTCAAATTCCAATAATATATCCTCAAATTCTAAATAAATCCATCTCAAATCAGGTGTAAATTCACGCTGTTCCTCAAATAAATATACAAACCCAACTGTATAAATATCTGTAAGTTGTTTTCCAATGATTGATGATACCATTTTTATCTCCTTCTGAACAAACGTACTATATCAGTTGAATCACTGCCTCTAATTTTTCATTATTTTCACACGCCTCTTTTAATTTCAATACAAATTTCATCAACAGCTCTCTGTTGTCAGTATATGCACAAAATAAATCTGATTCGGAATCAAAATATATTTCGCCATCTAAATCTGCTTCCTGACGCAGTATACTTGCTACCTTCTCCCAGTCATACCCACTCCCCATAATTCCTTCATCCATTCTTTTCATAAACAGTTCTTTTTTGTACAATGAAGTATCCAAAGATACGGACATCATACCACTTTCTATCTTCATCATATGAAATGGCAAAATATGCTCCTGATTCTCTCGATTTACATCCGTCCCAGTCAATTCTGATGTTTCAAACGTATCAGCATTCTCATAAAAAGTATCCAAAATAACTAATTTACCCTTTGAAGACATATAGCCTTTATCATACATATCCTCTACTGCCCATTCAGTGATATCTTCATAAAACTCGTCACCCTCTTGAGGATACACGCTATTATTCTCATTTGTAAATAAATGCTTTTTATTGCGTTTGGGATCTGTCATAAGCTCCTCTATCACTTCCTCATAACCTCTCGCCTCGTTTAAATCCATAAATGAATCAATCAGAAATAGTTTTTTATAATGCTTTCCATTCATCTGATGCTGTCTCAAACGATCCTCTAATGGCAATGCTGTCACTCCTACATACGATAAAAACATTTCATGAGAAGATGTATACTCCATCGCAACATAAACCTGATGGCTCTTTCTTATTTCCAGCCAGACACGTTCCATTGTACTCAAATCTTCTGTCACCCGTTTTAATTCCAACGCAAACTTTTCCAATACTTCTTTTTGTTCAGAATAAACGCAAAACGTATCTGATTCCGAATCTGACTCGATATCCTTTGTCATTTCGGGAAAACATTTTCTCATATAACTTTCCGCAAAAAGTTCCCAATCATATCCACTCCCACGATTAGTTTCGAAATCGTCATATTTTTGAAAAAACTCGGTTCTATACTTACCTGCATTCAAATCAACATATGCAACTCCATCCATATATATCCATTTAAACGGCTCAATCTTATTATTAATCAAAACAATACCTCCTAATACAAATCAAAAAGAAATTGTGTAGTTTTATGTAAATATTCATTCTTTGAAATTTTCATGCAATGTACTAGACTTGCTCTATTCGTTCCTTTGTTTCTTCATCAAGAGCATGAAGAATTTTTATGTTCTTCATTGTACTTTTTCTCGAACTGTGCAGGAATCAATAATTCACCTTTTTCTGATAGAAAACCTTTATTGTACATGTCTAAAATAGCCCATTCAGTTGCCTGATCATAAAGAACCTTTTTTTTGATACGATCAATACTGTTTATTTCATTTATGTAAGTTTCTCCAGTATTTAATCTAGGATCCGTCTTAAATTCTATTATTGTTTGTTCATATCCTTTTGCTTTATATCTATGTTCAAATTCTGCAATCTGAACCAACTCCACAAAATTCTTTCCATCTTTTTTATGCTTATTCCATCTTTTATTAATTTTCATTGTTGTAATACCAACATACGTGGATTTATATTTTTGAGTAGTTTTATCAAATTCCATACCTAAATACACTTTTATTTTTTGTTTTTTCATAAAAACTGCAGGAAAACTTTTGGCAGTTAAAGCCTTTTTTTTATTTTTTAATATTGATGCTAATCTATTTGCAATTGTACCAGCTTTAATATATCCACTCGGGTCATAGTATACCACTGGACTATTTCTGCAATACGCATACAGATTCAGTCCATCCCCCTGATACACATCCTCCTGCATAAACCTGCCAAGTACCGGATTATAGTACCTTGCTCGCAGATAATACTGCTCTGTCTGCTCGTCATACTGCTGGCCTGTGTAGCGGATTCGGTTGGGTAATGCTTCTGATGCTTCCAGTCCTGCACCAAAGGCATCATACTGATAGTGGTTTCTGATTGCTGCTTTTTCATCAGATATCAGTGTGGTATTCAGTTGTTCATCCTGATGATAGTAGAAAGTCTTTCTGTCTCGCTGAAATGCTTCAATCCCTGCACCCAGATGATAGCTGGTTGCTTCCTTGGATAGCCCTGCTTCCTCTCCCTTCTCATGCAGAAGCTCTCCATTATGATATACAAAGCTGGTACGTCTGCCGTTCTCGATCAGCTCATAGCGCAGCCCCTCCGCATCATATCGGTTTTTCTGGATATTCCCTGTTTCGGTTTCCACCTGTGTCTGCTGGTGGAG
>ERZ808040.963-NODE-963-length-21540-cov-47.927922_pt1 | contig 21540 bp, 23 predicted proteins | sample MGYA00380191_ERZ808040 | MGnify/ENA primary metagenome ERZ808040 (study PRJEB31490, sample SAMN06133395) | mouse gut metagenome | isolation source: J6 | host: mice | place: China: Chengdu | collected 2015-05 ...
GGGCTCATAGCTCAGTTGGTTAGAGCAGAGGACTCATAATCCTTTGGTCGTAGGTTCAAGTCCTACTGGGCCCACCAGTTAAAACATTGATATTAAAGGCTTTCAGACTACTGAGAGCCTTTTTTATTGTCTGCTGTTTTTATGAGTACTCAAAAAGTACCCGAATAGTACCCGCCGTTGCTATTTTTTTACTTCCACGGCAGCTGCCAATGCGGGCCGTCTTTAAATTTCTCCCAATCACCGCCCCACTCTACACGAATGTTTAGCTCCTTAGCTGCTTGCTTCACTGCTTTAGCAAGCGGATAGTAGTCATTCCATTCCCAAGATACGGCACCATTTTTGATTGGCGCGATATCAACAGCATCACCTGTTAGATGGCGGCTATTCATTGTCTTAGATTTGCCATTTGCTACCAGCCACTTTTGACGCTGGATGTCACGCTTGCCTTCTAAAACAGTAAAGTCGATAGGCGTAATCTCAATCGCTCTTTTAATTAGTCGCTGAAGTTCTGGCTTAGTAGTGTGCAATCTCTCCAGGCTTTTAGCTGACAGTTTAAATTTACCAGTCGTTGACTCTACTTTTTCAGTTGTTGGATCGGTGCCCTGATGCTGCTTACAATTGATAGCTGCTTGAGTCATTGCATAAAATGCAGCTTGACTCATATTCCCCCAAACGCCATCTACTTCACCGTCATAAAAACCATTGTGCTTTAAAGTAGCTTGCAGATTCTTAATTGTCGCTTCTTTCATTTAACTTTCTCCAGACGTAAAAAAGCCCCAATCAAGGGGCTAGTTAGTTGATAATTATTACTTGCTGATTATTGCAAGTGCTGCGTCTTTAATCTCTTTGATTACTGCTGATAAGGGCTTACCTTGCATCAATGCTACAGACTGATAAACAATGCCGATAGCTAACATGCCAAAGACGGCCCATAACAACATAACAAACCCGTGTGTCATCACGCTGTATGTTTGTAGCTTATAGTACTCAATAGACGCTTCGCCGCCGTATAAGCTGATTGTCACTGCTATCGTAAACTTAACGATGACTGAGATATTGACTTGTATCTTACCGTCCCTGCCAATGTCACCGCTTAGCATTAATCCCAATATTGCGCCGATGACCGCTGCAAAAACTTTGGGCAAAAACACTAATAGCTTTAGTAGTATTACGTCCCAATAGGGGGTGTTGTTTGGCATTGCTTCTCCTAAATTTTGATAATAAAAAAACCACCGGTTAAGGTGGTTATGCAAATTTTACGTTTACGTTGTCGATAAAGTCGCCGATAGCGGTAAGTCTAAGGTCAACAGCGTTTCCGTTGTCATCACTTATAACGTAAGTAATATGCCTCAAGCCTTTTGGTATTACATACTCTATCTCGCCTGTGCTTGTCCTGTCTATTACCGGTGTACTATCGCTAGTGCTAAAAAGACCAACGTAAATAGATAGCCTACCTCGCAATGAGACAATCCTTTGTTTGACTGTGACGTTTTGGCTAGCATCTACTGCCATCATAAACCTAAATCCTGCGGAGTTTGACCCGATGCGTGAAGAACTAAAGTCTATCGACCCCATGCTAGGCAATGCCATTTCATACTCACGAGACTCTGACGGCCAAGTTGATGGTCGTCTAGGAGCGATTAGCAGAGTATCAATGCTCAACCCCTTCCATGCAGATAGCGACCAAACGGTATAGGACGGCAACCATGCAGATTTTCTAAGGGTGCTAATATCAATCGTATTTGCCGCAATCTCACCGCTAAAGTAGCCTCCAACGGCAGTCAAATTACCATCAACATCAACAATAAACTTATCATTGATGTTAATCTGGCCACCTTTGATTATCGGTGCGTTAATCTCAGTCTGAGCACGTATCTTGTCACCTGTGATTGTGCCCGTAGCGAGCAAGTTACCGTCTAAGTAAGTCCCCGCCGGAACGACAACGCCATTGATAGTCGTAGGCGAAGTATAGACAGCGAACGGCCTAACGCCTTTACCTGTACCCGATGGTGGCGCAATGTAGAACTTATCCGCAAGCACTGCAAAGTCAATGGTAGCATCGGCGTTTTCCATGATGCCAAAGCCTGCCGCCCGATTACCTGAGTCGAGCTTAACAAAGTACTGTTTTTTAATCTCAGACTCTGTTAGCTTCAAACTTGCAAGCTCTGTGATTTCCTGCTCTAGCTGCGTGACTTGACTAGCTACTTCACTGCGCTGTGTTTCTGCGTCAGTGATGCTAGTGTTTAGCAGTGCTATCTGTGCGTCATACGATGCAATAACAGCAGCATCAGTAGCTTGAGCTTTCTTAGATTGTGCATCAGTACGCTGTGCTTTGTACTTAGCTATCAAAGAGTCTAGATCAGCAACTTTGCCCTGTAACGCGGCTTTGTTTTTGTTTAGACGCTCTTTTGATATTTCATACTTTAAGCGCTCAGCATCACCGATAGCAGCAACAACCTCGATACTGTCAGTCACTCCCTCCACAGTGCTTTGTATCGTAGTAATTTCACCCGCGATATTGCCAAACTCTGTGCTATATGCACCCGACTCTTGGACGTATGTTGCCAGGTTGGTCTTGATGTCAGCAGCAGCATCAATAGCAGCTTGGTCTGTTACTGCCTCCCATGCTGACCCATTCCACCTGCGCGGCGTGTTCTTGCCTTGACGGGTATCAATCCATAGGTTTTGTGGCTTACGCTTAGCGGCATCAGGAATAGTGTCACTTGTGATGACCTCGCCTTTATTATCGGCTGTCGTTTGAGCGTTATCTGCGACACTCTTAGCAGCGATAGCGATTGACGTATCAAGCTGTGCACGTTTAGCAAAAAACTCGTTAAACTTGCGGTTAAACTCAGTACGCACAATGCTGCTAGTTATGTCGTGGTCAGCAAGCAAGTCGTTGATGTAGTCTGTTACTAAGGCAGTGTAAGCCACATCGTACTCTGCAACAGACACGTTATACTCAGCCGCTCTTTCTCTAATATCAACATCAACCTGCTTAATATCATCAACAATGATGCGCAACTGCTTCTTCTCAGCCGGCGTTAGTTTGTTGTCGTCTGATATATCATCAAGCTCGCCTAAAGCCTCTCTAGCCTTTCTATCAGCTTCATCGGCCGCATCTTGAGCTGCCTGAGCTGCCCCTTGAGCTGCATTAGCTGCGCTTGCTGCATCTTTAGCTGCTTTGTCAGTGACTTCGACCCACTCACTACCGTCCCAGCGTTTAGGTGTGTTAGCGCCGCCGGCAGTATCAATCCACAGGTTTTGCTTTAACTGCTTAGCAGCTTCCGGCGCTGTGCTACTAAAGATAACTTCACCCTTAGCCTCAGCCGCGCCTTGTGCTATTCCTGCCGCTTCTTTAGCTGCATTAGCTTCTGCCTGAGCATCTGCCGCCGCTTTATCAGTTAACGGAGTCCACTTACTTTGAGCTACGTCCCAAACGTGAGGCGTAGTGTTTTCACCCTCCTTTTTAAACCACAAGTTCTGCGGCAATTGGTCTCTTCAGCAGGTGGCTCAGCGACACTATAAATAATCTCGCCTTTAGTACCTGCAAGACGCTCCGCTGCTTCTGCGGTCGCTTGTAACTGCGTGACAGTAGCGGCCAAGCCCTTTTCAGGGTCAGTAACAGCAAGCGATAAGTCCAGTATGTCAGCACTATTATCCTTAACTTGAGCTGACAATCTCGTTTGCTCAGACGCAATAGACAAGTCTTTACTAGCAAGTGTTAGCAGCTCGCTTTGTATCTGCGCTGTATTGCCTTGAAACTCAGATTGCAATGTATCAATGCGCTGGTTTTGAGTCCAGTCAGCGACTGCGATTGTTGTCGCAAGCGTGCGCTGCATTGAGCGGTTGATGTTTGCAAACTTCGTTTTGTCAGCGTAACCAAAATCCATCTCTGCAAACAATTCATCTACACTGCGAGCATTAGCACTGTCAGCACTTGTTAAGGCTTCATATTGCTGCTTAGTGATAGCAGCCATTGACGCATCTTCACCCTTGTACCACGCATCAAGCACAGTTAGCGTATCTGCATGAGTGCCACTATCAGTCGCTAAAGTATTTAATTGTTCACGGATTGAAGCGGTAAGCGGCGTTAAGTCGTTGCCATAGATTGTGCTCGTTAAGTCTGTCAACCTCTCACTAGACGACACTGTATATTCACTAAATGCGCGCTTGATGTCTAACACAGCAGCAGATGACGCGCCCGGCGATGGACGACCAACAGCAATCCAGTCCACTTTGTAGTAGTTTAGATTGTCAGCAGTTTCAGCAATCTTGATAGTAAAGCTATCAATGTCACCTGACCATTTTAGATCAAAGCTAACATTAGCCACACCCTCATCAGTAACAGGCTCAGTGATGGTAGTGCTACCGCCTGACCACTCAACTAAGCCTGACCATGTAGGTGCGCCCACAACTTCGATGCGCATCTTGATATGGTGATAAGCGCTAGTATTTAGCGGCTCAATAGTGCCATCGTCAAGCTCTCTTGATATGCTAGGACTTTGTAGCTTGTCAGTACGTGCATTGATGTAGCCACCATTGTATGTGCCACCAGTCCAGCCCTCGCTGTCTTTGTCAAAGTGCCAGATTTGGTATGGGTCAAACTGCTCACCCACACCAGCACTTAACAAGCTGATTTGCTCAGATAATGCGCTAAAGTCAGACGCTCTAGCAGTCGACTCTTGATAGAGTAGTCCGCTTGATAGTTCGCCTAAATCGCTACCCTCATAGCCGCCCACAACCTGAGCTGATAGGTTTTCTATCTTTTGAGTAGTTGCCCCGTTTTCAGTTGCATTTGCTGTGATTTGCTCGGTGAAACTTGCCTTAGCCCCTGCAAGATCAGCCGATATGCCACGCGCAAGCTCTGAGTTAACATAGTCAGCACGTGCAACAGTTTTAGCAAACGTCCACGCTGTACCACGCGCTTTTGATGCGTACTGAGTCTTATCTGCATAACCAAAGTCTAGCTCAGACGCTAAGTAAGTAAGTTTCTCACTGCTTTGCTCAATGCTAGTGTTAACGCCGCCTTGCCATTCGGTAATACCGTTTACTGTGCCTGCAAGCTCATCAGCACGCTCATGCAAGCTCTTAGAGCCTTCAAGTGCTGACGTACCGATAGCTTCAATGCGGGCATCACGCTCATCAGCAATAGCTTTAACAAGACCTTTAGCTTCATCACCAACAAGTAATTCTAAAGGCTCAATTTTACTAACCTTATCAATTTTGTCAGTCAGCTCTTGATACAGATGTGACTCTGTAATCTGACCCTCAATCAAATCAAGCACCTTGTCAGCGCTATCATCAACAGTAGCAGTGGCCCACGCCGTCCAATCAGATTTAAAGCCTAACTTATCAACTAAGCGAGCACGATATGAGCGAGTAAGCCCGCCCTGTAAGCCAGTGATTTCGTGGCGGTCAGTAGGGTAGCTAAATTGACCTAGTAAGCTGACATTGGTATCAGGCGCGCTGCCCTGCTCAATCTCAACATAGTCAGCATCTTTCGAGCCTGGTGCAAACAACCATGATAATTCCATGCCAAACAAGATGCCCACAGCTTTAAGGTTAGCTAAAGCAGGTGGTTTACCTACTTTTCCTTTAACCTCGGTTAGCATTGAGGTAGTAGCATTAGACACTGAGTCAAAAGCACCCACTGAGCGCACTCTAGCTAGATATTGACCGGCATAAACCCCGTCAACCTCTACCGAGTTTGTACCAGTACGCGGTACCCTAATCCATGAGCCGTCATCTTTACGCCACTCCACTTCATAGACCACAGCTTCTTTAACTTGCGACCACTCAATAATCAAAGTAGCAACAGTTTGACCCTGCTCAACCCTATGACGTGATTTAATGACAACAGACTCAGGCGGAGTAATGACAATATCATCAACAATACTGATACTTGTTGGCTTAACGTCTGTGCCAAAATCAATCGCATTGAATTTTTGTGGCTCATGCTGAATGCCTAGCACACTGTAAGTCGCATCATCATTCTCAGTGACTGACATGACGCGGAATAGCTGCATCTTTAAGTCGCTAGACTCAACAGACCAGACGTGCTCACGCTCAGCACCGTCAAAAGCGGCGGCCACTGTGATTTGGCGGCCACTAACTGCTGTCACGTTACGGCGTTCAGATAAGCCTTTAGCCGTGTTAACTGTCAGTGTGTCACCGATGTTGATAACTGCGTCACGGTCGATTGCAATGACATTGCCGTCAACATTTGAGATTAGACCGCCGTTTGATTTACCAGCTAGGCTTGCATCACTTATAGCAATCACATCGCCGACTTTACAGTTAATCGCTGCTAAGCCTGCGCTGAATGTGACTTGCTGTGTCTCTAGCTGTTCAGTTTTTAATGCACGTAAGCCTAAACGCTGGGCTTGAGATTGTGAGGTGCAACCAAAAGCCGCTAGATCAAGCGGTTTAATGCCGTTTAGTGCAATTGACCTTTCATCACGCACGTATTCATATTCAGTCTTAAAGCTGTTTGCTGGATTATCCCAAGCAACTTTAATGATATTATGGCGGTCACGGTCACGAGTACCGCTATAGCTAAAGTTGCCACCTACCACGTTCGCATTAGTGAAGGTGAATACTGGGTCGCGTGGAATATCAGCATCTAAAAATATCTTTTCACCGTTCCAGTATGACAACGCCGAGAATATCCCTGCAATATGCTGTAAGACCTCGTAAGCGGTCGCTTGTTTCTGTAAGTACACGTTACAAGTAAAACGTGGCTCAAGTCCGCCTTGGCCATCTGATACCATCTCGTCACAGTAGCGAGCAAGGTTATAAATGCCCCATTTATCAATCATTGACGCATCTAAGCGGTTACCTAGGCCGTAGCGTTTGTTTGTTAGCAAGTCATAGTAAACCCACGCAGGGTTATTGCTGTAAGACTCTTTGAACGTACCGTCCCAAATGCCTGTATAAGTGCGCGTCTCAGCATTGTAGTTTGTGGGTACTTTTAAGATACGGCCTTTCATATCGACTTCTAGCTTAGCAATGCTAGAAAACGTCTCAGCGTTGTACTCAATGCCTAACATAGAGGTGTTAGGATATGTCAGCTTTACATCAATGACCTCAGCTAGTGCGTCAATCATCATCGTATCTTGCACGTATTCGCTAGGGTCGTTTGGCGTTAAACGTCTAACACGTATTTGCCAGCCAGTTTTAGATTTAGGCAAGTCAATGCGATGGGTGCGCTCATAACCTGTACTTGTTTTTTCTTGTATTTTGGTTTTGATTACTTCGTGGTAAACGCCGCCGTCTGTTTGCAAGTCAATAGCATAATCAATGCGATGGCCGTTTACATCGCCATTATCAGGGTTTGTCTTAGCGAGCCTATCCCACTTAAAACGCAAGCGGACAGCCGACAACTGGGTATTAGTAATAGCCTTCACCCACGGCGTGCCACCTTTCAGCTCTACACCGATGCCGACCTCATTAGACACATCGGGAAAGCCAGTGATGTGGTCTTGGTCATTAGTTCCAGGTGCAAAAGTCCAACGAACGCCGTTTATATTCCCATTGCCTGCATCGTCAACTAGCGGAGTACCATCAAGCCTGATTGACTTAGGGCCGTCAGCTAGTCCGTAAACCTCACCTTCTGATAGGCCGTAGAGTATCTTAGCGGTACTGATTGACGCCACACTGTCCACAGCTATACGAGGCTTGCGCTGCTTCTTCTTAGCCCCTTTGATTGCGTAAACCATTCCCTACTCCTGATTATTAACTTTTTGCACAATGCCACTCATTAAATTAGAGAGCGTTCCGCCGCCACCCATGTTTGACGAATAGCCCTGAATGGTGCCGTCATCTTCTGTGTAAATGCCGGCTGAGCAAACAAACCCACCTACATACCTGCGCCCATATAAAATAGGCACTGCATTACCCTGCGCCGTGGTAGTCACCGCCCCACCAAAACCATAGTTAGCCCTGTTGCCGTCCTCGTCTTGAGCGCCCAAATCAGGCGTTGGCATTAGCAATGAAGCTGCACCACCTACCATCATTCCGACACCTGCGCCTATGAGTGCCGCCGATGAACCACCCGAAAATGGCATGGATATTGAGCCGACAACAACCAATGCAGCACCTACCACAACTTGAAGCCACCCCATAGCATCACCACCCGAACCCATGAGCCTAGGCACGATATGGATAGTCTGAGCATCAGTGATATTGTCTAAGTCGTCTTCGCCAATGTTTCGCTCTTTTGTTTGCTCGTCTAAAAAAATGGCAAATCTCATACCGGCTTGTTCAGCCGTTAGCATAAAGCGTTTAAACTCAGGCAACTGCTCGGCAATCGCATGAGCCGCTTCTCTTGCTGTATCTACTTGTAACTTAAAGTATTTACCAAACTTTTCAGCCAAGGCTCCATGAAGCTCAATCGTTTTTAGCATTTGTTTACGCCCATAAAAAAAGCCCCAATTAGGGGCGTATTAAACTCTTGTGTCTTATCACTATCGCTGTTCGGTCATACCACTGCCTACCAAAAATCTCACGCAATGAGTCACGTCCGTAAGGGTGATGCAAGATGATACTGTCACCGAATACCGGCGGTGCTTCTTCACTTGTCAGCTTGCCGTCACCTAGGAATATGGCTGCGTGGTTTACATGGTTTGTTCTACCTATTCTGCAAAGTAAAACATCGTGCTTTTTTAATTCGTCTTTACTGACCTCAACAAAGCCCTCACGCTCGTAGTTATCAAGATAAAGCGATGGGTGATTGCTATCCTCCCACCATTCATCTTTACGCTCATACTCTGACAGTGTGATGCCTAGCTCACGCTCGTAGTAGTCTTTAAATAACGTGTAGCAGTCCAATAAGCCATGATGGTACTCACGCCCTAGCAAGGGTGCTTGATAGCCGTCTGGCTCAAATATGGCAATCTCTGAGCCGTTAGTAATGACCCATGGGATAGATTGCTTAGCTAGATGCTCAAGGCCTGCTTTTTTGGATAGCACAAGCGGTAAGTTCATCTGCACTCTATCAGGCTGACTCGGCGAAGCGACCCCATCGGGATGACTATGCACAACAGCTTTTATCTCACCCAATAGACTGCACTTGATGTAGTCGCTCGGATCGATTTCAAACTGTTCATCGTCGGCTGCAATGTTCGTGCAAGGCAAGTAAGCATCGTCCACGATTAGACCGCAAGCTTCACGCGGATACTCTCTAGCTGCGTGCCCAAGTATCGCTTGTTTGATAGCATCGTTTAGCATAGTTATCCTAGATAAGAGAACTTGAAGGGAAGCCACCAAAGCGCTCGGAGTTATTACGAAGTTGGCAGTCTGTAATTCTGCAACCACAGCGGTCAAGTGCTGCATTGTCAGTAGGCTCGCCATCTTCTGTGAACATCGCTGCACCCATGTAAGAGCATTCTTCGCCTCTGTAATTCCCAGTCACACCCCAGTGGCAAAAGCTAGTAATCTCCCTTGCCGGAATGCGAGCACCTTCAAAGTCCACCGGATTGCTAAGCTCAAACGTGATTGAGTCAGCGTTATCATCGGTCTTGTGCTCGATGTACCATACTTGCTTACGGTACTCGTTGACGTTAGCCGTCGGATTGCCGTCTGCAAAGTTAGCCGCGTCAAGATATTTAGCACTGGTACGAATGACCGTTAGCTTAGCACCGGCAAAGTCATTGTACTGACGGCATAACCTGCGAGTCATGCCCTCAACGCCGTTCAAGTTTGACGTGATAACTAGGTTAGGAGTTGATGCTTTACCATCACCCCTAATCTCTAAGCCATCAGACTGAATAGCAACGGGTTTGTACTCGTTGCCGTTCCAGATAATGTCAGGCACAACAATATCCTCAGTGCCTTGCGGTGCTACCCTTTTCAGCTTATCTGCAAACTGTGCTCTGTTAGCAAACTCGTAAATGTAAGCCCAGTCCTCATAACTCATGTGGCCATGCCACCTGAGTACGCCTAGACCGAGCTTACTTGCGTCAAGCTCATAAAGGGTGACTAAGCCTGCGACACTGAGCTTTTGAAAATCACTCGATAGGCTCATCTAGTTGCTCCTGCTCAATATCATTGAAACGCAAGTCAACCCAACGACCATCAGGAATATCTAGCGGATTGTCCAAGTCAGGCTCAAAAGTAAATGTTTCCATGCTAAAGATACGCTTGTATGTTTTTAGACTAATCACGCCCTCTACTTCTGATAATGTAACTGCTACTTTGGGGTTACCGTTCATGTCATTTGGGATAGTAATGTACCAACCATCTGTGCGTAGACCTGTTGTGTTGCTGATTGTGTAGTCGCCAACACCGTTTTTAGTAAATATAGCGCCCATCGTTTCACCATCAGTATTGCCCTCAATGCGGTCATTAAATATTCGCAATACGGGTGATGATGGTTTCAGCAGACCGTTGCTATCTACAGTTGTATTGTATGATCCGTAAATTCTATACCAAGGGGAGAGCCTACTATTTCTAATAGCCAACTCTGGTAAACCTGTATCACTAATAGCCCATTGCATAACATTTGATGGCTGCCCTTTACGGAGACCAATTGTTTGAACGTAAGCATAAGTACCCATGCCTACCGTTGGTGCACCAGTTGTGGTGGTTCGTACGAATGCAGATTCACCTGCGACAAAATTATCTACGTTATAGTTGGGCGCATCAACAGTTAGAATTGTATAAGTTACGTCTGAACGTGCTATCCCTCCCACATGCTCGGATAGGGGTACTTTACCCACTTCTTTGCCAACCAACTTACTAGCTGCGTGCTCTGTATTGCTAAAGTTATCTTTAACCTTCGTCCACATCACATATTCATTATCGCCGGTTTGCCCATCGCCTAAGCCCGGGTTTGGTAACTGTATCGCCATTTTGCTATCTCCATAAAAAAAGCCACCGGTTAAGGTGGCTAAAGGTAGTAAGTAAGTTAATTAAGGTAAAAAGGATTGCACGACTTTAAAGCTAATATTCCAGACATCACCTGATTGATGACTTGTCTCAATCTCCCCATCAGTAAAGTAGCTGTCTTTTTCACCGTCAAACGTCATGTAAAACGGTAAAGAGCCTTTGTGCTCGACTAAAAACTTCTCAATCGCGTCAATCTCAGACTTGTAAGCAGTCTTTGAGCATGACCAAGACTTGCGAGAATTGTTGATGCCAAAACTTGACCGCTGCTCGTAACCATCTCCGAAACGGGTCACATTCGTCCGCATCTCGATTGTTTGCGATGCGCCTGCATTGACGCACCAGGTGAATTCTTTAAGCATAATTTTCCCCATAAAAAAACCGCCCTGTTAAGGACGGTTCGTCTTGCGCTTTAAGGTTATTTGCTAATAAAGTCTATATGCTCATCAAACACAGCTTTTACTGCCTCCTGCATATCAGCATCTTGCTCTGATCTCAGTAATGCAGCCGATTTAATACGTTGTAGATAATCCTCGTAATCACTAGCATCTATAACGCCAGTCTTAATTAAATAACCCACAACAGTATCTAGCAACAACTTGTTAGCTAAAGTATCTAAATCCATATCTAAGCTCTATTTAAAATGCCGCCTTGGCGTTGTGCCTTGCGTTCCCAGTTAGACATTTTAGCATCAATCATGCCATTAACCATCTTGCCGATAGTGATAATGGTATTGCCGTCTATATCCTGCTTAGCTTCCGCTTTCTCGCCTGAATAGTTGTTAATGATGACCTTGCCACCCTGCTCCAGCTTCTTATCCATAGCTTTGGCAGTATGAGCCGGTAAGACTCGCTCGCCTTTCTCTAAGTTCCAAGTACCGGATTTAGGCACTGACATAATGCCGTCATGGGCTTGACCTACTGGCATAGCGATGGACTTTAGCGCATTCATAATACTAGCGCCTTGAGCTATCGCCTGACCTACGAACACAGCTCTATCAATAGGAGTCACCCCTGCTGCCATTGCTTTAGCGACGGCTGTCTTAATAGCAATCGCTGATTGAGCAATAGCAAAGCCTTTCTCGATGGCAAACAATGCGCGATAAACACCTGACTGCTCACCCGCAAACGACTTAGCAAGTCCTGACAATCCACTAAATAAATCTTGCGACTGATTTAGCAACAAGTCTCTTTTGCCGTCCATGTATGCTTGGTCGATAGCTAGAAGCGTGTCAGTGTGTTGCTGTGCGCTAATGACCTCAAGTGTTCGTGCCTCCTCTAAAATCTCTAGGCGCTTGTCACGCTCTGCAATCAACTTACCCATGGGTGACTCGGATTGCATGGAGTCAGTCATTTCATAGAAAGCATCATTGGCCGCACCTTGTGCTCTCATCAGTTCAAGCTCTGTGGTCTTGTCGATTAGCTTCTGAATGTTCTCAGCGGTTACATTCGCATACTTCTCTGTATAAGCTAAATCATACATCAAGGCGCTTACAGCATCGCTGCCATCTAACAAAGATAGCTGTCTATTAATGTCTTTAATGCTATTGGTTACCGACTCATTAGCTCTGTTAAATTCTTCAGCAGCTTTTTTAGCCTCATCTAACTCATGCCTTGTGGCTTTTAGTGCTTTTAGTTCTTCAAGGTCTGGGTTAGCAACGCCCTTGTACTTGCCAACACTAATGTCATAGTTGATTTCAGCTAGTGGGTCATCGCCTTTGCCAAATAACACAATCTCTTTTTTAAGGTTTGCGATAGTATCTTTAACAGACTTAATAGCACTTTCAGCCAGTTTCTGCGACTCGGTCTTAACAACCTTAGTGCTTTTCTTGATACCGTTTGCTAGACCTTGACCAACATCTTTACCGATAGCTATGGTCTTTTTAGATGGTGAGTGAGTATCAAATCCTGCAATGCCTTTAAGCGCGTTAAGAGCAGTACTGGACAAATTCCTGGCTGTGTCTTTAAGTCCGCCCATCTTAGACTTAAGACCATTAATTAGACCCTGAATGGCATCAACACCAATCTTAAATAACTTAGATCCTAAGTCACTAAATGCACTTAAGATATTGCTAACACCAGTCTTAATGATGTTGATTGCGTTATTTAGCCCAGTCTTAAAAGCATTAACAACGCCTTGCATATCGCCACGCACCGCCGCCTTGATTGCGTTAAGCACAGTGCTAAAGATATTTCTAACAAGGTCTAGCTGAGTCTTAACTACGTTGTAAACAATAGTTAAAACATTTTGGATAGGAGTAGGTAGGCTTGCAAAAGCACTCTTTGCAGCGGCAATAGCTGACTGAGCACCACTAACCATAGTTGACTTGATGCTCTCCCAGTTTTGGCTAGTAGATGACTTTATATTGCTCCAAGTGTCACTAATGCTGCTACCCAAATCTTGGAAGCTCGCTACCGTATCATCAACCAAACCACTAACAGATGAAGTTACGCCCTCCCATGCCTCACTGGCTGAGTTCTTAATGCTATCCCATGTTTCAGATGCAAATGCTTTTATCTCGTCCCAATGCTTATACAACATATAACCTGCACCGATAATACCAGCGATAGCTGCGACAATAGCAATCATCGGAAGTGAGACAAATCCAAGAGCAGTAGCTAGAACGCCGCCAACCGCCGCCAACCCTGAGAAGATAGACATTGCACCTGACACAGCTAATCCAAGCCCTGTAACACCCAGTAGCAAGCCACTGATAGCACCAGTAACGATAATAATGCCTTGTACTAGCTCGGGGTTCTCGCGCACCCAGTCAGTCATTGACTCGATGAAAGGACGCATGGCATCAAGCAAGTCATTAAAGGCAGGAATAAGAGCATCGCCGATAGACGACCACACTAAGTCAATGTTGCTCTTAAATAAGATCATCTTGTTGGCAGACGTATCACTGATAGCCACAAACTCTTTCTCCATTGAGCCAGCAGCGTCACCTGTCATGTCAAGCGCCCTTGCTACCTCCTCATAGCCTGCGGCCATAGCTAAGACTTTAGGTGCAAGCTCAGCCCCTAGTGCGTCATAAGCGAGCGCCGCTTGCATTTCCTTGGGTACGTCTTTTAAGGTTTCAATAAACTTCAAAATACCCGCTTCCGCATCATTCTGCATTAGCTTGGCGAACTCAGTAGCATCTAACCCCATACTGGCAAATGCCGCCTTGCCTCGCTTGCTAAGACCATCAAGGTTCGCTAGCTTGCCTAAGAACGCGTTAAACGCTGTACCAGCAACCTCAGCAGGCATACCTAGTGCAATCATGGCAGAGCCAAAAGCAGCTGTTGAGTCCTCAGATAAGCCCATCGTGGCTGACAATGATGCGGTGCGCTTAGTGAAGTCAATAATTTCACCGGCTGTTGACGCCATATTGTTTGAAAGATGGTTAATAACATCGCCTAGATTGCCAATATCTTTAATTGGTATCTGAAACACGTTGGCAATTTTGGCCATTGACTCAGCTACTGCGTCTGATTGCAGGTCAAACGCTACACCCATCTTGGCTACTGTTTCAGTGAAGCCTAGAATGTCCTTCTCAGCCACACCTAAAAGACCGGCGTTAGAAGCAGTCGCTGCCAACTCCCCAAAGGTCTGAGGTATCTGAGTCGTTAGCTCCTCAAGGCCTTTGCGCATATCTTCGATGCCTTTCGGTGACTCAAAATCTACCGTCTTCTTGACCTCCGCCATTGCAGACTCAAACTCTTGAGCGCTCCCGATTGACTTGTAAAGAATGCCAGTCAAAGCGCCCATACCCACTAGAGCGGCATTGCGTAAGCCTGACATTGACTCGTTAAAATTATTCACTGAGTCTTTTAGTTTCTCTAGCTTACTCTTTGACTTCTCCGCTTCATCGCCTAAGCCCTTTAAGCCGCTCTTAGCGTCTTTTGCTTTGTCGCCTAGCTTATCTACGTCTTGAGCTGACTCCTCAGCTTTGTCACCCATACCCCATACAGCAACGCCGGCTGCATCGGTAATAGCTCCAAACTCTCTTACTTCTTTAGCTGTGTTATCAACTGCGTTTTGTAGCTTGTTGCTAGAGTCAGCGCTCTTTTTTGTATCATCATTTAGGGTTGATATGCCCTTACTGGCAGCTAAAACCTCTTTGGACATATCCTTTGTAGATTTGGCTAGGTCTTTAGCAGCACCAGATGCTTTAGTAAATACTGAGTCGTACTTCTTTAGCGGCTCCATAGCTTCGGTCAGTAGCTCTAAGCCTGAGCCTGCTTCTACGGTCTCTTTGCCAATATTTTTAAGAGCTGTGCGCAACCGTTTAATATTTTGCTCAGCCTCCTTAGAATCGATCACGATTGCCAAGCGGGATTCTTGGTTTGCCATACTTTAACCCTCAAATTTTAGGCATAAAAAAACCCCATGAGGGGTGGTATATAAGTTACAGGCAATAAAAAACCCTATTCAAACGATAGGGCTTTCACTGCTAAGATAATGCTCTACCTTGCTTGCTCTGTTCTTACTTCAATAATCTTGCCGTCTTTATCAAACCCACACATAGCTGTGTGCAATACTTTGCCGCCAAAGGAATTCTCAGCATAAAACTGAAACCATACTTCATGGTTAGTTTTTTCAGGTGGCGCTAAGTAATGAATGTTCATGTGCTCAATATCCATTGATTTAGGCACTTTAAGAGACTTCTGTATCTCCATCTGACAGTCAGTTAAGGCTTCTGCATCTGTCTTTTCGCCGACAAAGTATGTAGGCTCAGGTAGTGAGCACCCTGCCAAAGCCAATCCCAACAACGCAATACTAATTATTCTACCCATCACCGCCTCCTATAATTGGAACTCAATCATAGCGATATGGGTATTATTTGGCAAGGTTTAAGCCTTGATAGCCAAGATAAACTTCACTTAATATTAAGAGTCTTCTAATTGCTCAATAACATTTTTTAGATCGGCTATTAACTGCTTTTTAAAATCTTCGTCTTCTAAATCTTTGTACAGAGTAGGTATAGCACTGAGCAAACTAAACGTTGGAATCTTAAGTGTCAGCTCAACGGCCATCGTTTCCTCAGAATCAAGATTATCAAGACTACCAAACTCCAGTCTAGAAATAGTAGGACTTAACCCAAAGCGGACTAGATGCTCACAGAATATATTTTGATGATGCTTAGAGTAAACCACTTTTCTAGAATTGTTATTGCCTTTCATAGTTGACACCTGTATTTAATATATATTCCTAGTTTTTATCTGCTTAGGAGTAACGTCTAGCGTGTTCTGAATCTCATAGCCAGTAGGGTTATTATTGATAAATTCAGCAAACTTACCCATATAGTCATAGCCTGTATCAAGATACTTAACTAAAACTTTGCCATTGACCTGCATCAGCAAATTACTTTCCCATGGTTGCAAGCTGCGATGTTCGTTGGCCTTATGAAAATGGATGTCAAAATCATAATCCAATGCAACACATAGCTCGACTATTGTTTTTATAGTAAGATTTTGAGTACCGTTTAAAACCTTTGACAATCTACTAGGCTTCCAGTCTAGCTTCTTGGCTAGTTCAGCACGGTTCAAACCAGCATGGTCTATTAATGCACAAAAATTCGATGCAATGGCGGTTTTCTTAATCTCAACAGGATCTACATCGCTAAAATCAAAAAGCTCATTGAAGAAGTCCTGCGGCTCTTGTTTTTTAGCTATTTCACTCATGGAATCACTCTCTTGTTAAATGTAAGAACATCATCAGTTAAGACTTGTTTTGCCAATGATTCTAAAGAGCTGCTTTCTTTTGACTTTAATTTATCGCTCTTTTTTACAAATAGCCTTAACAATATTATACGTTTTTCAGGAGGCAAATAGACAAAGCATAGCCTTAGATCGCCTTGCCTAATTCGCCATATCTTTTCCTCTCTATCATGTATTTTAATATTTAAAATTGGGTGGCAGCCCTTTTCATCATAAAATATACTTAGAGGTTTCCCTGACTCGCAACGCTGCCCAAGCACCATCATCATATTCTTGTACTGACTTCGATATCTCTGCTCTAGACTCCTAGCATCATCAAAGATGCAACATGAATTTAAGTCAGATGAGGTGCATAACAAATATATACGCCAAGAATTGTCAGTAATTTTGAAAGTAGTAACAGGCTTGGGGTGGCCGGTCGCTTTAAACTGTTTATAATGTAGAGACATGATATATTAACTTATATGTTAACTTCAAATGTTATTTGTAAATTGCAACTTAATCTAAAGCAATTAAGGCACATAAAAACACAATTTACAATACTATATCGCCTCAAGAATTACACTATGTTAAGAGAATGATTGACCTAAGACTTAAGCCTTGATGGCCAAGATAATATCAGGCAACTGCCAAACAAATAGTAGGATTGACGCAAAAATCATAAACCCGATAATCATTAAAAGCGTTGGTATCAAGCCGTACTTCTTTAGACTCCCCATTATCGCCTCACTTACTTTTCGACTTCTTTCTGCTTAGCTCAAGCTCTTTGTCATCAAGCGCAAAGATGACCGGATCTAAAACGCACCGAGGGACCGGTATTGGGTGTACGGCAACCACGTCAGTAATATCTCGCACGCTAAGTGGTAAAGGCTGTCCTTCAGCATATCTACGCCCTCTTGATGCCATGTAAAACACATCAATAATCATTTGAATGTCATAGTCATACTTAGGCGGCTCAGGTGGTTTTAACCCGAACCGCTTATACACTTCAAGTCTCGCCGGAGTCAGCTCTATGGCTTTTTGGCTGTACTCGTAGATTTCGAGGGCTTTTTTTTAGTCACTGAGTTTAAATCGCCAAACTCTTTAATGACTTCACCGATTAGCTCAAACAACTTGGTCATAAAGGCAACCTGCTCATCTTGGTCATCACTAATGGCAGCACACAACTTGATTAAGTTAGCGCCGTTAACTTCGACCTTTTCGCCCTCTGCATCATTAACGCCGTCCCAGTCTTTAACTAGGAACTCACCCATGACAAACAGTTGGCGTTCGATAGAAGTTAGACGGTCATCTGAGTTGTAGGCCTTGGATAAAGCCTTAGTAACGTCCTCTTTCTTTTCCTCTGCGTCAATCTCATGCAAGCGAGCAAAAGCACGCTCAAAGCCCTTATCACCGTCATACTCAATGGTAAGAGTCACGCCGCTGTCATGTTCAAGCGTACGAGTGGCTGACTTTAACGACTTAGGTTTTAAATCATCTAGTGTAATCGCCATGCTTATGCATCTCCTGTTACGCGCGTGATTGTTGGTGACTCATCAACCACGGTAAAGGTAACCTCAGCTGTCACGATGTCAGTTGGTGAAGGTGATGGAATATCACCGCTAATCTGTACTTTAGGCAGATTGATGGTGTAAGACTTGCCGCCCGGGAAGTTAATCGGGATTTCAATCGAAGTAATAGTACCGGTACGCTGCATCTCTAGCAGGTCGTATGCTTTAGGACTAAATGCCAATGTCATTGAGCCTGTGATGTTAGCAAGCATGGCAAGCACGTTACCGCCGTACATGTTCGGACCCAAACACTTTTGAATTTCTGCTTGGTTGTCAATCTCAAGGCTAAATGACTCAACACAAACGCCGATAGGTGCGCCGCCTGATTTAATCTCGCCGACTGATAGGCCGCTTGCTTTATCGCCTGTCACTGCTGCGGTAGGTGCTTTAGCTAGTGATACTGTTTTGCTAGTTTCAAAGCCTAAGCCCATTAAACCGAAGTTAACGCTAACTAAGCTGTCAGTGCTAATCTCTAAGCTAAACGTATTAACGTGAACGCCTTTGAATAAGTAGTAAGCATTGATGTCCTCAAAGTCTTTAGCTACTGCAAAAAACTTACGATCAGAACCAACGCTTAGTACGTCTGTTTTCCAGTCACTCCAAAAAGCGGCTGCAATCAAATCATCAAACGTGCCAAACATCAGCTCGCTTGAAATATCACCGGCAATCTCACCGCCAGTAACCATTCCTGCGGTCTTCATTCGTCCAGCGCCTAAAATCTCGCTGTCCGTAAGCGTGGTATTGACGGTCAAGCCATTGGTGATGACCGGTAATGTTTTCCAGCCTGATGCTGGTGTAGTTTCAATTGTCGTTTGTGGTGCATAATGCGTTCTAAGTTGTGAGCCTGATGACATGTGTGTCTCCAATAAAAAAGCCCTCACAACGAGGGCATGGGTAAGTTAAGGTGTGTTATTTAGGCGTTATCTTGATATGGCTAAGGGCGTATCTTCGCTTGTCGGCATACTCTAGTCTATTCGCGCAATTCGGAATACCGCTCACGTAAGGCCCTAGAAACCTAAACCTGCCTATGGTGTTCTTGAAACCTAAGTATCTCATAAGCCCTCTAAGCGATTACAACGATGGGCTGAGAAGCACTTGCATCTGCTACCCTGCACCATACCGGTGACGAGTAAGCAAATGTAGTGGCCTCTGTCAGCTTTAAGATAATGTATTCTTCACCCTTTGGAGTTGTTGCCCCCACAGAAATGTAAAACTGCGTGTCATGCACTAAAGACTGTACGGTACAATCTCCATCGCTGATTTTCTGCCATGATGCGGTGATGTTTTTTCGTGTTGTGCTTGCCATTTGCTTTCCCTTAATTAGTTGTACCTAAACGGCACGTAAACAGTAGATAGGTAGTAGGCTTTGTCTTTGTTGATGTCGTCAACCGTATAAGCAGCACCTAACTCTAAAGCACCTTCACGATAAAAGCTAAACCACTGCTCTAGGTCGTCTGTTAGCCTTGTAATCGCTATAGTGCCCACATCAAGGCGTTCATACACTTCAATCACTAAGACTCCTGTACGAGCCGTACAAGGGCTGCTTCCGATGCTTGTCACCTTGCGTAGTACGTGCTCAATCTTGAGCTTAGCCCACTGACCTGTTCGTGGTGGTTTATTATCCGACATATTCGGGTAGGATTTCAGCGAGTCATTAAGCCCCTGCCATGCAGCAAACCGCTTGCTCGCTATCTGTCTAATAATCTCTTTGCTCATGGTTTACCTTATTATAGGCATTAAAAAAGCCCTACCGGTGAGGGTAAGGCTTTGTTGGACTTGGTGTTGTGTTATTCCTCTTCGCTCATAGCGACCGTACACTCAAGGTAAGCTTTAGATTTAAATTCTCTAACCGCTTTCTCTTGATAAGCTTCTGAACTGTAAGCAGGCTCTGCAAACGAGTCTAAGACTAACGCTTTTGCTAGTGAGTTATTGCCGCTAATCTCCATTAGCTCTTGAGCTGAACTGCCCATTTGCCTAAGGCTCATTATCGACTCTGCAATCTCGGATATAGTTACGCAAAATTCATCTTTAGTTGGCTCTTTGTTGGCTGCGTTCGCTGTGGTCACCAACATAACAGCAAACAAGGGCATTAAAAACTTTTTCATCGTCATTACTCCGCTCAAGTAATCGCTAATAAAGTTGCCCGCAACGGCTTAGCGTTAACCGCTTTTGGGAATGACCCTAGCTGGCAAAGAGGGTCGTTTAGTTTAACTTTTTAATATGTTAAATCTAGCAAACAAACCCGTAACTAGCAACTACTAAATAAGCAGACTCACCGATACGGTGACTGCAGGCTAATGCACTTTTGCACCAGCTACCGATGTGCGAATATGCACACCACTCCTCAGATATGCAGACTGTAACGGTCATCGTTTCAGTGACCATGTACCCGTTTTGGGTACGCCGTTGAATTTATTAGCTTACAGCCTTGTATTTATCCCAGACGGTCAATTTGACGGTACGGGCTTGACCCCTGTTTTGACGGTCAATCTCGCCGCAACCTCATCTTGAGGGCTTGGCTATCTGTACCACATTGAAATAGCGGCGAAGGTAGGCTCGAATACGCCCGTGGGAGCGAAGCCTGAATGGCCGCCTTCAATGTACTTCATATAGTACACTGAGTTAGTGAGAAAGACTGAGGGCATCTCTTTATCACCTATACCTTCTATCACGCTTGAGCCTTTAGCTCTAGCACTACCTCTAGTGCCAAAATCATTTAGATTGTAGCTCCAGTCGTAGTTATCTAAACTAACATTTATATTGCCGATAAGCCGTCCAGTATCTATAGGCATTTTAGCAACCAAGCCATTCAACTAAGGTACTCCCCAATGTCTAGACCAAATTATCATAAAATTAAGATAGAATTGGGTTGATAAAACGATTTATTATCCGAACTATTGTTAGCCAGATAAACCTGTGCAGGAGTATGGTAATCGAGCGACTGATGTAAACGCTCATGATTGTAAAACTCGAAATACTCTTTCAAACCTGCTCTTGCCTGACTGACTGTCTCAAACTGTCGCAAATACACGCATTCATACTTCACTGACCGCCAAAGCCTTTCCACAAAGATATTATCCAGTGCCCTACCGCGACCATCCATACTGATGGCAATACCCTGCTCAATGAGCGGTCTGGTAAATCTTGGGCTGGTAAACTGAGAGCCTTGATCCGTATTAAAAATCTCACAGCGTAACCCATTGTGCAGTAAGCTACTTACCGTATCAACGCAGAAATCCGCCTCAAGCGTGGTAGCTAGCGACCAGTCTAGAACATAACGACTGTACCAATCTATCACCGCCATCAAATACACGAAGCCCTTGGCTAGGCGAATATAGGTGATATCAGTACTCCACACTTGATTACAACGGCTAATCGGTACATGCCTAAGCAAATAC
>ERZ808040.964-NODE-964-length-21529-cov-5.826263_pt1 | contig 21529 bp, 18 predicted proteins | sample MGYA00380191_ERZ808040 | MGnify/ENA primary metagenome ERZ808040 (study PRJEB31490, sample SAMN06133395) | mouse gut metagenome | isolation source: J6 | host: mice | place: China: Chengdu | collected 2015-05 ...
ATTATCCTGTTTACGACGGGGCGCGGCACGCCGTTCGGCGGATTTGTGCCGACAATCAAGATTTCCACAAATTCCGGCCTCGCGGAGCGCAAGCCGAACTGGATTGATTTTGACGCGGGCAAAATTGCGGCAGGCGAAAGCTTTGAGGACAAGCTCACGGAGCTAATCCATCTGGTCGTGGAAACCGTGAACGGAAAGCAGACTGCCAATGAGCGGGCGGGTGCGCGGGATATCGCGATATTTAAGACGGGAGTGACGCTGTAAACGGGAAAGGCTGAGCATACATTACAAATTTTTGCGTATCGGAAGGCTCTGCTTTCGGCAGAAGGGGCGGTAATCTAGGAGAAGCAGGACTTGCCGGTGGTGCCCGTTTTGAAGGGAAAAGCATCGGAGGTTTGAATGTGTGAATATATATGGAAAAGCAGTAAATACAAACTTTTGAAAGGGCGGTGGGGGATTGCCGTCTGGTTGGAAGCGGGCTACAAAATAGTATCAGGGATTGAAGCCGGAAATGGATATATCCAATTAACCGACAACATATTTTTTCACTCTCACTCCATGCTTTCCTACCCGGAAAGCCAGAAATTGACGGAGGAGGAACTCGTGTACTTTTGCAATGGTTTAAGGCTGGTAAGCAAATATTTGGGTGAATGGGTGGGGGACGGTTCCTGTTTGGTTATTGCCCTGAAAAGCATTCATTTTTCGGATTGTTATCTTCAAATCGAAGGTTTTACTGCCAGTGCCATCCAGTGGGCAAGTGAAACATTTGGTTTTCCGATGCCGGATATAAAGACTTACTTTGACAGGAAAAAATCAAATTATGGGGGATATGTTTTTGATTTTTCATCGGTATGATAATAAAATTCAAATTCGGCAATATGATCAGGAATGCATAGGGCAGCCGCGGAAAAAAACTGCAGGACAAATTGAATTGTATATTCCCGGGCTTGAGGAACTTTGGTTCCGCCGGAGTATGATGTCCGACCCTGATACCATGTCTTACAATGCCGGTTGGGATATTGACTGTGAAGAATACCACCGGGACACCGGCTGTATCGACTTTCCGGAAAAAGAATGGGCAGATTGGTATGAGAACTGGAAAGACCGGGAACCAGACCGTTTTTATGCCTATATCAGACGAAGTTCTGACGGCGCGTGGATTGGTGAAGTGAATTTCCATTACACTGCTGAAAAAGATTGGTGGGATATGGGGATTGTGATCTTTGCGCCTTTCCGGGGGAAAGGCTATGCCGTCCCAGCCTTAAAGCGCTTGCTTGACCATGCGTTTTGTGATTGTCATGTATCCCGGGTCCACAATGATTTTGAGATTGCCCGGAACGAGGTGCCTGCGTGGGAAACCCACCGTAAGGCAGGTTTTAAGGAAATGGGTGTGGAGGATGGAATCCTTCATATGATGGTTACAAGAAAGGATTATTTGGCAGATCATGACTGGCAAGCGTAATGGGAGGAGCTGGCTTGGAAGCCCTTTTAATTTTGTAAGACAGATGGCATCGGATACAGATGTGGAGGAAGAAATTGCTATTCGGAAACCAAACGAAACCTTATTGTAAGTAAGCGTATCCGTAACCGTGAAGAGGTGTTTGGACATTTACATAAAGATATTATACCGATGTTAAGGGGGTTAAAGGAAAAAGAGCTGCGGATCGGATTGATAAGTAATTGCTTTTTAGAGGAAGCAATAGTAATTAAGAAGAGTGTTTTGTATCCTTATTTTGACGCGGTGTGTTAATCCTGCGATGAAAGGGTTAAAAAGCCAGGCCTTGCCATATATAAAAAGTGCCTGGAAAAGCTGAATGTACAAGCCGGAGACTGTCTGTATGTCGGTGACGGTGGGAGCGATGAATTGGAAGCTGCACGAATGGCAGGTATGGCAGCCGGGCAGGCTGTGTGGTATTTAAAAGAAGGTAAAGACCGGCCTTCAAAGAGAAAGACGGAGTTTTTGCAGCTTGAAACGCCGCTGGATGTCTTAGCCATCCTTTCGTAAAATAATCCATTGGTTGCACCGGGAAATGAGTTGAGCCATTCCATCATCTTACAAAAAACGGATAAATGAAATCTGTAAGCAAATCATCAAATGCGTAAAAGAGAGCGGCATGGACAAAGAAACCGAATTACTCTCGCCGATAATGCCCCTGACATACTCAAATAACCGTAAGAGGCTAAAAAGTTCAGAATAAATAAAAAAATTATTTTAATTCAAGGAGGCTGACAATGAAAACATTCATGGGGGAGGATTTTGTCCTCAAAAACAAAACAGCGCAGACCCTTTACGACAATTACGCAAAGGACATGCCAATCTTTGATTTCCACTGTCATTTAAGTGTCGAGGAGATTTATAATGACAAGAAATTTTCTTCGATTACCGAAGCGTGGCTTGGCGGCGACCACTACAAATGGAGACTGATGCGCGAGATGGGCGTGGACGAGAGCTATATCACAGGCGATAAGGGTGACTATGAGAAGTTTTTAAAATATGCCGAAGTGATGCCGTATGCGATCGGAAATCCAATCTTCCACTGGACACATTTGGAACTGCGCCGCTATTTTGGCATTCAAGAGATTCTTTCGCCTAAGACCGCGGAATCCATTTTCAACCGCGCGAACGAAAAACTCCGGACGCTGACTGCGCGCAAGCTGATTGCCATGAGCAATGTAAAGAAGCTTTTTACGACGGACGATCCGATCGATGACCTGCATTTCCACAAGCTGCTTGGGGAGGATAAAAGCTTTGGGGTCGAGGTTGGCCCGGCGTTCCGCCCGGACAAGGCGATCAATATTGAGCTGCCGGGCTATGTGCCGTACATAGAGAAACTCGCAGATGCTGCCGGAATAAGGATTGATGGCGTTGAAAGCCTCTGCGAAGCGCTTACCAAACGCATCGAATATTTTGACAGCGTCGGCTGCGTGTGCTCCGACCATGCGCTTGATATGGTAATGTTCCTGCCTGCCGCCGCGGAGCAGGTGGATAAGATCGTGAAGAAGGCGCTTGCGGGGGATGACCTGACCCGTGCGGAGATCGAGCAGTACAAGGGCTATATCCTTGTGCATCTCGGCAGGCAGTACGCGCGTCTGAACTGGGTGCAGCAGTACCATATTGGTGCCCTGCGCAACAATTCTTCAAGAAATATGGGACTGCTCGGTCCGGATACGGGCTTTGATGCAATCGAGGATCAAACTTTTGCGAAGAAGCTTTCTATGCTGCTTGATACGCTCGATTCTACCGATGAGCTGCCAAAGACCATCCTCTATTGCCTGAATCCAAGGGATAACGAGGTCTTGGCGACATTGATGAACTGCTTCCAGCAGGGAGGGACAGTCGGCAAAATACAGTTTGGCTCGGCATGGTGGTTCAACGACCAGAAGGACGGCATGGAGCGCCAGCTCATGGCTCTCTCGCAGGTGGGCTTGATCAGTAAATTTGTCGGGATGCTGACCGACAGCCGCAGCTTCCTCTCTTACACACGTCATGAGTATTTCCGCAGGATTCTCTGCAATATGTTGGGAAATCTGATCGAGGAAGGGGAATATCCGGATGAGGTTGAATTTGTCGGCGGGATTGTGCAGGATATCTGTTACAATAATGCGATGAATTATTTTAAGAAATGATTTCCGGCCGTTTCCGGTGATGGAAACGCGGGGCAAGGAGAATGTTTAAAAAGCAGGAGGGAATGGGTGCTGCACCTTCCCTCCTGCAAATCTACAGATGAAAGTATTCCCTGATCCGTTTTGCGGTCTCCTCCGGTGTAAGCGCCGAGTTGTCGATTTTTATATAATTGCCAAACGGGATTTCCCCGTCGTAACTTTCCAGCCGGTATGTCTCATCGTTATGGAGAAGCCGGCGGCTGGAGGCTGCGATATCATTTTTGGAAGCCTTATGCTTCAGCCTGTTTTCGGTAGCATTCCGTTGTAGACGGATTTCCTGTGAGGCGACTAACTCCGCATAATAAAATTCTGTATCCCTGTTTTTCCGGCGGAATATTTCCTTTATTTGCTCGATATAATCCCAATCGGATTGCTCATCAAATGCCCACATACAGGTGAAAATCATTCCATATTGTTCCGTCGCAGCAAATTCTTCAAAAAAACCTCCCTGAGACGCTGGATGATTCGGCTGTCATAATATCCGAAAACTTCGATTACAGGCTCGATCGTCATATGGTTGTGGAATAACCGCAGGTTCGTGATCTTCATCAACTCCTGTCCGACGGTCATTTTTCCAACCGCAGCATTACCGATCAAAAATAATAATTTCATTTGCATTCCTCCTCCGGAACCGGGATTCTCCGGCTGCAGTCCCCGGAGTACACCAATCATATCAAAAAGCTTTGGATAAGTCAACAAAGCACCCCGGCAGGCATTATGGTGCGGGCGAAATAATCAGCTTGAAAAGCGGAAGAAAATGCTATATAATGATTTGGTAAATGATTTTGCATTTATGGTTAAATGATATTTGCGATTTATCAATTTCTAAATAATCCATTTTGTGTGATAAAACAGGGAAGAGGAGAGGAAATGAGAATATTTATAAGCCATGCGACGAAAAACCGCGAGATCGTGTTAAAATTTGCAGATTTTTTAGAAAGTGTCAGCAGTGATATTGAAGTTTTTTGTTCTTCCGAGGATGGGAGCATTAAAGTGGGCAAAAATTTTGTGACGACTATTTTCGGGGAATTAAATAAGAGTGATTTATTTGTGCCGGTCATCAGCAGGGAATATTATAATAGTAGGTTTTGCATGATTGAGTTGGGAGTGGCCTGCTCCTATCTGTATAACCAAAGTGACAGAAATGGTGAGGATTATATTTTTCCCTTTGCGCTGTATCCGGTTCAAAAAGGGGAGGCTCTGTCGGGAACGCCCATTGCGAATATCCAAACGGGGGATATCAATGACGAGAAGGATATTCACAGTTTTTTGGAATATCTGTCAGCTGAGAAGGGTTTGGCAGCCGGAGCCGGGATTAACCGAAAATTGCATTCTTTTATGTATGACCTGGATCAGATTCGCCTGAAAAACCAAAATATTTTAGAAATGGCAAACGTCAATGTCTATTTTGACGAGAGCGGTGTTGATTTTAAACGGCGGGAGGATATCGTCAGTACCAGTGCCGCGGATGATGGGATCGTGGTCAATTTTAATATGAATCCATATGAAAAAGAAGAACCGAAACGACCGAATTTCATCAGCCTGGTTCTGGGATATGTAGATACTTTGGATATTGGCCGCCATCTGGATTTTAACAGCGAGGCGGAATTTCGGTTTGAAATGAGCAATTTTACAAATTCGGTAAAACGGATTTTTGTGGAATTTAAATACGAAGGAAACAGCAGGATTTTGGCGGTATACGATTTTCCTGTATTCGGCAGTAAGAATGTTTTTACTGTGCCTTTGGGGAAGATGAAAAGCAAAGCGCTTAGCAGTATATCCGAAATATGTTTTGTGATCCATCCGGACGATGTTGTGGAGGATGAAGGGATGTTCAAGATTGGCGGCATAAAGATCTGTTAAGGGGACACGCACCGGAAATATAATGACGAAAATCTTGATGTATAGAAGGGAGGCCGCCGTGTTTGGTTTTTTAAAAAAAGCCGGGAAAGTAAGCCGGCTTGAAAAGATCGTACAGGAGCTTGAGATGAATATGTCGAATAATTATAAGGATGCCGCACAGGAAAACTTCCGGGAGTTCGAGCAGGCTCTTAATGAGCTGGAGGCAGTGGGCGGGATTCGTGAGGCGCAGGCTTCCGCGTATAAACAAAAACTGTCCGCATATAAACAGAAATTGAAAAATTATACTCACAAGGATCAAAAGGTGACCTGGATGCTTTGAAAAAGCATCCAGCAGGATTATTTTATATTATCATGGACGGGCTTTTCATTTGGCTCCGTCCAGACCATTCTTAGTATCATAGGTTTTCTGTCTGGTTCCGGATAAATTCCCGCAGGAAAATATTGTTGCAATGCTATTTCAATGATGGGATCATTTTTTTAGAAAGGAAGAATTTTGGACGATAAGTATACTGTTTTAAAAAATTATTTTGGTTACGATAGTTTCCGTGAGGGACAGGAGCTTTTGATCGACTCCGTGCTTGCGGGCAGGGACGTGCTGGGCATCATGCCGACCGGTGCGGGAAAGTCTGTCTGCTATCAGGTTCCGGCGCTGCTGCTTTCGGGGATCACGGTCGTGGTATCCCCGCTGATCTCCCTGATGTCGGATCAGGTGCAGGCGTTAAATCAGGCGGGGGTGCATGCGGCATATATTAACAGTTCCCTGACGGACGGGCAGATTGCGAAGGCACTGCAGCTTGCGGCGGCCGGGCGGTACAAGATCATCTATGTAGCGCCGGAGCGCCTGGAGACTTACGGGTTCATGCAGTTTGCAAGGCAGGCCAGGCTGTCGATGCTGACGGTGGACGAGGCACACTGTATCTCACAGTGGGGGCAGGATTTCCGCCCGAGTTATCTGAAAATCGTGGAGTTCGTAAAGCACCTTCCGAAACGCCCGGTCATCAGCGCTTTTACCGCGACGGCGACCAAGGTGGTCAAAGAAGACATTGCTTGCGTTCTTGGGCTTCGGGATCCGCAGATCTTAGTCACGGGTTTTGACCGCAAGAATCTCTATTTTGCCGTGGAGACGATGGGACGACAGCGGGAAAAAGACGCATTTGTGCTGAATTATATCAAAAATCATCCCGGCGACAGCGGGGTGGTGTACTGTGCCACGCGCAAAAAGGTTGAGGAAGTGTACGGGTTTCTTCTTGAAGCAGGGATCTTTGCTGCGCGCTACCATGCGGGGCTTGGCAATGAGGAGCGCAGGCAGGGGCAGGAGGATTTTACCTACGACCGCAAGACGGTGATGGTGGCGACCAACGCGTTCGGGATGGGGATCGACAAATCCAATATCCGATATGTGCTACACTATAATATGCCGCAGAGCATGGAAAATTATTATCAGGAAGCAGGCAGGGCAGGGCGCGACGGTGAGGCGGCGGAATGCATTTTGCTCTATTCTCCGCAGGATATGATAATCAACCGGTTTTTGCTGGAGGAAAAGGGTGCCTTTGCAAGGCAGAATGCCCTGCAGGCTTATGAGGCGGCAGAGTATGTGGAGGATAACGTTTACGGTTGGACGGAAAAGATGGGGACAGACGGATGGCGTGCCCCGGATACGGCGGACAGGGATCAGGGAAACGGCGCGGGAGGCGGCAAAAGCCGCGGGTTCGGGGAGGAGGAGCTTGCTGATGTGCGCGAGCAGGATGAGGCGCGCTTACAGCAGATGCTTCGCTACTGTACAACAAGTGACTGCCTGCGCGCATATATTCTGAATTATTTTGGTGAGTACGGCAGGGGGGACTGTGGAAACTGTTCGAACTGCCAGAAGGAATTTGAGGAGCTTGATGTAACTGCGGAGGCGCTGAAAATACTGGAATGTATCCGGGAGATGGGGCAGCGTTTTGGGATGAACATGGTTGTGGGGACGCTTCGCGGAGCGGAGACGGCGAAACTCAGGGAATATAATGTTTCCAGGCACCGAATGTACGGGGCGCTTCGGGGTTGGAGCGAGGAGGAGGTCAGGGGAGTGATCGGGCTGCTGCTGACGGAGGGGCTCCTGGCGCAGACGAAGGATAAGTATGCCCTGTTAAAGTTCACGGAAAAGACAGGGGATTTGGCGGACGGAGAAAGACATATCGTTTTAAAACGCGCAAAGCAAACGGCGGGGGAGAAGGAAGGAGTCCGTACCGGAGCGGCTGCCGGGCGGAAATCGGACATCCTCAATTCCAAGGGGCTTGCCCTTTTTGAGCTTTTGCGGCAGCTGCGCACGGAAATCGCAAGGGAGGAAAACGTGCCGCCGTATGTTGTTTTCGCAGATAAAACCCTGATGGACATGTGCATCCGGCTTCCGGCGGACAAACAGGAAATGCGGATGGTGTCGGGGGTCGGAGAAAGCCGCTGTGCGCGTTACGGGAAACGTTTTCTGGATAAAATACGGGACTATACGGGCGGGGAGAGGATGAAGTTATATTTTGGGGAAATGGCGGAGGCATCCGCGGGGGTGAACCGGGAGAAAAAGCGGGCGGAGAAAGCCGTGAAAGCCGCAAAGGAGGAGTTTTTCCTGACAGGGGAGCAGCTTTTGGGATTTACCTGCGGGGAAAAATATTTGCTTCCGGAGCTGGCAGTCATTTTGAGCGGACTGCGGGATGCAGAGCGGGCGAAAAAATTATCCGGGGCGGAAATCCAGCGCTTTTTGGAAGCGGAAGGGTTTATGGAGGAAAAGCGGGTGGACGGCCAATGGAGAAAATTTGTTTTGGAGAAAGGGCTGCGGGCCGGTTTGTTCTGTGCGCTGCGGACGAGTAAAAGCGGGACACAGTATGAGGATGTTTACTGCGATGCGCGGGCACAGCGGATGATCGCGGAGCACTATGTAAAGGAGGGGGATGCCTGATAAGGCGTATGCGGAATTATTTTGTAAAACCGGGAATGGGGAACGGTGTGTTTTTGTACATTCCTATTGTAAAATGTCAGGGGATTTGGTATTATGGTAATGTGGCAGAGGAGTCTGCGGACTAAAAAACAGCAGAAACCCGCAGGAGCGCGGGAAGGGATTTAAGGAGCAGAGCGGAGAAAATCCCTTCCGGGAAAGTGGCGCTAAGGAGGGTTTTCTGCGGAACTAAAAATAGGAGGAACAGGGAATGAAACGGGTATGGATTTGTCTTGGAGCGATGGTAGTTTTTATTATTGCGGCAGTTTTTCTGAATAAGGCTGCAAAAAATACGGAGCTGGATTATGAGGAAGTCATGGCGCGTGTTGTCAGCTCGGACAGTTATCAGAAGAGAGTCCGCATCAATGGCAAGACCACCACGAGCACGGTGTACGAAATTGTGGTCAGCTATGGCGGGAAAGAATATGATCTTAAAAATGCCCACAATACATATTCTTACCGGGAAGGATCGACTGCCAAGGTTTATTTCTCCAACGGTAAGATGTACGCGGATGTTGAGGGTGTCCGGAGCGATACACTTGCGGGAAAAGCCCATTTTGTAGCGGTGATCGGGGCGTTCGCAATGTTTATCCTGTCGATGATCTTTCTGACGAAGGTGGAAAAAAAGAGCGGGGGAGGACCACTTCAAAAAGTTGGTTGAGTGTAAAGATGGAGGCTGATCATGAACTCATTTATATTATCCCGGAATGAAACGGCAGCGGATGTGATCCTCGAGGCATCCGCTGTTTCCGGTATGCCCTACATGGTTGGGATTTTTTGTGAGGATATCGAGCGGGTGGGCAGTGTACACCCGGAAATCCTGCAAAATCCGAGGGAAGGCTGCCCATATGCTGTTTTGGTTGCGACCTGCGGTCACAGTGAGCTGTTGGATGCGTTTGAGCGGGAAGGGCGGATTGATCTTTCCGGTGTGCGCGGAAAACGGGAAGTTTACGGGATTTTCCGTGTGACGTATCCGTCGGGAACTATATCCGGTGACCGCAGTAGCCGTCCGTCTGCGGAACGGGAATCGGTGGAATGTGACAGCCGCCCGTCTGCGGAAGGGGAATCGGGAGACTGCGGCAGCCGCCGGTCTGCCGAGACGGCATCAGGAAAGACCGGGATCATCCGGTTCACGGAAGCCATACAGGAAAAAGACAAGCGGCGCATGGAAGGAAGCACCGCAGCCACAGAATTTCTTGTGATTGCCGGCAGCGATAAACGGGGGACGATCTACGGTATGTTCCATATCTCGGAAAAAATCGGTGTCTCGCCCTGGGTATTCTGGGCAGACGCGGTGCCGAAGCGCCGGGAAGAAGTGGTTTTGACGGATGGGATCTGCATGGTTTCAAAGGAACCTTCCGTCCGTTACCGCGGATTTTTCATCAACGACGAGCAGCCGTGCTTCGGGAACTGGGCGAAGGAAAGGTATGGGAGCGTCAGGCCCGGACCGCAGCTCTACCGCCATATTTTTGAACTTCTCCTCCGCCTGAAAGGCAACTATTTATGGCCTGCGATGTGGCGTTCTGATTTTACGCTTGACCACTTGGAAAATGCGGAACTCGCGGACCGTATGGGTGTCATCATCGGCGCGTCGCACCATGAGCCTTGCTGCCGTTCCGGCGGGGAATTTCAAAGACTGCGCCGTGAGAATAAGGCTTACGGCAAGGATTGGAGCTTCCTTTCCAATGCCGAGGGCATTTCGGAATTTTGGAAGGACGGGCTTTTGCGCAACCGGGAATTTGAAAGCCTGATTACCATCGGTATGCGCGGGGAAAATGATTCCTATCTGATGCCAAAGGATGCCACACTTGCGGATAATATCAATGTGCTCAAGGCGGCGATCACGGAACAAAAAAGATTGATCGCGGAGTACGGGAACCATGCGCACCCGCAGTTATTGGCGCTCTACAAGGAAGTGGAGGACTATTATCACGGGGATGCCGGCACGGCGGGGCTTAAGGAATGGGAGGTCTTAAAAGACGATATCCTCATGCTCTGTGACGATAATTTCGGCAACGTGCGGACGCTGCCGGATATGGAGGCGAAAGACCATCCGGGCGGTTATGGGATGTATTACCATTTTGATTATTATGGGGGGCCGGTCTCCTATCTTTGGATCAACTCCACTCCGCTGACAAAGATCTGGGAACAGATGGGCATGGCCTACGATTACGGCGTGCGTGAGGCCTGGATCGTCAATGTGGGCGACATTAAGAACCAGGAGCTGCCGCTTAGCTATTTTCTGGATTTGGCTTATGATTTTGACGCGTGGGGGACAAAAAACATAAACCGCACGGGCGAATATACAAGAAACTGGCTGCGCGGGCTCGGCTTTGGGGAAGATATCATTGACGGAACTGCAGAGCTTTTGAGAACCTATACAAAGTGGAACGGGAGCTGCCGGCCGGAGGTTCTTTCGGCAAAAACCTATCATCCGGCTCATTTCGGCGAGGCGTGGAAGCTGTTTGCCGAAGTTGGGCTGACCCAGGTGAAAACGGAGAAGTTTTGGCAGCAAATGAAGGAAGAACCGCTTGCGGACTGTTTCTATGAGCTTGTTTACTATCCTGTGATGGCATCCGCCAATGTGCTCCGGATGCAGCTGTGTGCAGGCTTTAACCAATATTACGTGGCGCAGGGGAAAAAGCGGGGGAACGATTACCCGGTGATGATCGAGAAATGCATCCACGCGGATCAGGAATTGATGAAAGAATACCACAGCCGTGCCAACGGGAAATGGAACCATATGCAGTCCGTATTCCATATCGGTTACCGGGGATGGAACGATGAGGAATGGCAATATCCGCGGTACATGGGCTTTTTCCCGGTATCACAGCCGAGACTTTTGGTCAGTGTGGTCGGGCAGACACAGTGTACTGGTGGGAATCCGTGGAGAAGACAGACGCTGCATATGAGGCTCGGGGAGCCGGTTAAAAGAAAGTTTGGCTTTGAGGTTGCCAACGGCGGGCAAGGTGTGTTAGAATATCGTGTCGAGTGGGACGCGGAATGGCTTGAGGTTACGAAGCAAGACGGGAATATCCGGATGCTGGAGAATCCGTGGTCCGTCTGCGGGAAAGAGCAAGGCACCGGCGATTGCACGGGAGGCAGGAATATCGGGAATTTGGAACAGGAGGAAACGTCCGTCCGCTGTCTGACAGGCTTAAGGACAGCAACAGAAGAAGCTTTTGCCGTGAGCCTGAGACCGCAGATGCTCCCGAAGGGGGAAAAGACCTGCCGTGCGATGATCCATATTTACGGGGAAAATTGTGAAGAGACAGCGGAGCGTTCGGAGAACCAATACAGTGAGACGCGCGTAGATATTGAGGTGACGGCAGACATATATTGTCTGGATGATGCCGAAGAAGGAACCTTCGTGGAACATGAGGGCATTCTTTCGGTCGAAGCACCGCACTTTTGCCGTGCGGACGCTGCCGGGACAGCTGCTTATCAGGTAATAGAGGATTACGGAAAGACGTTGGGCGGTATCAAGGTATTTCCGGTGACTGTATCGTTTCAGAACCCGCAGGATGCGCCGCATGCCGTTTATAAGCTGTATGTGAGGGAAGCGGGGGATTATACGCTGACACTTTACAGTGCACCAAGCAATCCTGTCATTTATCAGGGGAAAATGTGCGTCGCCGTCCGGATAAATGAAGGTGAGTTCCAAACAGTGAATACTATCCCGGACGAGGGCTATGTACCGTGGCAGAGCGCGGCCTGGTCACGGGGCGTGCTGGAACAGATCCACCGCGCGGAGTGCAGGGTTTCGCTGCAAGAAGGAAGTAACCTGCTCTATATCGCAGCGCTTGACCCGGCTGTCGTGATCGAAAAGCTGGTGCTTGTGAGGGAAGGCATAAACTGCCCGGATACATACCTTGGACCTTCTGAAAGCTATTTTATCAGGTGAGAATGAAGGGCTTAATCGGTATTTTAAAAGCATTAAAACAGCATAAGCCCGTACAGTGCGCCGTGGGATTTGCGGGAGAGGAGCGGACGGAAATGCCACGGAGGGAAGAGGTACTGGAAGGGGTTATGCGGTACTTGTAATAGGAGGAATTATGGGAAAAGAGGATTACGCGAAAGCAGTCAGGCTTGGAAAAAAGGATTACCAGATGCGCATGCTGCGCGGCGTGAAGCCGACATTGCAGGTGCTTGACGACATCCTGCCGGAAAAGGGTTCCTACGCGGAGCGGCCGCTCGGACTGGTGCAGATTCCGATCGACCTGATTGTCGGCACGAAAAACGCCGGGCGGAGCAATTCTTTTTCAGGCAATTTCATGCCAATCCTGCGTGAGGGGACAGAATTTGCCGCTAAGTGGTCAGGGCTTAGCACCAGCCATGTCGAGGAGGGCATCCATACCCCGATCAAGGCATATGAATTTATGAATAAGTTTTACGTCGAGGAGGGCAATAAGCGGGTCAGCGTCATGAAATATTTTGAGGCGGACTCCATCTGGGGCGAGGTGACGCGCATTATACCAAAGCGCACAGAAGACAAGGAAAACAAGATTTATTTCGAGTTTTTGGATTTCTATGAGCTTGCGCCAATCAATTATGTCTGGTTTTCGCAGGAGGGCAGTTTTGGAAAACTGCAGGAAGCGGTCGGCAAGGAACCTGGTGAAAAGTGGTCGGAGGATGACATCCGCGAATTCAGTTTTGCCTACAACCGTTTTGCCGCAGAGTTCCGCTTACAGGGCGGCAACAAATTAAAGGCGACCGTCGGGGACGCGTTCCTTGCATTTATCACGCTCTACGGCTATGAAGTGATCAGTGACAAAACGACCAGTGAGCTGAAAGAGTTGATTACGAAAAGCTGGGAGGAATTTGAGCTTTTGCAGGAGGAACAGGGAATCGAGCTGAAGATGAAGCCAAATCAGGAGAAGAAGTCGCTTTTGAGCGCTATTTTCCCAATCTCTGCCCCGAAGCTGAAGATCGCGTTTATTTATGAGAAAACGCCGGGAACTTCGGCGTGGACTTACGCGCATGAGCTTGGCAGGCTTTATCTGGAACAGACCTTCCCGGAGGAACTCACCACGGTCAGCTTTGAGTGCGGGACGCAGGAAAATATTGATGAGATCATTGACGGAGCGATTGCGGCGGGCTGCAACCTGATCTTTACGACAACCCCGTCCTTTGTGCAGGCGAGCGTGAAAGCGGCGATCGCCAATCCGGACGTGCGTATCATGAACTGTTCCTTGCACACTTCCCACCGCTATATCCGCACATATTACGCGCGGATGCATGAAGCGAAGTTTTTGATGGGAGCCATGGCCGGGGCTATGGCAGAAAATAACCGCCTGCTCTATATTGAGGACTATCCGATCTACGGCTCAATCGCAAACATCAATGCATTTGCACTTGGGGCGAAGATGATCAACCCGCGCGTTGAGGTTTATCTTGAATGGTCTGCGCGCAAGGATTTTGATATTGACAGGAAAATCCGCGAGATCGGTCCGGCCTGCATTTCCGGAAAGGATATGATGATACCGGAGGAAGCATCCCGCTTTTTCGGGCTATACCATATGGAAGGGGAGAACCCGCGCAACCTCGCTATGCCGATTTGCCACTGGGGCAAATTCTACGAGCAGCTGATCCGCACGATCATGGATGGGAAATGGAAGTCGGACGACAATTCTTCCACGACCAAGGCGATCAATTATTGGTGGGGGCTGTCGTCGGGCGTAATCGATGTCATTTGTTCCCAGCGCCTGCCGATCGGCACAAAGCGGCTTTCGGAGTTGTTAAAAGCGACAATCAGTTCGGAGCAGTTCAACCCGTTTTCCGGTATCCTGTATTCGCAGACGGGTGTTGCTCAGCCTGACCCGGACAAGAGCCTGGCACCGGAAGAGATCATGCGGATGGACTGGCTGGCGGAAAACGTCATCGGCGCAATTCCGAAGACAGAGGAATTAAAGGAGCAGGCAGAGCCGGTGGTGAGGCAGCAGGGTGTAAAACAAAAGGAAGGTTGACCGGGATGAGGATATTGGCGATCGCAGACGAGGAGTCAAAGGCGCTGTGGGATTATTTTGATAAGAGTATGCTTGAGGGGATTGACCTCATTATTTCCTGCGGTGACTTAGATCCCCGTTACCTTTCCTTCCTGGTAACGTTTTATTCGGGACCTGTTCTTTATGTGCACGGAAACCATGACGGCAAGTACGAGCAGATTCCGCCGGAGGGCTGCACCTGTATTGAGGATAAGATTTTTGTTTATAAGGGTATCCGGATCCTGGGACTGGGCGGTTCCATGCGCTACAGGCCCGGGCCGCACCAGTACACGGAATATGAGATGAAGCAGCGGGTGAACCGGCTGTGGTTCAAGCTGTTCAAGAAACGCGGGTTCGACATTTTAGTGACGCATGCGCCCGCGTATCAGCTCAATGACGGGCGTGATCTCCCGCATCAGGGGTTCAAGGTTTTCCGGAAGCTGATGGAGAAATACCGCCCGAAGTTTTTCCTGCACGGGCATGTGCACCTGTCCTACGGGCGGGATTATAAGCGTTATGACCGGTATGAGGATACGCATATCATCAATGCGTATGAGCGGTGTATATTCGAATTTGAGGATGATGAGCCGCAGGAGCATTTGATCGTGCACGGGAGATAAATGCTTCGGATTGGGCTTACAACCCAAGTTCCTCTCTGCAGAAGAGTTTGAGGCATTATTGGATGAAGTCGTTAGAACGATAATAAATTTTGGGGCGTGGCGGTTGCTGTGCCCTATATTTTTGTGGTAAATGAGGAATGGAAGTTTGGTAAAATAATTTTTGGGGCGGAATTTTATAAAAGCTCCAATCCATACTTTGTTACACTGTATCATTATTGCAGTGTTCCTAATGTTATGCTATAATCACTGTTGAACAAAAATACTGAAAAAAATATTGTAAGCACAGACTGCACAAATTCTCCGTCCCGGAGAAATACTTCCCCAAAACGGCGCAAGACAAAGAGATTTTGATATGTTATGCTAAAAGCATCCGGTGTGATGAGGAGAAATGCCCCGCGGGGATTCAAACGGCGTTTCCCCGGCACCGAAGGGGCGCTGCCCGGGAAGGAGAATTTAATGCTTAAACTTCGGATTTCGGAATTAAGAAAAAAGAATAACATGACCCAACAGGAATTGGGTGATTATCTGTCGGTTTCCTACCAGACTGTCAGCAAGTGGGAGACGGGTGTGGTGCTGCCGGACGTGACCATGCTTCCGGGACTGTCGAGATGCTTTGGTGTGTCCGTGGATGCACTGCTTGGTTTAGTGCCGCTCCCCCAGGACTATCGGCCGTCGGATTCCGGGCGTAAGGAATATTGGGCAGACCGGGTCAATTATTTGAAGCGGACGAGGAAGACTATGTGGAACCAGGATTATCTTGCGTTCCTCGTGCGGGAAGTCTTCCGGATTGACCATCCGGTAACGCTTCTGGACTGCGGCTGCGGGTACGGGGCAATGGGGCTTTTGCTTCTTCCGCTCCTGCCGGAGGGAAGCAAATATGTGGGTGTTGATTTTTCGGGGGAGATGCTTTGCGCCGCGCGGGAGTTGTTCGCGGCAGAGGGAGTAGCGGCAGAATTTATCCATGCAGATATTTTTGACTGGGACGGCAGGAAAAATAGCGGCATGCTGCAGGCAGGTGCTTCGGATGCCGTGGTGTACAATGGGATGCAGAGAGCGCCACAGGATATGGGGCAATATGCGGATAATATGGATACCCAAAAACAGTGCACAAAAGGACAGCATATTCCCGGACAGTATGATATGGTAATAAGTCAGGCTGTGCTCCGCCATGTCGATAACGGGGAGCGGTTTCTTGAAAAAATGATTACCTTCACAAAACCCGGCGGGTTGGTGGTCAGCATGGAATGCAACCGTGAATTTGAGGCGGACGGGCTTTATGTAGATGGCATGGATTATGCGTCTCTCTGCACCTGTCCGGGCTTAAAAAAGCTTTGGCAGACGGAGCTTTCCAAGCAGAACCGGGACTATTCGATTGCCATGAAAATTCCGCACTATATGCGCAGGGCGGGGCTTCGCGATATTGGCTGCCGGATGAATGACCGGGTGAATTTTCTTTGCCCGGAGCAGGAAAACTATGATGGAAGGCTGAACGCGGCGGTTTACGCCGATCACTGGAGTGATGAGAAGACGGAGGATGAGCTGGAGAAGGATATCTCATATTTTGTAAATCATGGGATGAGCCGCGGCGAAGCTGAGGATTACTGCGCACAGCAGAACGGGATTGTGCGCTATTTGAAGGAGCACCGTGGGGAGGCCGCTTTTACAAAGGTTGGGGGGATCATGGTGTCATATGGATGGAAAGTTTGAAGGGGGGACGGATGAAAGAGATTATTGTCTATGAAATGGTTTTTAAAGGGGAGATAAAAGGGCGGGAAAATATAATCTGCGTTCCGTTTCAGGAAAAATACTGGAAGGATTACATGGAAATATATAATGTATGCTTTTCGAGGATGAGAGATGCCCTGGAGATCCAACCGGTGTTTTTTTATTCGGATTATTCCCAATTTAAGGACAAAGCGGATAACACGTTCCTTTGTCTGCAGGGTGGGGATATTGCAGGGGCTGTTTCGTGCTATGGAAATGAACTGGACGATCTGGTCGTTAATCCGCTGTTTCAAAGGAAGGGATACGGGCGGCAACTGTTGTTGTGGGGAATGAACTGCATAAAAGAGCGGGGATATGATGAGATTGTATTACATGTGGCGGAATGGAACCAAAATGCGGTAAAGCTATATTTAGAAACGGGGTTTGAAATCATGAAAAAAGAGAAAGTACGCTGATTGGCAAGCGGCTTGTTTTGGAAAAATGGAATCGGGGTATGGGTATATCCGCAGGGTGCAAAGGCTATTTTGCCGGGGGCGAAACACAAACAGGATGGATGGAAAATGAAGGGATCTAAATCAGAAAATGAAAAAAACGGATTTCGGATCGGTGAGCTTTCGGGGCTTACAGGGGTAAAAGCAGGCACCATCCGCTTTTATGAAAAATGTGGGTTTCTCTCGCCGGTAAAACGCCTGCCGAACGGCTACCGCGTGTTTGAGGAAAAGCATGTTTATCAGATCCGCATATGCAGGCTTGTGTTCGGCGGTTTTGTGAACAAACGCCTGCGCCGGATCAGCATGGGGCTGATTGCCGCGGCGAGGGAGTGGGATTTGAAGGCGTACCGGAGTGCGTCGGCGGATTATCTGCGGGCAGTGGAGGCGGATATCGAGAGGACGAAAAAGGCTGTTGACGCGGTGACAAGACAGATGGAGGCGGCAGGATCCGGCAGGTCAAACGGCAGGCAGGAAGGGGGAACATGCGGTGCATATCCGGGCGGAGGACAGGCAAAAAACGGATTCCCATGCGCTGTCCTTTGCTCGAAAAAGCAGGCAGCGTCTATTGTCGGCGTGACCCCGGAAGCGATCCGCAACTGGGAGCGCAACGGTCTGCTCGGCCAGGCGAAAGCTTATCAGAAGCGTTATTACCCGCGGGAAGCCGTAGAGCGTATGTATGTGATACGGCTGTTATTGGACAACGGCTACAGCATGATGGCGGTCAGAAAGTTTTTTGCGGCATTTGATGCGGAGGGCGCAGCGGCAGCGGTCTGCTCGCTGACAGAGCCGGGGGAGGACGGGGCGCTGATCTACCGGGCAGACCGGTATTTGGAAACACTCCGGAACACGAAGGAAAAAGCGGAGGAACTCTTTGCATTGTCGGATGAAATGCTTTGAAAACAAAATACTCTGGTATTGCCTTTTTAATTCTGGTTTCGCCAGATTCTTGGGGAAACACCGTAGGTATTTTTAAATGCCCTGGAGAAATGCAGTTGGTTTGGATAGCCAACTGCATTTCCGATATCCGCGACCGACAGATCGGTCATCTTCAGCAGTTCCGTTGCTTTTACCATGCGGTAACTGATCAAGAACTCCTGCGGAGTTTTTCCGACAGATTCGTGAAAAATTTGTATTAAATCACGCTTCTGTACAGTCGCCCCAGTTTCAGGACTTACTGGAAAAGGGAGCCGCTTCAAAATACCGGGATTTCTTTATCGATTGGAATAAGTTCTGGGAAGGGTGCGGCGAAATGACGGAGGACGGCTATATTCTGCCGGGGGAGGAATATTTAAATAAAATGTTTTTTCGAAAGCCCGGATTGCCGCTTCTTATGGTGGAGTTTTCCGATGGCAGCAGGATACCTTACTGGAACACCTTTTATCAGGAAATCCGTGAAACAAAAGATTACCGCACCAGGTATCTCGGGCAGATGGATTTGAATATCCGTTCGGAGGCGGTGTGGGATTTTTACAGGGAAACCATAGAGAAACTTTCCGGCTACGGTGCAAAAATTATCCGTCTGGACGCTTTTGCCTACTCGCCGAAAACGCCGGGAGAAAGGAATTTTTTAAATGAGCCTGACACATGGGAATTATTGGAAAAAATAAAGGAACTGACAGAGCCCCGCAATATAGAGCTGCTTCCGGAAATCCATGCCAGCTATAAAGAGAAGCGCATAGAGGGGAAAAAAGAGAGCGGGGAAGAGGTTTTTAGGATGGGGGATATGTTTCATGTCTTTTGGTAGCGGATGGTGATTATTCGTGTGAGGAGGGAATTGGGGAATACAAAAACAGTATTTGATGCAAAGGAACTTTGCAGGCTGTTTCATGAGATGCGCGTTCTTGGCATATCGAATGGACATGGGAATTGCGGGGTGGAAAAGAAAGCCCGCAGCCTGTAAAATCAACCTTATATCTGTACACCACCTTTTTGGAAAGTGCTATTATGGGTTTATTCATAATAACTTTTCAGAAGGGTGGTCTTTTATTAGGTATTTTTATGCCTATGTGTGTGGGCAAGTGGGTGGGCAGCAGATAGAATATTTGTTTTTTCTGCGCCATTTTTACAGCGTACTTTTCGGTTGCAGGAACTTCTTTGAAGGGGTTTCATAGGAAGGGGGAAAACTATATTTCCTGCATTTGGCTTCCGACAATTTTTAACCTATCAAAGGGGTTCCACTCTTCTAAGTCGTAAAGATGAAAGCGGTGGGCAGGGAATTTCTTTGTGTTTGGTGGATCTGACAAGCTGTGATAGCAGCATAGGGATATAATTTCCTTTGATGCAATGAATTTACAGGCAAAAATCTAATTGTATATTTAAGAGTGTGTTTTAGCTTGGTTTTAAGAACGGGTATGGCAGTATTTTGAAGAAAGAGAGGGAACGAATATGGATATCAAAGAGGCAAGGGAATATTTGGAAAATAACAGTGCGACATTGCTTGCAGGTGGAGCCAGTGGGGCGAAAGTGTATGATATTGCAGGGGAATATGTGCTTAAATGCGTTTCCAGGGCGGAACTTGGAGAGGATGGAAGGTATGTGTCTTACCGGAAGGAGGCGCTCTGGTATCAATATGCTGGCGGAAGGAAGGATGGTCTTAGGCTGGCATTTTTGCCGGAAGTCTGCGATATTTATGAAACAGGGGAAGAAATCTTTATTTTGATGAAATGCTACCAAAAAATTTTGCGAAGTGAGTTGGATACTGAATTGATGAAAAAGATTATGGAGGCGCTTGCCGCCGTGCATACTGCAAAAATACCGGATTTTCTGGTGCGGCAAGAGGGACGGCAGAATAAGGAAAAACAGGAGGAACGACAGGAAGAAAAGGCAAACCTGCTTTTAGAAGAACAGGTGAAAGAGTATGTTTCCGGCTGGCAAAGTGTTCTTGAAGAACATCCGGGCAGTTTTTCTTCAGCGCCCCTGAAAGAGATTGCCGAAAAGATCAACCACATTATTCGGTGGCATGCACAGGAGAAGGCGGTTTTAAACCACGGCGATTTTCACTTTGACAACCTTCTTTTAGATAAGCGGGGAAATGTTTTAATCTGTGATTGGCAGGGCGTTTCCGTGGGGGCAGCATCGGGTGATTTAAGTTTCTTTTTCAGCAGGCTTGGTGCGGATGGTTTGAATACAGATATAGAGCGGGCAGTCAGCTTTTATGTACAGGAGTTTAAAAGGCTTTCCGGTAAAGCTCTTATTCCGGAGGTAATCTGCCGCCATATGGATGCTGCGGATGTTATCACTTCTTTTGTGTTCTGGCATGAGTACCTGCATGGGAGCGATGTGGGCAGGGTACGTGGAATTTACGAGAAGATGGTGGATAAATCCCAAAATTTTTGTGAGTTTTGAGCAAAAGAGATTTTAGGAATATTCAAGTTTTTTCTTGTGTTTTTTTCTGTGAAGTGGTATCTTTAACCTACCAGTTGTGTCAGGTGGGAGGATAAGCCCCATCTGACATGCAAAAGCAGCATAGGGATATAATTTCCTTTAAAGATAAATCAATAAGGGGGATGGATGGTATGTTACATATGGAAAGCAGCCCGGGTATTTTGCTTCGCGAACCGTCCATGCGGGATGCAGAGCAGGTCATGTCATTAAAAGCCGAAATTTTGGCAGCGGATTCCGGGGAGGATGCTTTTGCGGGCTGCGGCGAACTAAGACAGGCTGATACAATGGAGGAGTGGCTGAATGTTCTTAAAAGACAGTCGGATGGGGAAAATCCACCGGAGGGGAGAGTGCCGTCAACATCCTATGTTGCCGAGCGCTTGAGTGACGGGTGCATCGTCGGGATTATCGACCTGCGCCACCATATTAACCATCCGGTCTTAGGACTCTGGGGCGGGCATATGGGCTACACAGTCCGGCCCTCGGAGCGCGGCAAAGGTTACGCGAAGGAAATGCTGCGCCAAAATCTGATAAACTGCCGGGCACGCGGTTTACAAAAGGTTTTGGTGACCTGCTCGGAAACAAATCCTGCCAGCGAGAGGGTAATCCTTGCAAACGGGGGAGTTTATGAGAAAACCGTGGAAGTGGAGGGGGAGAGGATACAGAGGTATTGGATCGAAACTGCTTTGTAAATGGTGGTATGGGGAAGGAATCTGCGGGACTAAAACAGCAGAATCCTTCGCTGTGCCAAAAGCGGTTTTATGGGAACGGAGTGGACAGAAAACCGCTTCGAGGGTGGTGGTACGGGGAAGGAATCTGCGGGACTAAAAACAA
>ERZ808040.965-NODE-965-length-21514-cov-3.474600_pt1 | contig 21514 bp, 18 predicted proteins | sample MGYA00380191_ERZ808040 | MGnify/ENA primary metagenome ERZ808040 (study PRJEB31490, sample SAMN06133395) | mouse gut metagenome | isolation source: J6 | host: mice | place: China: Chengdu | collected 2015-05 ...
AATATGAAACCATTGTCATTCTCATCCAGAAGAGCTAACGAAAAACTTAACTGACCTCCCATCTGATTGAATGCGTCATATTTCACCAGACCAACCTTTTGAAATGTGGTCTCCATTCTCTTATAGAGGTCTCTGATATCCCTCTTATTCTTATCTACGTTGTTCCTTAAAAATTTGTTATCCTCAACCAAGCCTATTAAATCCTGCTCCAGGCTGAGACCGTCCTTTCCAAGAAAAAATTTATCCAGCCTCTTTTTCAGTTTTCCGGTCTTGCTGATCTGTACGATCAGTAAAACAATCAAAATCAATACCAGGACTGCCAGCCCTGCCACAATAATGAGCAGATAGCCGATATCAAAAGATCCAAGTCCTATTTTATTTAAGAATATACTTGCCTGCACACTCATACTTTCATGTATACTCATTGGTCTTCCACACTCCTTAGTAACAACAATCCGTTAATTACTTCCTATCATATCCAATAACCTGTCCAAATCCTCATGATTATAAAATTCAATTTCAATTTTTCCTGCGCCTTCCCCCTTGGATGAAACAATCACCTTCGTACTGAGCTTCTGCTTCAGCTTATTTTCAATATCCTGATAAATGGCGCCCAATGTTTTATCTTCTTCCTTCTTCGGTTTTACCGGCTTATGAAGATTTTTAACCAGCTTTTCTACATCCCGCACATTGAGCTTTTCATCAAAAATCTTCTGTGCCAGCATATACTGTTCTTCATGGTCATCTACGGCAAGAAGCGCGCGGGCATGCCCGGTACTGATCATATCGTCAATAACCATCTGCTGCACCCTGTCATCCAGCTTCAGAAGACGGATGGAGTTAGTCACGGCGGTACGGCTTTTGGACACCCTCTCGGCAACCTCGTCCTGCTTTAAATTAAATTCCGTCAACAGCCTTTTAAATGCCTGGGCTTCTTCAATTGGATTCAGGTCCTCTCTCTGAATATTTTCAATCAGTGAGATTTCCATAATTTCCTGCTCGGTATAATCCCGGATAATTACAGGTACTTCTTTTAAGCCTGCCATTTTAGCAGCTCTCCAGCGACGCTCCCCGGCTATTATCTCATAATGGTCTTTTCTGTCCTGAACAAGAATAGGCTGGATCAGCCCAAACTGTCTGATAGAATCCGACAGCTCCTGTAAGGCATCCTCGTCAAAATTTTTTCTGGGCTGCTTTCTGTTGGGTTCTACCATTGTAATTTTTACAATGGTTTCCGCTTCGCCCTTTTCTTCTTTTACAGGGGCTGCTGCCTCCGGCTCCTTTTTTACTTTTGCCTCTCCCACCGCATCGGGTATCAGGGAGTCAAGCCCCTTACCTAATCCTCTCGACTGTTTTGCCGCCATATTTTCCTCATTTCTGCGCTGCTTACAAAAAGCAAGCTAATACTCCTGCTTCCGTTTCTTTTATACGTTATTTATAACTTCTTCCGCCAGCTGCTTATATGCTTCCGCACCTGCGGACTTCGGATCATATTTGCTGATGGGCATACCGTAGCTGGGCGCCTCCGCAAGTCTGATATTTCTGGGAATCAAGGTATTGTAAACCTTCTGCTTTAAATTTTGTTTTACGTTGTCCACTACCTGCATGGAAAGGTTTGTTCGGGAATCATACATGGTAAATACTACACCGTCCATATCCAGGTCAGGATTCAGTCTTTCCTTTACCAGATTGATTGTGTGAATCAGCTGGCTCAACCCCTCCAACGCATAATACTCACACTGAATGGGAACAAGAACGCTGTCTGCCGTAGTCATCGAATTAATTGTAAGCATATTCAGGGAAGGCGGACAATCTATAATTATAAAATCATATTCTTCCTTCACATAGTCTACTTCATTCTTTAATATGTATTCTTTTTTCTCCACACCAATCAATTCTATTTCTGCAGCGGCAAGATTCACATTGGAGGGAAGAACCGAAACATTATTAATTACATCCTTAACAATACAGTCACCTATAGAGCACTCTCCCAATATCAGTTCATATATTGTATTTTCCAATTCATTCTTGTCAATTCCAAAACCGCTGGTGGTATTGCCTTGAGGGTCTGTATCGATTACCAATACCTTCTTGCCTTTTTCTGCAAGACATGCAGAAAGATTGATGGAGGTAGTAGTTTTTCCTACACCGCCCTTTTGATTAGCAATTGCTATAATTCTTCCCATAGTATTTCGCCTTTCCTTAGTTTAGCTTTTTCATTATAGCACTAATTCTGCAAGATAGCTATATGAAAGTTTACGGATTGAGAAAAATTTATATTAATTCTTACCCCTGTTATCTATCATTAGTACTATAAAATTATGGCGATTATTGACACACCACAATATCTAGTTCTGTCGAATAAGGAATTTTAGTCTTTTAACATGTTTCACATGTAAGGATAAATCATGTTTCACATAATGCCTTACAATATATAGGGCTTAAATGTTTCACATGAAACATCATCTTGAGTTCAATATAAACAGTTTTCAATGTTTCACGTGAAACATTATAAATCAAAATCGAATTACCCTACTATATATTGAACCGCCCTAACTTACAACGTAACTGTCATACAAAAAGCTTAATAACATACAGAAAACCAATACCGAGGAAATCACAACTAAGCTCGTCTTAAAAGCAAAATATCACTTACAGCTTTATTATATCATTCTTTATTGCAAACACTGCTGCCTGCGTTCTGTCAGAAACATCAATCTTTTTAAAAATATTTGATATGTGATTTTTAACCGTTCTTTCACTGATATTAAGTGAAGTTGCAATTTCCTTATTAAATAATCCGTTAGCAACCTGAATCAATACTTCCAATTCGAGGTTAGTCAAAGAAGCAATCTTGTCCTTATCTACATCCTTCGCAATCAATCTGTTATTTAAAGCGGGAATCAGTTTAGGCTGAATATATTTCTCCCCATTGACAATTGCTACAATTGCACGTTTTAATTCCGCCGATTCTGAGTCCTTTAGAATAAATCCGTCCACGCCAATATCAAGCGCCTTAATCAAATATTCTATCTCCGTATGCACTGTAAGAATTAAAACCTTCACATCCGTCTTTTCTCTTTTTATTTCCTCCAGAACCTCTATTCCATTTTTTTTAGGCATATTTATATCAAGTAACAATACCTGAGGTTTAAATATCTGCAATATATCAAGACATTCTTCACCGTCATTTGCCTCTCCTACTACCTCTATACTACCGTCAAATTCAAGAAGCTGCCGGATCCCCTCTCTCATTAAAATATGATCATCCGCCAACATAACCCTTATAGCCATAATACCTCCCTCATAAAAAATCTGTTTCTATATAACTTAAATCAAATACCCCGCAGCTTGATGCAGAGTATCAAGCTTGCTGCGCAGCAATCCTCACTATGTCCAGAGGACGCTTTGGTATTTCACCTTTGCGGTATTCGCCTAACGGATGCTAACGCTGACGCTTGGCTCATTGTACACAAAAATAAAATATTTAAAATCTATACCCAACATATATACTTAGACTGTTTATGACAAATTACCTTATTAGCATATTGCTTTCTATTGTCCAAAGACATAACTATTTCTGTCCTCAATAATTTTATCTGCAATTTGTTCCAAGGAAGAATTTCCGTCAAGCCCGATTAAACCAGGATAAAAAATATAATCCGATAGGTTCTTTAAACCCGTATTAACCTCCAAAAATTGCAGCCACCAATTTGTCTCCGCTTCATTATGTGTAAGAATATTTACAACAATTTCTTTTAACTGATCATCTGTTAAATCCGTTTTCTCCGGCGGACTCAAAAGAGCAGATCTTGCCACAGTTTCCAAGCTTGCTGCCTCATCATAATGCCAAAAATCTTTAATATTAATTTGTTGGTTGCCGGTAATCTCCCTGAGTCTTGTCTGCAGCTTCTCCAATTCATTTTTTACAACGCTGCCACTCTCACAATCATTTTCTGACATAAGTGAATCTGCGTCGCAAATAATCCTCTTTACCTCAGACAATTTTGTCTCGTCAATAACAGGTCCTTTCATATTCTCCCTCCCCATTTTTACTTCTGTCAAGATTTTATCTGTTTCCCTCTTACTATTTCACTTATCCAATAAAACATAATAAAACAAATAGACTGTACAAATACTGTGCTTTCAAGTATTTTCATAACAAAATCGGTATAGTCAATTAATTTACGTTCTACAGGATAATACCCTAAGCTTCTGCAAGTCTCTAAAATATATGTGAAGCTCACAGCGTCCGCGGATTGTCTGCCTTGCAGCCGCCTGTATCATTGCCCATAAAAAGCAATTAGTCAAAGCCCCTTCTGCACGCTGACAGAGTATCAAGCTTGCTGCGTAGCAATCCGCACTACGTCCAAAGGACTTTTTGGTATTTTACCTCGCGGCATTCGCCAAATGGATGCTGTGCAGCTGCTTGGCTCGTTGTACGCAAGAATAAACCATTCAATATATTATTTCTATCAGTTATTTTTCAGTATTCAAAATATCTTGCTTTATGCCTTTGCTGATTAAACACAGAAATCAAAGACCCTGCTGCAAGCTGTCGGAGTATCAATGTTACAGCCCAGCAATGCACAATGTACCCAAAGGACTCTTTGGTATTTCACCCTCGCGGCATTCGCCAAATGGATACCTACGCAGCCGCCTGGCTCATTTCACACAGAAATAAAAACAAGATCTTTTCATTAATATGCAATTTGGGAAAGGAGTCAATTTCTTATATTATCCTTCAACATTCAAAAACATAGATTATTCAATGGATAGTGTCAAAGGAATCTCTATATGTATTTCAGTACCTATATCTTCCTCTGAAGTAATTTTAATATCTCCGTTTAATAAATCAACTCGTTCCTTCATCAATAAGATGCCAAAATGTCTTTCCCCGTCTACATCCTTTTGTATAAAACCCTTACCGTCATCCTTAATATCAATCACACACTTATCATTTATTTTTCTGAAACAAAACTTAATTTTTTTAGCTTCTGAGTGTTTCACTATATTGACTAATGATTCCTGAACAATGCGGTATATGGAAACCATCACCAAATTTGTTTCACATGAAACATCCTCTATAACAGAATCTATTTCAAAACAGTCATTTTCATTAATTCTATTAAGCAGCCTTTCAAGAGCCGCCTTCATTCCCAAATCATCAAAGGTCATAGGACGCAGGTCAAATATCGTGCCTCGTATCTCGTCAATAATCTCCTTTATATGCTTACTTACAATGGTCAACTCCAGCTTGGCCTGAACGGGATCTTTGTCGATATACATACCGCACAATTCAATTTTATGAATCAAATGCGTGAGGTTCTGTAAAGACGTATCGTGCAGTTCTCTGGCAATTCTCTTTCTGTCCTCCTCCTGAATTTTTAAAGCAGTGAATTTATGATTTTCCTTATTTAAAAAATCTTCCAGTTTCTCCAGTCTTTTTGACAGTATATCCCTCTTTTGAAGTAATTGTTCGTTTTGCCTTGCATAGTCTTCCTTCAATTTTAAGGTTTTCTGTATTTCCTCCTTATAAACAGTCTCCTTGTTTCTGGGAGAAAAAACCCTGACATCCTCCGGTTCTTCAAAATTGTTTAAATAAATATCGGCCTCTTTAATACTTCTGTTATTACTATCTATCTGGGTATCGAGCTTTAATACCTCCCGCTTCAATTCACTTATTACATCAATCAAAATATTGTAATCGTCAATTATCATTCTAGTTTTCTCCCTTTTTTGGAAAGATACTGCAAAAGCTGCTACCCATTTGACAGACATTTATAATCAATACCCCCGCAGGCACGGAACATGAAATTTGATTCCCCCAGGGGAATGCGTCTAAAGACACATTGGTATTGACCCTCGGGGCATTCGTCAACTGTCCAAGCCAAACCTTGGCTGGCCTTAACACGGCCGGTTGACACTATGCCCGCAGATATAATTTAGAACGTATGTTCTAAATTAAAAATATTCTAAATTAAATCCTCTATACTTAATTTTCCCATAAAAGCCTATAGTATAACACTTATTCCAATTCCCGTCTGTGTTCCCAAAATCCATAACTTAGACCTGTTCCCAGTCCAAATCCCAGCCATCAAGCTTTTTCCAATGAAATGCATCTTTGAAATCATTGTAACATTTTTCACAGATACAACAGCTTAAATCTCCTGGCACAAACCATCGCTGATGAGGGTCGCTTACCACCTTCTCAAAGCAAAAGACACAGCTTTTCAGATCAGATGCGTAATTTACAACATCTTCCCCATCTGTCGGGGCAAGATCCATTTCCTTTAGGTACTCTACATCATTCAAAAGACGCCAATCATCTTTTTCTGCTGCCATACATGTACCTCTTTTTCAAAGTATCCTTGCAATTACAGGCTGTTTTCCGTGAAAACTAATCCATAAAGAATTATTGATTCGCTGACTTTTGCCAGGAACACAAAGTCGAATTGGGACTAAATCCTTACGGGATATTTCTCTCATTTCAGCATAAAACATTTATGACAAGGGCTCCTTTGTGGGCAGCCCTGCCTTTCTGGGGTACTTTTTTGGAGTGGTTTTCTGCTTTTGAATCACCACAAGGTTTCTGTAAATATCGGAATCAGGAAGCGTAAATTCAACCTGTCTTTTTAGCTTTCCGCCCAAAACAGAAATTGCTTTTCCGGCAGCACTGATCTCCTGGGAAATCCTTTCAGATTTATAGGAAATAAACAGACCGCCCTGCTTTACAAAGGGAAGGCAATATTCCGAAAGAACGGAAAGGTTTGCCACAGCCCTTGACACACATAAATCAAAGCTTTCTCTGAGCTGTCCGGGCTTCGCAAAGTCCTCCGCCCGCCCATGAACCGTCCTTACTCCAAGAAGGCCCAGCTTTTCTATCACTGCATCCAGAAAATGAATTCGCTTATTCAGGGAATCCAACAATGTCACCTCTAAATTCGGAAAGGCAATTTTCAGGGCAAGCCCCGGAAAGCCTGCTCCCGTTCCCACGTCTATCAAAGCGGCAGTCCCTGACAAATCAAATGCTTCAGACTGACCGGGCTCTGACGAACCGCATACCTTAGCAAGGGACAAGCTATCCACAAAATGTTTTTTCATAACGTCTTCATACTCTGTAATAGCGGTAAGATTTATCATCTGGTTCCACTCTGCCAACATTTCATAATATACAAGAAACTGCTCTATCTGCTTCTGAGAGAGCTGAATATTTAAATACTTCAAATCGCTTTCAAACTGTGCGGTATTATACTGATTCACATAAACTCCCATCTGCCTGCCCAGGCAGGCATTTAAATAAGGTTATGAAATGCTTCCCTTCATACTTATATTCATGCCCCCTACAGCGGCACAAATCTTTTATGAAAAGCATGCTAATGCTCCAACCTGTCAGACATATCCTGCAGGCGGTTATAATGCTCCAGGTATACCAGCAGCACGGAAATATCTGCAGGGGATACTCCGGAGATTCTGGACGCCTGCCCAATGGAAGCAGGCATAAACAGCTTTAATTTCTGCCTGGCCTCAAGGCGCAGAGAAGAAATATCATCATAATCGATATCCTGAGGTATCAGCTTTTTTTCCATTTTCTTATATTGCTCAACCTGGCGCTTCTGTCTCACAATATAACCCTCATATTTAATCTCTATCTCAACCTGCTGGATTACAACCTCCGGAAGGGGCTTCCTGTTTTTATCAATCTCCCTTAGAGCCTCATAGTTAAGCTCCGGACGGCAGATCAAGTCCGCAAGGCTTGCCGCCGTCTTCAGGGGAGAGCTTCCATGCGCCGCAAGAAAATCCTGTATTTCCCTGTTAGCGCCCACAAAGGTTTCCTTCAGACGGGCAATTTCTTCCTCAATCAGCCTCTCCTTTAATAAAAGAGCCTGATATTCCTCCTCATGGACCAGCCCCACCCGGTAACCCTTTCTGCGAAGCCTCAAGTCCGCGTTATCCTGGCGCAAAAGCAGTCTGTATTCCGCCCGGGAGGTCATCATCCGGTAAGGCTCTCTGTTATCCTTCGTCACCAGATCATCTATCAGCACTCCGATATAGCTCTCGGAGCGGTCAAGAACCAAAGGCTCTTTTCCAAAAACAGACATTGCCGCATTGATACCCGCGATCAGGCCCTGGCATGCCGCCTCCTCATAGCCGCTGCTGCCATTCATCTGTCCGGCGCTGAAAAGCCCCTTTACGGACTTGAATTCCAAAGTGGCATATAGCTGCCTTGCGTTGATACAATCATATTCAATGGCATAAGCGTTTCTGACAATTTTACAATTTTCCAGGCCCGGCACTGTTCTGTACATTGCAAGCTGCACATCCTCGGGCAGGGAGGAGGACATGCCTCCCACATACATTTCGCTTGTATGCAGCCCCTCCGGCTCAATGAAAACCTGGTGGCGCTCCTTTTCGGCAAACTTTACCACCTTATCCTCAATGGACGGGCAGTATCTGGGGCCCGTCCCCTCTATAATTCCCGCATAAATAGGCGACCTGTCAAGATTGGCACGAATAATCTCATGGGTTTTCTCATTTGTATAGGTCAGCCAGCAGGAAGCCTGCTCCTTTTGTATCGTCTCCGGGTCTGTGGAAAAGGAAAACGGTACGATCCTCTCATCCCCAAGCTGCTCCTCCATTTTTGAATAATCGATACTTCTCCCGTCCATCCTTGCCGGAGTACCCGTCTTGAACCGGCGCAGCTCAATCCCCATATTTTTAAGAGAATCCGTCAGATAAGTCGCCGCCTGCAGACCGTTCGGACCTGTATATGTAATTGCTTCGCCACAAAGACACCTTGCCCTGAGATAAGTCCCTGTACAAAGTATAACGGCTTTACATTCATAAACGGCGCCTGTAAAAATTTTTACGCCCCTTACTTTCTTCCTTAAAGACTTTTTTTCCTCTTTAGCTGCCTCTGTCGTGGCTTCTTTCTTCTCAATTGTACCATATGAATCAGCGTCCTCCCACAAAATCTCGCAGACCTCCGCCTGCTTGACTGTCAAATGCTGCTGATTCTCCAGAACCTTTCTCATGGCGCGGGAATATTCGGCTTTGTCTGCCTGGGCACGCAGGGAATGAACCGCGGGACCCTTTGAGATATTAAGCATCTTGGACTGAATAAAGGTCTTATCAATATTTTTACCCATCTCGCCGCCCAACGCGTCAAGCTCACGCACCAGATGCCCCTTGGAGGAGCCTCCTATATTGGGGTTGCAGGGCATCAGGGCAACGCTGTCCACACTGACCGTAAATATTACGGTTTCCAATCCCAGCCTGGCACAGGCAAGCGCTGCCTCACAGCCCGCATGCCCCGCGCCTATCACACAAATATCTACACTTTCTCTAATCTCCGACATAATATCTCAACCCTCTGTCCGCCCCTTCAAAATTCACAGGTATCTAAATAACTTTTTTCCATTATATTTTCCATTATAGAAGCTTTCCCGGTGCATAAGACCGGACCTAAAATACAGCAATCCCATTAAGCATATCCTTTAAAGCTGCCATTTGTCCCGGTGTAAGAGTTACCCCTTGTCCATATTGTGAATGGTCAATATTCCAGGTTCTTATATCATATACGGGTTCTCTATCCTCCCATGAAACATAATTAAGCTCCTTGACCCATCCATTGTCAATCTGAGATAACCTGCCAAAATACTTATAAATCTTATAATTCTTCTTATTATTCTTCATATAACAACACCTCTTACAGTACTTGACACATACCTGACGCAAATTAGCCCGTAAATAATATCATATGTTTTCTCAGTATAAATTAAGGTTTGAAAATCATTGTCCTTTATACCAATCTCCCTATTCCGCTTCTAGGAAACTCATAATCCCCAAGTCCACATACTTACTTATATGAAGTCCTTTTTTCAACACTATTTTCCAAGGCAGAATTTTGAAAAAATCTCCTCCACCAGATCATCGTCCACTTCTTCTCCGATAATTCTGCCAAGAGAAGAATAAGCGCTCATAAGATCAATGGAATAGAAATCCTCGGGCATTCCCTCCTCAATGCTTTTCTTTACCAGCATCAACGAATCATAAGCCTCCTGAAGCGCCTCCTTATGGCGCATATTAGTTATAACTATCTCATTGCTGCTCTTAATTTCTCCCTGGAAAAAAATAGCCCTTATGGTTTTTTCAAGTTCCTCCAAACCCAATCGATTTCTGGCGGAGGACTTGAGCATTATAATCGAACCTTTACCGTTTTCTTCTTTTTCTCCCATAGATGAATTCATAAAATTCAAAAACAGGTTACTGACATCCTCCTCCGACACCACATTGTCCAAATCGCTTTTATTCAGAAGTACAATGACGCTTTTATGATTAGATGCAATAAAGGAAGCAATCTCCCTGTCATTGTCATCCAAATTCACGGAAGTATCTACTACATACAAGATCAAATCGGCTTTCCCGGCAAATTGCCTCGCTCTTTCCACTCCTATTTTTTCTACCACATCATCGGTATTTCTGATTCCTGCAGTATCCATGACATTCAAGCTTATTTCCCCAAGGCGTACCGTCTCCTGCAGAATATCCCTGGTGGTGCCCGCCACATCCGTCACAATGGCTCTGTCCTCTCCAAGTATCAGATTCAAAAGGGAAGATTTCCCCGCGTTGGGCTTCCCCACAATCACCGTGTTGATTCCCTCCTTCATAAACCTGCCGTTGTCCGCCGTATCCTTCAGCGTCTTAACGGAATTCAGCAAACCGTCAACCTTAACAGTCAGCTCATGGGTATATCCCTCAAGACTGATATGCTCCGGGTCATCAAGGGCAGATTCAATAAAGGCAATTTCATGTATAATATGGGCTCTCAGGTCTTTTATCCTTTCGGAAAGCATCCCCTTCAGCTGGTTCACAGAGGATGTGAGGGCAAATTCATTCTGGGAACGGATAACGTCTATTACCGCTTCCGCCATAGACAGATCCATCCTTCCGTTTAAGAAGGCACGCTTGGTAAATTCCCCCGGCTCCGCAAGCCTTGCCCCTGCCTTCAGGACGGCCTCCAATATTTTGCCCATCACAAGCACGCCGCCATGACATTGAATTTCTACCGTATCCTCGCCTGTAAAGCTTTTTGGCGCCTTCATCACCACTGCCATCACTTCATCAAGATTCAAAAAAAAACCATAATACAGCTTGTGGCTTTCCGCATTTTTCAGTATTTTTTTCCCGGAGGGAGAAGAAAACAGGCTGTCCCCTATTTCTACCGCCTTTTCTCCGCTTATTCTGACAATTCCTATTCCCGAATCCGTCATTCCGGTGGCAATAGCCGCTATCGTATCTGTCTTCAATGCAAATATACCTCTTAATCAATAAATCCTGTACTCTCGAAATCTATGCTTGATTCTGATTCAAAGTTTTGGTTTAATGTTTATTCCTGCGGGGTCTTTCATTGAAATATAAAAGGGACCGCCGCATTAAGCATAAAGATACAAGACATAATAGCTCTGGTCTATAAAAACCGCTATATCCTGCATTGCTTTTCTTAAACGCGACAGCCCCCTTTACAAAAAAACCTGCTTGACTTAATATCACATATTGCCAGTTTGCTTTACTTTTTTAAAGCTACAACCACTCTCCTGAAAGGTTCCTCTCCTTCACTGTAAGTAGTGACATATTTATCATTTTGCAGCGCGGAGTGAATGATTCTTCTCTCATAAGGGTTCATAGGCTCCAAAGAGACAGCTCTCTTTGTCCTCTTTACTTTGTATGCGATATTCTTAGCAAGGTTTTCAAGGGTTTCCCTTCTTCTCTCACGGTAATTTTCCGTGTCAAGCTTAACCCTGACATATTCATCGGCCTCCTTGATGACCACCAGAGACACAAGATATTGCAGGGAATCGAGAGTCTGACCTCTCTTACCTATCAATATCCCCATCTCATCCCCTGAGATTTCGATATCCATTGTCCTCTTTTCTTCATCGTAATCCACATTCACTGCAACTTCCATTTTCATTGCCGTAAATACATCATGTAAGAAATTTTCCGCCACATCAGACACAGAAAGCTTCTCGATCTTAACGGCAGCTTTAATGACAGCGGGCTTGGAGCCGATTCCAAGAAATCCTGAAGACCCCTCCTCTATCACCTGATAATCAAGTCTGTCGCTGGTAACGCTGAGTCTTTGACATGCTTCCGTAATTGCTTCGCTGACTGTTTTCGCAGATATCTCAATATAATCCATAATCTGGTCCTCCCGGTTAATCATTGCTTCATTTTACCGATTATTCAACATTTACCCTTTAATTTGCTTTTTGTAAATCTATCCTTCGCTTCTACGAATAATTTTATCTTTGTCAACTCTTTTCATTATTCTTGTCATTGTATTGCCTTACCATATTCGCCTTGGCTGCCATGCTTCCGGGCTTCGCGCTGCTGTTTCTGCTGTAATCCGTAGCCTTTTTCATGGCTTCTTCCTTTTCCCTCTCGGACATGCCGGAAGTAACGTTTGCCCTGTTTTGAATATTCCTTGTGCTCATGCTGGCATAAGCCGCCATTCTCTCCTGATTCTGCTTCATCTTTTCGATTTTTTTGGCGCTCTTTGCCGAGTTTTTCTTGATGATATCTTCAAAATCCATCTTGTCGATATGTTTGTTGATAACGATCTGCTGTATGCTTCTTACAACGCTTCCGGCTACCCAGTAAAGTCCCATACCGGAGGGAAGGGTAAAACACAGCCACGCGGAAAACAGAGGCATAATCGTATTCATGGTCTTCATGGAAGACATCATGGCATTTTCCTGCCCGTCAAGAGTATTGCTGGGGTGAGGCATCAGCTTATAATTTATCCATTGGGTAGCGGCAGACAAAACCGGAATTAAAACGGCTCCTATGACAATACCTATAGTGCCTGCCGCCCACGCCGCCTTGATCAGAGTAAGAGGAGAATCACCCATATTCAGTCCAAGGAAGTTATTGTAGGTGTCAATAAGCCCTCTGGTGGTATCGGTGCTTAAAATAAGCTGGCCCCCGTCAACAGGATAGGTAAGCCCCGAAAGATTGTAATGCTCTGCTATGGTTTTCAGATCCGTGGAGGAAAGCTTATTCAGCACATCTATGATGCCGTTTGAAAGATTTCCGTTTGTCATGGATTTTCCATAGGCAGAAACCTTACTCTCAATACTGGAAAAACCTGAATTCTGCAGGAAACCGGCATTATCCAGCGGGATAATCTTATCTGCAAGAACCCTGAATGTATTCCCGATCTTGGTAACATAGGCAGGCATCAAATCGATGACCCTGTAAAGCGATAACAGAATAGGCATCTGAATCAACAGCTGCACACAGCTGCCTGTGGGAGAGATACCGTACCTGGCATAGAGAGCCTGTCTCTCCTGCTGCATCGCCATCATGGACTCCTGATCCTGTCTTCCCTTATATTTTGCCTGAATCGCCTGCAGCTCGGGATTTATCTTTGCGGAAAGCTTTGAGAACTTCTGCTGCCTGATATTTAAGGGCAGCATCAGCAGGTTTACGACAATGGTAAACAATATGATAGCCAGACCTATATTGGGAATCCCTATGAGATCCAATAGATAAAAAATACCGTTCATAATAAAACCAAGCAGCTTTGCAACCCATCCTATTATAAAGGTTTCATTCTGAGTCAATAAAATAAAATTCATTTATATACCTCTTCTGCGTGCTTTGGCACGCATTAAATCAAAACGTGAAAGTTTACTTTCACAATTTTACCTCTCTGCGTACTTCAGTACACATACCGTTTCGTATTTGAAAGCTTACCTTCAAACCTACAGCTAAGGAACTGTCGGTTTTCAAACAGTTCCTTAGTATACCGCTCAGATCTCATGTCACCTCACCTATGGAACAGGGTCATACCCTCCCTTAGAAAAGGGATTGCACCTTAAAATACGCCACAGGGCAAGAAGACCTCCCTTAAAAGCTCCATATTTCTGTACTGCCTCCAGCCCGTATTGGGAGCAGCTGGGAATGTAAGGACATTTTGTGCTTTTCATGGGAGAAATATATCTTTGATAAAATCTGATGCCGGCAATGAATAATTTTTTCATAATTTCAATTTTATATTCTGAACCGTTTTAATCAAAATAAATATATACCTTGATTATGTGATGAAGCTTTCCAAGGTGAATCAGCGCTTTTTCTATTTCCTCATATCCCACCGAGGCTGCACTCGCCCTTGCGACGATTACAATGTCCAAACCACTATTGAACACCGCTTCATGTAATCGGTAGCTTTCCCGTAACAGTCTTGTAACCCGGTGCCTTACCACACTGTTACCAACCTTTTTGCTCACGCTTATTCCAAGTCTGTTTCTGTCGGTGCCATTTTCCTTAACATACATAACCAAATATTTATTGGCATACGATTTACCGTACCTGTAAACAAACTGAAACTGGTGATTCTTCTTTAAGCTTTCAGAAATCTTCATTTAAAATCCTCCAAAAACAAATACTCCTGAAAACATTGTCGAATAATTGCACGCTCAATACGTTAAAAGGTCACATTTCTGTGACCTATGCAGATAAAACTTTTCTTCCTTTTGCACGTCTAGCTTTTAAAACCTTTCTTCCGCCGGGAGTACTCATTCTTGCTCTGAAGCCGTGAACCTTGGAGCGAGAACGCTTTTTGGGCTGAAATGTCATTTTCATGGAAAAGCACCTCCTTCTTTTACTTGCCTTTATATATATTTGCACCTGTTTCTCAGGAAAATAGCATATTTGATTTTATAAGAAAAAAGGCATATTGTCAAGAAAATTAAGTAAAAATCACATATTTAAAGGCAGAAAAATATATTAAAAAAAGTTATGCACATAGATATCCACATAAAATTTCAAAAAAAAGTTATACACATGTTGTTCATTTTATGTGAATAAATCAGATTTTTTATATTAATCTATGTGTAATAGATGTGTAAATATTTTAAAAATGGCTCAACTGCAAGGTTTTTTTATGTAACTGACTTATCCACTTATTCACATTAATATCCACAACCCCACTTTGCGAACTAGTTTATAAACATAGTTATGAACAACATGTGGATAACTTTATCCATATATTGTTCATAACTAATATTTGAAATATTAACTGATCTATATTAAAATAAGACTGTATTTGGTAATGCCTCCTGAAGCGGCATCATTACATTTATATAAGGAAGGTCTGGGTAAAATGGACGAAATAAAAGAAAACTGGCTTGCTATAAAGGATGTTATCAGGAGGGAATATACCTTGTCCGACATTTCTTACAAAACCTGGGTACATCCTCTGGAATATTATAATGTAGTGGACGATGTGGTAAATATTATTGTCCCTTCCAGCCAGGCTCATATGCTGAATTATATATCCTCTAAATACAAGAGCTTTTTTCAGGTTACCATCACGGAAATGTTTGATAACCATAATTATGATGTAAACTTCATTCTTGAAAGCGACATTGTAAAGGCGGCTGAGGAGGATATCTCCCCTTCGCCCACGCTTCCCGTATATAATATCAATTATGAAAACGCCAATCTGAACCCAAAGTACAAATTTGATACCTTTGTGGTGGGAAGCAACAATGAGTTTGCCCACTCCGCGGCTCTTGCAGTTGCGGAATCCCCCGGAAACGCCTACAATCCCCTTTATCTGTACGGGGGACCGGGGCTTGGAAAAACCCACCTGATGCATTCTATCGGCCATTTTATACTGGAGCAGTTTCCGGACAAAAAGGTGATCTATGTCACCAGCGAAGACTTTACAAACGAGGTGATCGAATCCATTCGAGGCGGAAACAAAGCGGTCTCCATGGCAAAGCTCCGGGAAAAATACAGGACCGTAGACGTACTGATGATAGACGATATCCAATTTATAATAGGAAAAGAAAGTACTCAGGAGGAATTTTTCCACACCTTTAATACGCTTCATGCAGCAAGAAAGCAGATTATTCTTTCCTCGGACAGGCATCCGAAAGAAATGGAGACATTGGACGAGCGTTTCCGCTCCCGTTTTGAATGGGGACTGATCGCCGACATTCAGACTCCCGACTATGAGACCAGAATGGCTATCCTGCGCAAAAACGCGGAGGTATATAATAAGAAGATAGACGAGGAAATAATCAAGTACATAGCCACAAACATAAAATCAAACATCAGGGAGCTGGAGGGAGCCTTCAACAAGATAATTGCCTTCTCAAAGCTGAACAAGGTGGACCTGGAAGAACTGACGCTGGAATCCGCCGAGGAGGCGTTAAAGGATATCATCTATCCAAACAAGACAAAGGAAATTACCCCGACCCTGATCATTAACGTGGTTGCAGAGCACTTTGGAGTAAAGCCCGAGGACATCACCTCCAAAAAAAGAAATTCCGAGTTCGTCCAGCCAAGGCAGGTCGTCATGTATCTATGCCGGGAAATGACTGAAAACTCTCTCAGCGCGGTGGGAAAGATCTTAGGCAAAAAAGACCATACAACCGTTATCCACGGCATTAAAAGAATCGAGGCAGAGCTGGAAACCAGCGAAGAACTCAGAAACAAAATTGACATTATAACAAAGAAGATAAACCCTTCTTAGAAGATAAACCCTTTTTAGAAGCTATACTGCGTTTATAAACAGTATCTTTTGAAGATAAACCTTTAAAGAAAGATAAAGTAGTTTTATAAATGAATTTTCAGCCGGAAGAATTTTGCTAATTTTTCTAAAGCTTAAGTCTTTAGAAAACGGTCTGGAATGTGAAAATACTGTGAGTAAAAGGTGAGTAAATGTGTTTATAGCCTGCGGAAGCTGTTGATAACTTTTTTTAAGCGGAAAGGTGGAAATAAGGAGCTGTTAATAACTTTATATTTATCCTTAGGTTAAATATGAAATATTCACCAGTTTCCCATTTCCTTTTTGCTTGAAAAATAGTATAATAGAAACGGTTGTACACATATAAACAGCTACTACGACTTATATTACTGATTTTTTTATATCTTTATATCATTTCGCCCGCGAAGCTTTAACCCCGCGAGAAACATTTTAACGACGAAGGGAGTTGTCCACAATGAAATTAGTTTGTTCAAAATCGAACTTGTTAAACGGAGTACAGATTGTGTCCAAGGCTGTGTCCAATAAGACAACCATGTCTATTCTTGAATGTATTATGGTAGATGCCACGGAGGACAGGATTACCTTAACCGGCAATGACATGGACCTGGGGATAGAGACAATCATAGAGGGCGAGATTGTTGAAAAGGGCGCCATAGCGTTGGATGCCAAGATCTTTGTTGAAATTGTGAGAAAGCTTCCCGACAGTAATATTACCATGGAGACGGATTCCTCATATAAGACTACAATTACCTGCGGAAAGGCAAGATTTACCATTATCGGTAAATCAGGCGAGGATTTTTCCTATCTTCCCGTTGTCGAAAGGGAAAACAGCATCAGTATCAGTCAGTTTACCTTGAAGGAGGTTGTAAGGCAGACCATATTTTCCATTTCAGACAATGAGAATAACAAGCTTATGACAGGGGAGCTTTTTGAGATCAACGGCAGCGAATTAAAGGTTGTGTCCCTTGACGGGCATCGTATTTCCATTCGCAAGATACAGCTGAAGGAGACCTACGAGCCCAAGAAGGTGGTGGTTCCCGGAAAGACCCTGAACGAGGTCAGCAAAATTCTTCCCGGCGGAGCGGACAGCTATGTGAAGATTTCCTTTGCCGAAAAGCATATTGTCTTTGAGTTTGATAATACGACGGTGGTGTCAAGGCTGATCGAGGGAGAGTATTTCAAAATTGACCAGATGCTCTCCAGCGATTACGAGACCAAGGTTAAAATAAACAAGAGGGAGCTTTTGGAATGTATAGACAGGGCAACCCTTCTGGTGAAGGAAGGCGACAAAAAGCCTATTATCATCAATATTATTGACGGTACCATGGAGCTTAAAATAAATTCCCTTCTTGGAAGCATGAACGAGGATATAGATATTGACAAGCAGGGCAAGGATCTGATGATCGGCTTTAACCCCAAATTTTTGATAGACGCCCTTCGGGTCATTGACGACGAGAGCGTGGAGCTTTATATGGTGAATCCAAAGGCTCCCTGCTTTATTAAAAACGCGGAGGAAAGCTATATTTACCTGATTCTTCCCGTTAATTTCACTACCGTAAGCTGAAAACTGGCGGATGCTTTTTCAAACACGCTCCGGTGCGCAAAGGGGCATAAGCCGGAAAATAAATTTTTTATAATTGATTTGAATGCGTGCCCGGCACGCAGAAAGGTGAAGGATGGAAATAATCCATTTGAGGGAAGATTTTATCAAGCTTGGGCAGGCTTTGAAGGCAGCAGGTCTGGCAGGTTCAGGCGTGGAGGCGAAGCTTGTCATACAGGATGGCCGGGTCAGGGTAAACGGGCAGGTGGAGGTCCAGCGTGGAAAGAAGCTTGTGGCCGGCGATGTGGTTGAGTATGCCGGGCAGACCATCAAAATAGAATCGTAAAGACGGTAAAAGGAATGATTATTAAATCAATCGAGCTTGCTAACTACAGAAATTACGATTCTCTTAATATGCAGTTTGACTGTGGCACAAACATTCTCTACGGGGATAATGCCCAGGGCAAGACTAATATTTTAGAGGCGATCTATGTTTCTGCCACAACAAAATCCCACAAGGGAAGCAAGGACAGAGAAATTGTAAATTTTGATAAGGATGAGGCTCATATCAGGACCTATCTTGAAAAGGAAGGCGTAGAGACAAGGGTAGATATGCATCTCAGAAAAAATAAATCCAAGGGAATAGCCATCGACGGACAAAAGATTAAAAAGGCGGCTGATTTGCTTGGTCTTTGCAATGTGGTTTTCTTTTCGCCGGAGGATTTGGGTATCATCAAAAACGGACCGGCTGAGCGAAGACGCTTTGTGGATATGGAGCTATGCCAGCTGGACAGCTTTTATCTCTATAATTTGAATTATTATAACAAAATTGTGAATCAGCGCAATAAGCTTTTAAAGGATATGTATATGAATCCCGATTTAAAGGAAACCTTGAGTATATGGGATATGCAGCTGGTTTCCTTCGGGAGCAAGATGATAGAGCGAAGAAAGCTTTTTACGGAGCAGCTTAACGAAATCATTTATGAAATACATAAGAAGCTGTCCGGCGGCAGGGAGGAGCTTTTTATCCACTATGAGCCTGACGTTGAGATTGAGGAGTTTGAAAAAAAGCTGAAATCCAGCCAGGACAGGGATATCAGGGCAAAAATGACGTCAGTGGGACCGCACAGGGATGATTTTTCTTTTTATGTGGGAAATGTGGATATCAGAAAATTCGGCTCCCAGGGTCAGCAGCGCACGGCGGCGCTTTCCCTGAAGCTTTCCGAAATAGAGCTTGTGAGAAAAATAGCCAAGAATAATCCTGTTTTACTGTTGGACGACGTGCTTTCGGAGCTGGATTCCAACAGACAGAATTATCTGTTGAACAGCATAGGAAATATTCAGACCATTATAACCTGTACGGGTCTGGAGGAATTTGTAAATAACAGGTTTCACATAAATAAGGTTTTTAAGGTATCTGAGGGAACCGTCACCTGTATGAGCGACGAACCGGAGGTATAATTATGAACGCAGGATCATATGGCTTCGGAGAATGATTCTTTCAGGTAACAGTCAGTAAGCTGCGGAAAGGCATGGTTATTATATGGGCGAAGAAAATATCAGTAATACAGCGGTTGAAAACGAATATGGCGCGGACCAGATTCAGATTCTGGAAGGGCTGGAGGCGGTCAGAAAGCGCCCCGGAATGTATATCGGTTCCACCTCAAGCAGAGGTCTCCACCATCTTGTGTACGAGATCGTGGACAATGCGGTGGATGAGGCTCTTGCGGGATACTGTGATACCATTGACGTCACAATCAACGAGGATAATTCCATTACTGTTATAGATAATGGGCGCGGAATACCTGTGGGTATTAACCAGAAGGCGGGAAAATCCGCAGTTGAGGTTGTTTTTACCATTCTGCATGCCGGCGGCAAGTTTGGAGGCGGGGGATATAAGGTATCAGGAGGCTTACATGGAGTGGGAGCTTCCGTTGTGAACGCTCTTTCGGAATGGCTGGAGGTGGTTATCTACCAGGACGGAAAAGTTTATAAGCAGCGTTATGAGAGAGGGCATGTATGCTATCCCTTAAAGGAAACGGGTACCTGCCCCAGGGAAAAGACAGGAAGTACAATCACCTTTTTACCCGACAAGCTTATTTTTACCGAAACGTCGGTTTATGATTTCGAGGTCTTAAAGAGAAGGCTCCGGGAAATGGCTTTTCTCACAAAGGGTCTCCGCATTATACTGCGGGACAACAGACAGGAAGCTGAGGCCGGCAGCGAAGCTGTCCTGGGCGATGCAGCAAATGCAGACGGCAGGCTTGCTTTGGATGACGACGGTAAAATCATTAATGATAATTCAGTTGCCAATGACAAGTTACTTATAATTAACAAAGAAGCCGAGAACGCTCAGATAAGCGAGCTGTTAAGGAGGGCGGAAGCCGACGTTAAGGAGCAGGCGGCAGAAAAAGGCGGGGACGAGAGCTCTGAGGAGGAATCCGAAAAGGAAAATTCGGAGGCTTTGAGCTTTTCCGAGGAAAAAGTCTCTGTTGAGGAAAGATTCTCTGCCGAGGAAAACTCCTCTTACGAGGAAAACTCCTCTTACGAGGAGTATAAAAATGCCAGAACGGGCGGGCGTATAGGGCATGTCCATACGGTGACTCTGGAAAACGGAAAAAAACAGAGAGTGGTTGAATTTTACTATGAGGGCGGAATAAAGGAGTTTATAACCTACTTAAATAAGAGCAAGACCCCTCTTTATGATTATATTCTTTATTTTGAGGGACAGAAAAACGGTGTGTATGTGGAGGTTTCGTTTCAGCACAACGATTCCTACAACGAAAGCGTTTTCAGCTTTGTAAACAACGTAAATACGCCTGAAGGCGGCACCCATCTGCAGGGCTTCAGGAATGCGATCACGAAGACCTTTAACGATTATGCCAGAGGCGCAAAGCTTCTGAAGGACAATGAGCCCAATCTGTCCGGCGAGGATATCAGGGAGGGATTGACGGCCATTATCAGCGTTAAGATTGAGGACCCGCAGTTTGAGGGGCAGACCAAGCAGAAGCTTGGGAACAGCGAGGCGAGAGGCGCGGTGGATAATGTGGTAAGCGAGCAGCTGACCTATTTCCTGGAGCTGAATCCGTCCGTTGCCAAGGCTATCTGTGAAAAGTCCATTCTTGCCCAGCGCGCCAGGGAGGCGGCGAGAAAGGCAAGAGACCTGACCAGAAGAAAGACTGCCCTTGAGGGAATGTCGCTTCCCGGAAAGCTTGCGGACTGCTCGGACAAGGACCCTGCAAATTGTGAAATTTATATCGTGGAGGGAGAATCCGCAGGCGGCAGCGCCAAGACTGCCCGTTCCCGGGCGACGCAGGCCATTCTGCCCCTTCGCGGCAAGATTTTAAACGTGGAGAAGGCCAGGCTTGACAAGATTTATGCCAATGCAGAGATAAAAGCCATGATTACCG